>Ga0209343_10007002_pt1 | contig 13384 bp, 9 predicted proteins | sample RifCSPlowO2_02_FD_184026 | JGI IMG/M metagenome (GOLD analysis project Ga0209343, IMG submission 184026) | Groundwater microbial communities from Rifle, Colorado - Rifle CSP2_plank lowO2_0.2 (SPAdes) (version 2) | ecosystem: Environmental > Aquatic > Deep subsurface > Groundwater | place: Rifle... | reverse complement strand
AGGGACAAGACTGCTTTGACAGACTTCCCTTTCTCTCCTCCATTTTGACACGAAACGGGGCAAATGTGTTGCCCGATGTTTACGAGACGGTTTCAAAATCGGCCAGGGTAGCCACGGCACGTTTGGTGTGCCGCCCTTCGGCAAGCTCAGGGCCGTGAGCGAAGTCGAACGGTGGGCTTTTGCCGGAACGAATCCGGAACGTGCCCACGGCTGTTCCCTATTCCCTGTTCCCTATTCCCTGTTCCCAATTCCCTCTCACCGCCGGTGGACCTGGACCGTCTGGCGGAAGTCCTCGGCCAGGATGCGGACCAACTCGCACATCTCGTAGAGCCGCGAACGGACCCGCAGGCCGATGCGGTCCGTGAGCGTGTCGGCAACGCGGTACTTCCCGCTGGGGCTGCGCTCTTTGGCGGTTTCCTCGGCTGCATCGGGAAGATTGGAAGTCAGCAGCGTGATTTTCTTTTGAATGTAGCGATAATTCAGGATATAGGTCACCGTGTCCTCGACCCAATCGGAGATGCGCTCGGCCCCAAAATCGTCAATCGCCACGACCTCCGTGTCGAGAACCGGCCGCATCACCTCCGACTCGGTGCTCAGCGAAACCGGATTGTAGCTGTCACGAATCTGCCGCAGCAGCTCCTGATAGGAGCAGAACAGGCACTCGGCCCCTTTCTGCATCATCAACTGTTTCAGGATGGCGATGGTCAGGTGGGTCTTGCCCACGCCCGGATTGCCGAGAAAGAGAATCCCTTTTTCGACCAGCGGATAACGCTCCACGAAGCCGCGCGCTTTGACCAGTGCCATCTGCAAGCTGGGGTTGCCGAGATCGTAGAAGTGGTCGAAGTCCTTTTCGGACTCCCGGAACCCGCGCGGGATGCGCGCGCGATCCATCCACCATTGCTCGTTCCGCGGCTGCTGCCGGCACGAGCAGACTTCCACGGCCCGCCAGCCGTTCTTTTCCACCGGACGCCAGCCGGTGCCGTCGCAAAGAGAACACTCGTTCATGGCCTGCTCACTCGCATCACGCTCTCGAACAGGATAGACGAGAGCAGGGAGGTTGACAACCGCGCCTCGGGGCGCATTGCAGCTTCATCCACCACGGCGGGGGTAGTGGGGCAGTTCGCGTCAGGGCACGACTTTAGTCGTGCCGTCCACGAGTGGGCCTGGTGGGGGCTTTAGCCCCTGAGGTGGATTGTCCCATCGAAATTGCCTCTCACCATCGCAACAAACATACCTCAGCGGCTGAAGCCGCGTTGAGGATACGTCCGTTACGGCACGCCTGAAGGCGTGCCCTGACGAGACTTGCGAAACCAAACCGACCCTCCACCACGGCGGGTCCGCGCTTGCTCCGGCAGGGCCGCTGCGAATAGTATTCTTAGAGGAGGAAAATTTGAGAATCGAATATGCCAAGCAGAATGGAAAGACCTAACATTCGGAATAATTTTAAGCGGAATAATTTTAAGCGAATGATCGCTCTATTTGCGGCGGCGGTGTGGCTGCCGGCCGTCATCCTTATTGCGGCAGCCTCCTTCGGCTTCGCTCAAGGCGCAGGGGAGCAGCGTCCCACCACTGGAAAAGATCTCTATGAGGCGGCGTGCGCCTCGTGTCATGGCCCCGACGGCAAGGGGGCGGACCGGGCTACGGTGGGGTTCGACATCCCGCTGCCTGACTTCACTGATTGCAGTTTCGCCGTCCGCGAGCCGGACAGCGACTGGGGCGCGATCATCCACGAGGGAGGCCCGGCGCGGGGGTTCTCCGATACGATGCCTTCTTCGGGCGATGCCCTGACGAGCGAAGAGATTGAAAAGGTGATGGATCACCTGCGCAGCTTCTGCGGCAACCGTGCCTGGCCGCGCGGCGAGCTGAACTTGCCCCGTCCCCTGGTCACCGAAAAAGCGTTTCCGGAAGACGAAGCCGTATTGACGACCACGGTCGCGGCCGAAGGAGCCGGCGCCGTAACCCATCAGCTCGTCTACGAACGGCGCTTTGCGGCGCGCAATCAGATCGAATTGGCTGTCCCGCTGGCCCTCAAAAGAATTGACGGCCGCGGGTGGGGCGGCGGGGTCGGGGACATCGCGCTCGGCTTCAAGCGCGTCTTGTTTCACAGTCTGCGCACCGGCTCGATCCTCAGCCTCTCCGGCGAGACCGTCCTGCCCACCGGCGAGAAGTCCGACGGCAGCGGCAAAGGGTTCACGGTCTTCGAGCCGTTCGTCACCTTCGGACAGCTTCTGCCGTCGGAAGGCTTTCTCCAGTTCCAGGGCGGAGTCGAGATCCCGGCGGGCGGCCACGGCGCCGCCAAAGAAGCGTTCTGGAGAACCGCCGTGGGCCGCAGCTTCACCCAAGCGCGCTTCGGACGCACCTGGTCGCCGATGGTCGAGCTGCTGGGCGGCCGCGAACTGGAAGCCGGCGCGAAGGCCGACTGGGACCTGGTGCCGCAGTTCCAGGTTTCGCTCAGCACCCGGCAGCACATCTTGCTGAACTTCGGTGTCCGCGTTCCGCTGAACAACGCCGGCCCGCGGCCCACGCAAGTCATGTTCTACCTGCTCTGGGATTGGTTCGACGGCGGACTCCGCCAAGGCTGGTAGGAAGAGGAGGAAACCATGCTACGACGCAGTGTTATCGGATTGTTCATCGTGATCGTAATCGTGTTTGTAAGCGGCACCAATGGCCTCGCGGCGGGGGGCAGGATTACAGGCAAGGTCGGTCTCACGGGGACGGCGCCGCCGCCGAAAAAAATCGCCATCGCGAAGGACCCTTCCGTCTGCGGCGCCGAAAAGCAGTTGGAAGAAGTCCAGTTAAGCCCGGACAAGGGAGTCCTCTACGCCGTGGTGCGGCTGCTCGGGGCCAAGGGAGCTGCGCCGCCGCCGCCCGCCGCCGTGATTGATCAGAAAGGGTGTATGTTCAACCCCGCGGTGGTGGTGGTGCCGCCAGGCGGGAACCTGGACATCACCAACAGTGATGGCATCCTTCACAACGTCCACTCGCACTCGACCGTCAACAGACCCATTAACAGGTCCCAGCCGGGATTCTTGAAGAAACTCACGGCGAAGTTCGACCGGGCGGAAACCATCCGGCTGAGCTGCGATATCCACGGCTGGATGACGGGCTGGGTGGTCGTGGCCGAGGAACCCTTCGTCGCCGTCACCGACGGCTCGGGCGCCTTCCAGCTCGCCGACGTTCCCGCGGGGACCTACAAGCTGGAAGTCTGGCACCCGGCCCTGGGCACGCAAACCAAAGACGTCACCGTCACGGACGGCGCGGAGGCCAAGATCAACTTTGAGCTGGCGGTGAAGTAGAATCCGACCCGCGCGCGTGAGGGAGCGGTGGTTTGCATCCGAGCCGGAAGCGTGAGCGACCGGGCAATCCGAGGGGTGGTTTGAATCCGAGCCGTGCGCGCCAGCAAGCGGGCATCCGAGCCCCGACCCATTCGACCGCGCTTCCTTCGCCTGCGCTCGGGACAAGCAGGGCAGGCCGCAAGGGAGCGGGCATCGAACAATGTCTGCGGATTGCGCTACGGTCGCATGTCGCGGGGCACACTCACCGCGGGGGCGCAGATGGCCGAGTTTCCGGCGGCGTCCGTTGCTCGATAGGTCAGCGTATAAAGCCGGCCCCTGCCCATGCCCGCGCGCTCGGCGCGCAGCAGCCCGCTGGTGTCCGCTGTCCCGATCACGAACCCTTGGATGTCGTTGAGAGAGTCCCCGTCCCCCAGCCCTTGATCCGGTTCGTTGCTCGTCGCCGAGAGCAGAGCGAAACCCGTCGGGCCGGACAATAGATCAACCACGTTGACCAAGGCGTTCACGGGCACCATCTGATGATTGGGCCGCCAGAGACGCTCCGGGGTAATCCGGCATGCCAGGCTCGGCGGAGTTTTGTCAATGTTGATTCCGCTGACCGTGGCGGTGGCGCTGTTGCCGACGTTGTCCGTGCAACTCCTAGTGACGGACTGGTTGGCCCCTTCGCCTAGGATGGTATTTGGCGGCGGGTTCCCGGCAGCGAGGCCGGAGAGGGCGTCCGAGCAAGCGAAGCTGACTGTCACATCCGTGTTGTTCCAGCCGTTAGGGTTCGCTGCCGGGCTGCGGCTGCCGGTGATGGTCGGGGCAGTCCTGTCAATATTGATGGGTCCGAACGTTGCGCTGGCGCTTTTTTCGGTCACATCCGTGCATGTGCCGCTAACCGAAGGGCTACTTCCCTCCGCGGACACGATTGTATCGGCAGGCGGACTACCGGGAGCAAGTCCCGAGCCGCTATCGAAGCAGGTGAAGTGGACTGTCACGTTCTGGTTGGTCCAGGTGCCGGCCGTGTACGGCCTATTGTCGGCAGTCCTGGCGGTGACGCTGATCGTCGGCGGCGACCTGTCAATCTTAATGGGGTTGAACGTTGCGCTGGCGCTGTTGCCAGCCAAGTCTGTGCAGGTTCCACTGACCGAGAGGTTGCTTCCTTCCGAAGAGACGGTTGTGTCCAGAGGAGGACTTCCGGGAGCCAGTCCGGAGAGGCTGTCGGAACAGGTGAAGTGAACCGTTACGTTCTGATTCGTCCAGGTACCGGCCGTGTAAGGATTATTGTCGGCGGTCTTAGCGCTGGCGCTGATCGTCGGTGTCGTCTTGTCAATTTGAATCTGGAGGCTCTTCGGAGCTTCCTGGTTCACGGCATTGTCCCGGGCGAAGTAAGTCAGGGTAGTTATCCCCTCAACGGATATGGTCACGGTGGTGTTGTCCCCCGTTACCACAGCCGCTCCCGTCTGAGCCCCCGTCAAGGAGTAGCTGATTTCTTTCACGCCGGAGCATCTGTCGGTGGCGATTAGAGTCACGGTGATCTCATTCCTGTACCAGCCCGCAGCGTTGGGAGCCGGCTGCAATGCAGTGGTCGTGGGCGCCCGCCTGTCCAGCACTGTAATGACCACCGTGTCGCTTGCAAACCCACCCAGGCCATCGCTCACCGTGAGCGTGATCGTATGCGTTCCTAAACCCAGGAGTACTCCTAACCCCAGGAGTGGATCCAATCTCGGGCCGCTTCTTGTCCCAAACGGGCCCGTCCATATGTACGTCAGGGCGTCACCATCCGGATCGCTGGAGTTGGTTCCATCGAGAAGTACCTCTCCAATACATCCGCCGTTTTCGTTTACTATCTGATCCGCGCCAGCGTTCGCTACTGGGGGATGATTGGTTATCCCGACGAGGGCTACAAGCTGCGTCGGAGCGGCAACGAAGCGCGGCAGGGCCGGGGCAATTGTGGTCGGGCCGACCGGAGCAAAACCGACGGAACCACTGATAATCCCCGTCCCGGTCGGGGCAGCTCCGGTCAGAGCTACAAAGAACGTAATCGTTTCGACCTGGGTAGTGGAATCGGTCGTTACCTCATAAATAATCGTGGCGGTCCCACCGACTACGGGGATCCGGTCAAATTGGTTCAAAACAACCGGATTCAGTGCTCCCCCGGAGCCGTCTGCATTGACAGGGTTGTCCACAGTTCCAACTCTGATCAGTGCGATGGCGTCAAAAACGTTTGGGTCAACGGAACCCGTGGTGGCAGCGGTTCCGGCGCTGAAAGATGTTACCGCTCGCGGGGCGTATACCGAGATTCCAGTAGGAATGCCAGTGAGCTGAACGCGGAAGCGGGTCCCGTTAAGAACTCCCCCTCCGAAGGCGGCTTCCGATGCTGCGGACAAAAATTCCTGGCCAAAATTCTCCCGAAGGTTTACTCGCAACGAGTTCGCGGCAGTCGGGGAGGGGTCCGGGTTGCCGGCGACGGTGGCGGGTTCACCCGGCGGGGTCGGAATGGCGGGTGCAGAGGGATTGATGCTCTTTGGCGTACTCGGTAAGCCACCGGAGCGAGCCGATTGCACCGTGGCCACTGTGAGCGACGTGAACTGAATAAGCGAAATTGGATTGGTAGCTTGAAACCCCGGAGGAACCGACGACGACACGAATACAGTGACGTTGTTTCCAGCCCCGGCAGCATTGGCATCAACCCGGACACTGGAAACACTGATGGACTGGCCAGCGCTACACCTTAAGTCCGCGGTGGTGACGGTGAGGGTCAGAACGTTTCCGGAGTAGGTCCTTGTAAGGGAGCCGCCAGCACCAAAAACGCAGGAGGTGGCAACCGTTCCCGAACCATCCAGGATGGCTGTACCATAATCCAATCTGAGCGTCGAACCTACCTTGATAGTCCCAGAACTCTGGGCTGAGAAAGCCACGGTGCCGGTAGCCTCCGTGAGTCCTTCCGCCCGTATCGGTCGCGCCCCGCTGGTACTGAGAAAGAACGCGACCTGCGCGGAAGCGGTGCTGGCCCCTAGCAAGACCAAAAGCACGCTCAGATAAGACCAAGAATAATGTTGTCGGGGACTAAACTTTCCCTGGGAAGACATCGGCAGCTCTCCTGTTCGCAATTGCGATGGGTTGTTTCGTTCGTGCTCGACCTGGATCGGCTAGGGGGAAGTGCTTCTAAAACAAAGAAACCAAAAGGTTTCAATAAATAAACCAAGGAAATACATAGGCATCTTCTCCCGCTACTCGCTCGCTGTCAAGAGAAAAGTCTCCGCATCAAAAATACTTCGCTGATAGTACTATAAGTTATAGGCGAGCAGCCGGCGGCCAAGCCATGAGGAGGGGATAGAAGTGGCGCGCCCGAATCCAGAAAAAGCCAGGGCGTGGAGAATGGGGAGTAGGGAGCAGGAAGTAGGGAATGGGTCTGCTTCCGGTTTTTCCCAATCCCTATTCGCTACTCCCGACTTGCCCGCTCGCTTACGGTCGCCGTTCGACTGTCGCTCACGGCCCTGAGCGTGAGCCGAAGGGCGGCGCGGCCCCGATGGCTGCGTGGGCGTCGGGAGTCAGAAGGGGCAATCGCCTCACGTGTTCGTCACCTCACGATGGGGGGAAAATGGCTTGGGCTGATTTGAGGCAGGCACGCGGGCTTGTCAATGAGAAAGCAGTGACGAGTGGCAAGTGACAAGTGACAAGTGACGAAGAAGGAGCCAGAAGTCAGAAGTCAGAAGAAGTGCCGGTCCTTTCCTTCGCGTTGCTCCCTTCGCATCTGCTCAGGGCAGGCAGGACAGGCCCCCGCAAGCCGGGATCAGGATGACACGGGAGGGGAATGGTGTCAGGAGCCGGGTTTCAGGTATTAGGTCAAAATAGACCTAGATGTACTAGGACAGTAATGCGAAACAAGGGAACAGGGGATTCCGAAGATGCCGAGAAAATCGAGACTTCCGAAAGAACCGAAAGGGTCAGACCAGCATGCCCTGGCCGGCGACGGCGATGGCGTTGCGCTCGTTTCGCTTCACCAGGTACATGGCCTCGTCGGCCAGGTGGATGATCTTCTCTTTGTTCGCGGCGTCTTCGGGGAACGAGGCCACGCCCAGGCTGACGGTGATCTTCAGGTTCAGCCCTTCCTCGCTCATGAACGTGTGCCGGCCGACCAACTGAAGAAGGCGGCGGGCCACGTTGACGGCGCTCCGTTTGGGAGTCTGCGGGAGCAGGATGACGAACTCGTCCCCGCCGTAGCGGAACGCGAAGTCAATCAGCCGCAGGTGACCCTTGATGAGATTGCCGAGCTGCGCCAGCAGCTTGCTCCCGACCAGATGCCCGTGCTTGTCATTGACCTTCTTGAAGTAGTCAATGTCCACGAAGATCAGGGAGAACTCGTACTGATAGCGGGTCGAGCGATAGACCTCCGCGTCCAGAACCGCGTGGAGGTAGCGGCTGTTGTAGAGCTTGGTGCAATCGTCGGTGATGGTGAGCTCGTGGATGCGCTGCACGTAGCGGGCGTTCTCGATGGCAATGGCGGCATAGTCCGCCAGGGCTTGCAGGCGAAACAGGTCATCCTCGTCGAGCTTCAACTCGGCGATGTAGTTGATCAGCTCGATGACCCCTAAGATTTTGTCGCGGCCCCGCACCGGCATGCAGACGACCGAGCGGGTCTGGACCTTGGTTACTTCATCGAGCCGGGGAGCAAAGCGCTCGTCCTCGGCGACGTTGGGCACAATCAGGGGCTGACCGTGTTCGATGACCCAGCCGGCGATGCCTTCCCCCGGCTTGAGCCGCATGCCTTTCAACGCTTCGGCCGCCTCTCCGGTGGCGATTTCAAAATACAGTTCGCCGGTTTCCTCGTCCACCAGCAGCAGCGACCAGGTGTCGGGCCGGAAGAAGCTGCTGATCTTTTCCATGATGGTTTGGAGAACCTGATTCAGATCGAGCGTGGAGGTAAGCGCCTTGCCGACTTCGTGGAAGACAGACAGCTCCCGAATCTTTTTCCCCATCTCAACCGTGCTGTCGGTTTCACCCATGGTCCCGGTTCGCAGGAAAACCCTTCTGGAATCCCTCAGCTATTCTAACGTCTTGTCCCTGCCAGGGGCAATTTAATGTTTGACAGTGCCTGTTTCCACACCTATCATAAAGCTGCGAGTTTGCCTGCTCCCTCATCCGAACACATGAGTACTTTAGGTGCCAATTTCCGAAGAGAACGAGAAGCACGCGGCATCTCCCTGGAGGCGATTGCCGAGGAAACCCGGATCGGGATTCGCCTGCTCCGGGCCATCGAGAACGAACAGTTTGAGCGGCTCCCCGGCGGGATTTTCGACAAGAGCTTCGTGCGCCAGTATGCTCGCTACCTGGGACTGGATGAGGAACTGGCCGTGCGGGAGTATCTACAAGCCGTCGGCGCGGCTCGGGAAGCGGCTTCGTCCCAGCGGAGCTCTTCCCCGGAACTGGCGGCACTCTCGTCGTCGAGCGATTATGCCCGCATCATCGCTGCGTTAGTTGGCGTGGGGATACTGGTCGCTGGAATCGGATACGGCCTCTACCGCTTCCAGCAGTACTTGACCGCGACACCCTCGCCCGCCGAGGAGGGCTCGAGCCAGCCCACCCTGTCTACGACTCCCGCCAGCCCCGCGCTTCCATCGGCGGAATCGCTCTCCGAATCTTCGGCCGTTGCGATCGCGCCCGGTGACAACCCGGTGGGCACTCCCTCTGTCTCTTCGTCCGGTCCGTTGGTTCCATCGGTTCCCCCGGTTCCACAGCCTGCGAGGCAGGCCGAGTCTCTTGCTCCACGGGAAGGGTTGCAGTTGCGGATTGATTCTCACGGTCCGGTCTGGCTCTCGATCACGGCCGACGGCGTCAAGCAGTGGCAGGGAACCATGCGGCCGAATCAGACGCGAGAGGTTCAAGCCACGGAGTCGGTCCGATTGACGGTGGGTGACGCGGGCGCGGTCGAGATCAACCTGAACGGAAAGCCGTTGCCGCCCCTGGGTCGCTCGGGCGAAGTGAAGAGCGTCACCATTACGGCGAAAGGGACTCCTGAGCCGACACCGTGAGGATTCGTCCGTGACGTCGCCTCCTTCTCCACTCCGCGAAGTCGTTCTCAAAGACAAACTGCTCCTCGCCCGAGGCGCCGCGGACTCGTCGGCTCGGCCGCAACTGGACGTCTTGGTTTCGCTCGTAGCGGACGCCGACGAGGAAGTGCGCCGCGCTGCTCAGGAGACTCTGGGTCGGCTGAGCGATGACTACTGCGCCCGGCTGCTGGCCGCTCCTTCGCTTCCGGAAACGGTGGCGCGGTATTTCCTCCACCCGGCGCATCTGCGCCCGGCGTTGCTTCCTGCCCTTCTCGCCAATTCCGCTTGCCCGCAGGACGCGATTGAAGCTCTGGCGGCTCAGGCAAGTCCTGAAATACTTTCGGCATTCCTGGCGAATCTGGAGTTGCTGAAGACTCCGGCCCTGGTGGCGCTCAAGAAAAATCCCTCCTTCCTCGCCTTGCAGAAGGCGACTGTCGCAACACCCCTTCCGACCACCTCAGAGGAAAAGCTGGCGGTGGCGCGCGGCGCCAAACCGGTTCCGGAAGCCGAGCAGCTTCGCATCCTGGTGGCGCTTGCCTCCGATCCGAGCGAAGAGGTTCGCCGCGCTGCTGCGGACACTCTGGCGCATCTGGAGGACGAAGACTGCGCGGAGCAGTTGGCCGAGCCGACCCTCGAGGAGGCGGTCTCGCGCTACTTCCTCGATCCCGCGCATCTGCGTCCCGTGCTGCTGCCGCTTCTTCTGACGAACCGCGCCACGCCTCCGGACGCCATCGCCGGGCTTGCCGCCAACGCCGGTCCGAAGGTCATTCCCATCCTGCTCGATAACCTGGACCTGCTCAAGACTTCCGCCCTGATCGCGCTCAAGGACAATCCGGCTTATCTCACCTGGCAAAGTGAACCGCAGACGGAAGGCGTGGTTCTCGAGGTGGACCTGCTCGAGATGCTCATCGCGGAAGCGGAGGCCGAAGCCGCCCGCCTTGAACAAGAGGGACCAGCGGCCGTCGTGGAGGAAGAAGTAGTCGAGGGCGTGCAAAAGAAAGAAGGGATCTCGGGCAAGATCGCGAAGATGGGCGTGGCGCAGAAGGTCAAGCTGGCCCTGCTCGGCAGCCGCGAAGAACGCGGCATCCTGATCCGCGACGGCAGCCGCGTGGTTTCCCGGGCCGTGCTCAGCTCCCCCAAACTCTCCGACGTGGAAGTCGAGAGCTTCGCCGCCTTGAAGAACGTGGATCAGGACGTATTGCGCACGATCTCCATGAACCGCAAATTCATGAAGAATTACACGGTCATGAAAACACTGGTCGCCAATCCTCGGCTCCCCATTGACATCGGCTTGACGTTGATGCCCCGCCTCATCCAGAACGATCTGCAAATGCTGACGAAGAACCGCGACGTGGCCGACGTCATCCGCAAAATGGCCGTCAAGCTCTCGAAAACCCGGAAGCAGTAATCAGCTTTCAATTCGCCCCGCGACCGAATCAGAGCCGCGACCGCAAGGGAGCGGTGGTTTGTATCCGAGCCGCGATCCGCGACCTCGGTCGGGACGCGGCCGCAAGGGTGCGGTGGCGCTTAATCGCGCCTCGTTTCGCACTGGCCACCGCTTGCTGCGGGCTGAACCCCGGGCGCGCGCGGCTCGGATTATTCCACCGCAATCGTGACCGTGTTGCTGGAAATGCCGCCAGCGCTCACGGTGAGCGAAACGGCGGGGCCGGGGGTGACGCTGGCGGGGACTTCGGCGTTGATCTGCCACAGGCCGACGTAGCCCGGAGCCATGCCGCTGAAAAGCACTCGCGCTTCTACGCCGCCAATGGTTACCGTCGGCTGCACGCGCGTCAGGATCAGCGGATCGCCGCTTGCAGGGGCGGGTTCGCCGGGGAGCATCGGCGGGTTGGTTTCGCCGCCTCCCGTCGCGAAGATTGCGATCACGCTTCCGCGCCGAGCCGGTTTTGCGCCCACGATCAACTGCGGGAGACCGTTCTGGGAAAAGTCATCGTTGAGCACGGCTCCCTGAAACCGGCCATCTTGCGAGACGCTGAAAATCCCCGGCGCTGTGGGCGTGATATTCAATATTGTGAGCGGCGTACTGCCATCGGGTTTCGTCAATTGCGCGGGGAGGTTCGTCCCGAGCGCGATCCCGGTCGGAACCTGGAAGTTGACCTGATTCGGCCCAACGAAATGCAGCGGCGCGTCCATCGCCCCCGTAGAGGAATACTGCCAGGTGTTCGTGGCGCTGTTGAAGCTGAGGCTCCCCCCAATCTTGAGGGTTACTCCTGCGAGCGTCTTCGGCAACGGCTCGCCAAAAAACGAGGCGTTAATGGCCTGGCTCGCGCCCGTCGGAACTGACAAGGCGCTCGCCAGCGATCCCGGCGCAGTCCTCGCTTGGTCAAAACTGGCCCCGTTGGATGGAATGAAATTCCTGACAAACGCCGGCGCCTGCTGGATCAGATAAACGTTGTTGGTGGTCGTGCTCGTCGCGAGCACGAGCGTGTTGGACGGCGTAGCGGCGTCGGTAACACGGGACGGAGGAACGAAGGCTAAGGCTGCTACGCCCGGGATAGTTGCGACGGGACCTGCGGTACGGGGGACCGAGGTGAGGTCAAATTTCCAAAGGGAGTCCGGCCCACTGATGGCGAAATTGCCGAGCGCGGAGAAGACAAGGTCCTGAGGATTTGGCACGCTCTGGAATTGGTCGTTCGCTTGAGAGACGGTAGCCGGATCGAAAGCCATTATGCTGTTTGCCTCCGCGCTGGCTACGCAAATATAAGGCAGGCAATTGACAACTGCGGTGGGCCGCGATACGGGAATTTGGGTCACGACCCTGGAGGTAGACAAATTCACCACACTCACGACGTTTGCGTCTGTGCTGGCCACCCAAACAGTACCCAGAGGCGCGACTGCGATCCCGTGTAATCCCCGGCTCGCAGGCACGCCGGGAATTGTGGCCCGGACCGTGAGGCTAGAGGGGTTAATGACGCTGAGGCTATTGTCTCCAACGTTTGAAACAACTGCCAGGTTGGAATCAATACAAGCAACCGAGTGGGGCTGCGGTCCGGTGGGCACCCTTCCTGCGACGCCTCCCGCGACGCTTGCGATCGGTGCGTATGCAAACCGCAGCACACGAACCGAGTTATCCGAAGGCGAAGTTACCAGAACGGTGCTATCCCTCCCTCCGCAAGCAACAGCCGCGTAAGGGGACGGAATGCCCGTTTCCACACTTAGCGGTGTCAGCGTCCGGGTCTCCATCGGTCCAGCGGAAAGAACAAAAATAGACACGGAGTTATCCCCGGAGTTTGCTACCACGGCGAATCGTACGAAAACGGTTGAGAATTCCGTGACTGGCACGCCACTGACCGCAATGCCCATCGGCCGGAGTCCGGTTGGCGCGGAGGTGATCGAAACCGGCGGCGGCGATTGCGCATCCGCCGCGATTGCGAAACCCGTTATCGCCACGCTGATCGCCAGGAATGGCCAGAAATGAAATGCTCTTAGCATTGTCAATCCCCTATGCGGTTCCAATCGCCAGCCAGTAAAAGTATTCGTCCGTGCTCAAATCGTCAGACAGGGTAAAACTACCACCACCGCAGTCACGACGTCGGCGTGGAAAACCGGATGGGCCTTCCGCGGCGGCCGGGTACGAAGGGCATGGAAGCGGCCTGGCCGTGATAGGCCGGGTCCCAGCGGCCGGGGATGGTTCTGTTGCAGGAAGGGCAGGCGCCGTTCGCTGTCAGGTTGTAGCGCAGCACCCGAAAGCCGCAGCGTTCGATCAGCAACTCGCCGCAACCGGGACAGCGCGTGTTCTCCCACTCCCCGACATAGCCGGGCAGGTTCCCGGCGTAAATGAAATGCAGTCCCGCCCGCTTGCCGATCGCGGCGGCACGGAACAAGGTCGCCGCGCTGGTGTCCTCCGGGTCGGTCATCTTGTAGTCTTTGTGGAACGCGGTGACGTGCCAGGGAATGTCGGGCGAGATACCGGCCAGGAACTCCGCCATGCGCTTCAGCTCGTCGTCGGAATCGTTGAAGCCCGGCACGATCAAGGTGACGATCTCGAGCCAGAAGCCCATCGCATAGAGGCGGCGAATGGTGTCGAGGATCGGCTGG
>Ga0209343_10007000_pt1 | contig 13385 bp, 14 predicted proteins | sample RifCSPlowO2_02_FD_184026 | JGI IMG/M metagenome (GOLD analysis project Ga0209343, IMG submission 184026) | Groundwater microbial communities from Rifle, Colorado - Rifle CSP2_plank lowO2_0.2 (SPAdes) (version 2) | ecosystem: Environmental > Aquatic > Deep subsurface > Groundwater | place... | reverse complement strand
GCGGCCGCCGCAAAGACCCGCATCGCACCAGCGGCAATGAGCGCACCGCCACTTCCGGGCGCGGGCACCCTGCCCGAGCATCTGTGCAAGACCTACCTCGGCGCCTGCGGGATTCCCGTACCCCGGGGCATGCTCGCCGGCTCGCTCGACGAGGCGCGCGGCTTTGTCGCGAAGCAAGCTTATCCGGTCGCACTCAAGCTGCAGGCAAGGAAGCTGTCGCACAAGAGCGACGCCGGCGCGGTGATTCTGCAATTGCGCGATGACGATGGACTGCGCACGGCTTGGAAACGGCTGGAGGACATCGCAACGGCAATGAAACTCGAGGTCGACGGCATCCTGGTCGAGGCGATGGCGGCGCCCGGGGTGGAGATGATTGTCGGCGGCAAGCGCGACCCGGAGTGGGGCCCGGTGGTGGTGGTCGGACTGGGCGGTATCTGGGCCGAGGCGCTCAAGGATGCGCGGGTGCTGCCCGCCGATCTGTCGGAGGCGGAGATCGAGACCGAGATCCGCAAATTGAAAGGTGCGCGCATCCTCGGCGGCATGCGCGGCATGGTGGAGCGGGATGTTCAGGCCGTGGCGCGCATCGCCTCGACCATTGGTGCGCTGCTGCGCTCGCGCCCCGAGATACGCGAAATCGACCTCAATCCGGTCAGTGTCTACGCGCGTGGCGAAGGCGCCCTAGCCCTGGATGCTTTGATCGTCACCGATTGATCGTCAAGCCCTGAGGCGAAAGCGCGCCGGTGTGTTGCTGGAGAGCATGATGCCGGCGGCATCGGCGCGCGACTGCATCAGCGGCTCACTGTAGAACTTGGCCATTTCCATGTTCAGCCGCGTCACCATTGCTTGCGGCAGGTTGGCCGGCCCGAGATAACCCATCCAGCCGGGCGGCGGTTCGTATCCCGGCGCTTCTTCGGTGAGGGTCGGCACGCCGGGAATCAGGTGATAGCGCCGCGAGTTGTAGACGGCAAGCACCCTGAGTTTGCCCGACTTTACATTGTTGGAAATGGTGGCCAGGATGGTGAAAGCCACCGGTACCTGCCCGCTGATGGTGTCGATCATGAGTTGCGGCGCGGTCTTGTAGGGCACGTGCACCATGTCGATATCGACGGCGCGGCGCAGGATTTCCGCGGACAGATGATGGTTGGTGCCCACGCCGGAGCTGCCATAGGAAAGCTTGCCGGGGTTCTTCCTCGCGTACTGCAGCATCTCCTTCATGGTACTGAAAGGTGCATTGGGATTGGCGGCGACCACCAGCACCGCTTCGCCGGTGCTGATGATGGGCGTGAAATCGCGGATCGGGTCATAGGGCGTGTTCTTGGCGATGTGCGGGCGTATGGTGATCGCGCTGGCCGTGGCAAGCAGCAGCGTATAGCCGTCGGGCGCGGCCTTGGCGACCATCTCCGCGCCCACCGCGCCGCCCGCGCCGGACTGCACCTCCATGAGCATCGGCTGGCCGGTGACCTCCAGCCAGCGCTGCGAGGCGATGCGCACCACCACCTCGGCGCCGCCGGAGACCGACATCACCAGGCGGATCGGCTTGACGGGATAGGACTGCGCCGTTGCTGCCGCCATTGCCAGCATCGACGCAAACACGGCTAAGCGCAGAAATGATTTCATGGAACTGTTTCCCGAATGTGCATTGATGGATCGCTTGATTCTAGTTCAATCCGGTACAGGATCGTTACCGGTATTCCGCCTTGCGCTCGTGCCGGGCGAGGTACGCCGCGCCGGCAGTTCGATGGTAGAGAATCCGGAAATCGCTCTACCTGTAGAATTTTAATGTATAATTATTTGTACATGATAAAACCTATTGACTGGAGAGGCAACTCGTTTGCGGACCTACGCGCCTTCCCCGATGACGCCAAGCGAAATGCCGGTTATCAGCTGCGCAAAGTTCAAAAAGGCGAACCGCCTGACGTGTTCAAACCGATGGTCGAAATTGGGGCCGGGGTGCATGAAATCATCGTGGACACCGCGGCCGGCTGGTTTCGAGTGATGTATGTCGCGAAATTCGAAGAGGCGGTATACGTGCTGCATTCATTCCAGAAAAAGACCAACAAAACCGCCCAAGGCGACAAAGACGTCGCGAAACGCCGCTACAGTGCGGTACTGAAGGAAAGGAAAGAGAAATGAAAACCACTCGCCAAAATGCGGACCTGAGGAGGAGTCATGTCACGCCTGCCGATGGCAATGTGTTCGCGGATTTGGGGTTCTCGCCGCAAGAGGCCAAAACTTTGTTGCGGGATGCCGATGCCCGTATCGCCAAGTCCCGGAAACTGAAAGAAGATGCCGCGAGCGCGATTGCGCAATGGATGCAGGCAAGGAAGCTCACCCAGGTCGCCGCTTCGGAAATCCTCGATGTATCCCGGCCACGAGTGTCCGACCTCGTCAATCTGAAATTGGAACGCTTCTCGCTCGATATGCTCGTTGCGATGCTGCTTCGTACCGGCAAGAAAATTGATTTGGTGGTTCGCTGATGCTGCCGGAACGGGTCCGAGAAATTGTCATAAACCCAGCACTGGCGCGCCTTTCCAGCCGGATTGAAGCTCGGCCATAATGCTTAGCGAGTAATATCGCGCGATCCCATGACCGGCGCCGCATCGCAAGCACGCTCCAGACCGGACATGATGCGACGGCAGACATCATTGCGTTTCGTCCTCAGCGCCCTCCCGGTGGCGATCGCTCTGGCAGGGCTTTGCACCACCGCCGGCGCACAGCAGACGCTTACTTTTCCTTCGGCCCGCGGCGCGTTGCAAATCCCGGCCACCTTGCTCAAACCCGAAGGCAACGGACCGTTTCCGGCGGTGGTGATCATGCACGATTGCAGCGGGCTGGGGCCGCACTCCAGCGGCGCGCCGGCGCGCTGGGGCAAGGAAATACTTGCGCAGGGCTACGTAATTCTGATACCGGACAGTTTCTCGCCGCGTGGCATATTCGACGGCGTGTGCACGATGCAGGAGGTCAACCTGCGCAATTCCGTCGGCGGTCCGGTGCGCGCATTCGATGCCTACGGCGCGCTCGAAGCACTGCGCGCGCTCCCCTTCGTTGCGAAGCAGCGCGTCGGCATCATGGGTGCATCGCATGGCGGCTGGACGACACTCGAAGCGATGGTCGCGCCCGTCAGCGACAGCGACCCCCTGGCCGGTGCAAAGCGCTCCGGATTCGCCGCGGCGATTGCGCTGTACCCCCGCTGCACCACGCGCATGGGCGAATGGTCGACAACCAGCAGTGGCCGCACCGGCCCGATGAGCGGTTACCGCGGCGTCTATCGTGCGACCGCGTCGACGCTGATTCTCGCGGGCGAAAAAGACGACTGGACGCCCGCCGAACCCTGCAGAATCATGGTGGAAGTCGCGCGCGCGCAGGGGCAACCCATCGACATTCGCATCTACCCCAACGCGCACCACGCTTTCGACAACGACTCGCCGATTCGATACGTCGCGCAGCGCAACAACCCCAGTGCGCCGAGCGGCCGCGGCGCCACCACCGGCGGCGATCCCGCCGCATGGGCGGATGCGCGCAAACAGGTGGCGGAGTTTTTCGCCGCGCAACTTAAGCGATAGATTTGCGAGGCCCGCAAAGACTGAGCGCGGCGGCGCGGGCCAGCGGCGAGCGAAGCGAAAGCTCCGCTTTCTTAATCGGGATCGGCGTTACCCGGTATACGCTTGAAAATCGGCGCGATTTCATTCAGCTTCTGGAATTCGGCGGCATGTTTTTGCGCGTTCCGGCCGCCGGCATCGACGGCATCGCGGCGGGCTCCCGGATTCAGCAGAAATTGAACCATCTTGGCGTGACCGGCGCGCGCGGCACCCATCAAAGGGGTAAATCCGCTGGCATCGGCACGGTTGACGTCCGCTCCCGCGTCAACGAGCAGGCGCAGCGCCTGAAAATGGCCTCCCTCGGCCGCGGCAATCAGAGGCGTCACGCCTTCGACGTCGACAATGCCTGAGGTGAACGCAGGGTAAGACGCCATCCGGCTGCCGAGCGTTACGGCGTCAATCCGGGCACCGGCTTGAAGCAGCGCCTGAATCACGTCGGCATGGCCGCGAACGGCAGCTTCGAACAGCGCGCCTCTTCTCGAGGTGGCGGCAAGATTCGGGTCGGCGCCGTCTTTGAGCAGGACCCTGACTGCTTTGACATTGCCCGTTCCCGCCGCCGACTGGAGCGGAGAAATCTGATACTGGTCGACAACATTCACCTGCGCGCCGGCATCCAGCAACAGGCGCACGATGGCCTCGACGGAGGAATAGTCGCCCGATCCGTCATAGACGGAACACACGCGCATGAGCGCAGTCTCGTTCTTGTCGCCCCGGGTGTTGACATCAAGGCCTGACTGGATCAGGGCGCGCCAGATTCTGTCGCAGCCGGGCCCTGATGTGGGCGCGAAGTCCCAGACGAGTCTGCGGCCCGCGTCTCGGCGATTGACATCCGCGCCGGCACCGATAAGCAGTTTGACGATTTCAAGCCAGGGCTCTCCTCCGGCATAGGCGAGCACCTCCATCAGCATGCTTCGCCCACCCTCATCGACAGGAGCGTCAACGTCCGGCATGCCGCGCGCCGCATTTCGAAATGGCTCGACGCAGCCGCGCTCGATATAAGTGGCCCAATCGTGCCGGCCGCCGCCCGGAGCATGTGATGGCCAACCCATTGGGGAGTCCTCCTGTCAAGCCTGAGTCAAGCGCTGCCGCGGCTGGGCATCGAAGCGGTATCCGGCTACCAAAGCATGTTGCGTCGGCAATCGTGCCCGTGAAAATCCGGAACGCACATCTTACGCCCGGCGGCTTGGGCGTATGATTTCGCCGGAGCCGAAATCAAGGGGGAAAAAATGCGCGGGATTTCGCTGATTGTTGCCGCATTCGCTGCGGCATTCGTTTCATCCGCAGGGCTGGCACAGCAGGCTTATCCGTCCAAGCCGGTGCGTTTGATCATCCCGTTTCCACCCGGCGGCAGCAACGACGTGGTCGGACGCATGTTCGCCCAGCAACTGGGCGAACGCCTGGGCCAGTCGGTGGTGATCGAGAACCGCGGCGGCGCCGGCGGCACCATCGGCACCGATGCCGCGGCGAAATCGGCGCCGGACGGCTACACGCTGCTGCTGGTGTCGATTGCCTACTCGTTCAGCCCGGCGATGTACAAGAGCCTGCCCTACGATCCGGCCAGGGCTTTCACCCCGGTAGGCCCCATCGGCGCGGGACCGGTAGTGCTGGTGGTGCATCCGAGCGTGCCGATAAAGAGCACGAAAGAACTGATCGCCTTCGCACAGGCAAAACCGAAGGCCTTGCGCATCGCCTCGGCGGGCATCGGCAGTTTTCAGCACTTGGCAGGAGAACTTTTCCGCCTGCAAGGGAAAGCGGAAATGCTGCACGTTCCCTACAAGGGAGGCGGCCCGGCCATGACTGACGTGCTCGGCGGCCATGCCGAAGTGATGATGGGTTCACTCATTCAGACCATTCCGCATATCCGCACCGGCAAGCTGCGCGCGCTGGGCGTCAGCGGCATGAAGCGCAATCCCGCGCTGCCCGACGTGCCCACGATCGCCGAAGCCGCCCTGCCCCAATACGATGCGACCAATTGGTGGGGCGTGGTGGCGCCTGCGGGCACGCCGCCCGCGATCATCGCGCGGCTGCACGGCGACATCACCGCCATCGTTTCCTCCCCGGAAACGCGCAAGCGCCTGGAGAACGAAGGCGCGGAAGCGCTGCAGATGTCCTCCGCCGATTTCGGCCGCTTCATCCTGGCCGAAACCACGAAGTGGTCTAAGGTGGTGGTTGAGGCAGGGATGAAAGGGGAATAAAACGCACTTGCGGAGCGCGGGTGAGAATCGTTCAAGCCCGGCGCCCGCGCCGCCGCGCGGACCGCTTAGTCGCGCGGCTTGATGCCCGCTCCCTTCACGATCTTGCCGACAAGCTCGATCTCCTGTTTGATCTGCGCCGCGAACGCCGCGGGTGTCTCGTTGGTAATCACTTCGAAGTACTGCTTTTCCGAGAGCAGCGTGCGTACCGCGGGCACGTTGAGCGCCTTGACCACGTCAGCGTGAACCCGCGTGAGCAGCGGCGCCGGCATGTTGGCGGGGCCGAACATACCGCTCCAGCTCGGCGGCGTCTCGAACCCGGGGACGATTTCACCAACGGTGGGCACGTCGGCCAGGGCCTTGTAGCGCTGGTTGCGCACCACGGCCAGCGGTTTCACCTTGCCGGTACGTATTGAAGGTATCGCCAGGCCGCCAATGGCGAAGGTGGTATTCAACTGACCGGAGATGGTGTCCTGCAGCGCCTGGGCCGTCGCCTTATAGGGAACGTGAATCATGGTGATGCCGGCGAGCAGGCGCACCAGTTCCGCGGAGAGGTGATGCGGAGAACCGATGCCGGAAGTGCCATAGGTCACCCGGCCGGGATTGGCTTTCGCGAATTCGATCAGGTCACGAAGCGAATTGGGGCCGAAAGCCGGCGTCGCCACCCACAGGGCCACCGATTCGCCGATCTGGGTTATCGGCGTGAAATCCTTCACCGGATCGAAGGAACTGTTTTTCACCAGGTGCACGCGCATGATCTGCGTGCCGGTGGTACCCACCAGCAAGGTATAGCCATCAGGCGCGGCACGCAGCGTGTATTCCGCAGCCACCACACCCCCGGCGCCGGGACGATTATCGACGATCACCGACTGGCCCATGACATCTTTCATGCTGTCGGCCATGATGCGGCACAGCGTATCCCCGGTGCTGCCGGGTGCGAACTGGGTCACCACCATCACCGGTTTGAGCGGATATCCCTGCGATATCGACGCGAGCGGCATCGCGAAAATAACGAGCGCCAGAAGACGCGTGATGAAAGTGCGCGTTAATGCGTTGATCATGGTTTTTCCCCCCTCTTCTACCGGTAAAGGCTGCCGCCCCGACAACCATCTTGTATGAATCCGGCGGGACACGCAAGCTTCCGCGCGCGGAATTCGCCTGCTTCGCAATCGCGCATTTTCAGCGATTGAAACCTCATTAGCAGTTTTCTGCGTACGGCCATTCCCTAGCCTCGTAGTCGCGCCGCAGGCGCAGGCGCCGGAAGGGTGTATTCCAAACACCGGCAGCTTGCCGTTTAGTGCTACTATTCGTCATCATGGTGGCGTTTAGTACAAGGCATTTCTGGTTGGAACGTTTGCGCGCGGCGTGGCGCGGCAAGTCGGTGGTGTGGCTCTCGGGCGTGCGCCGCTCGGGCAAGACCATGATCGCCCGCTCGCTCAAAGGGGCCGAGTATCTGGACTGCGAGTTGCCCAGCGTGCGCCGTCTGCTTGCGCAGCCGGAGGCATTTCTCGACGCGCGGCGCCGGCGCACCGTGGTGCTGGATGAGATCCATCGCCTGGCCAACCCTTCGGAACTGCTCAAGCTTGCCGCGGACCATTACCCGGACATCAAGGTTCTTGCCACCGGGTCTTCCACGCTGGGCGCCTCGCGCCGCTTCAGCGATACCCTGACCGGGCGCAAGGCCGAGCTGTGGCTCACGCCGATGATGTCGCGGGACCTCGCCGATTTTGGCTCGGGCGACTTGAAAAAGAGGCTGCTGCATGGCGGCTTGCCGCCGTTTTTCCTCGCCGCGGCGTCTCCGGAGCGCGACATCCAGGAGTGGATCGATTCCTACTGGGCGAAGGACATTCTGGAACTGTTCCGGCTGGAGCGGCGCCACTCGTTCCAGCGATTCGTGGAACTGCTGCAGGCGCAAAGCGGCGGCATGTTCGATGCCACGCGTTTCGCGCGCGAATGCGAGGTGAGCCGCTCTTCGATCGGCAATTATCTGGCGGTGCTCGAGGCAACCTTCGTCGCTCACGTGGTGCGGCCGTTTTCCGCGCGGCGCGCCACCGAAATCGTGGCGGCGCCGAAGGTTTATGGCTTTGACACGGGCTTCGTCTGCCACTATCGCGGCGTCGAGCGCCTGCGGCCGGAGGATACCGGTCTGCTTTGGGAACATTACGTCCTGAACGAGATACACGCGCGCCTGCAGACGCGATCGATTAATTACTGGCGCGACAAACGCGGGCACGAAGTGGACTTCATCATTGCCGGGCGGGGCAAGCCGCCCACGGCCATCGAATGCAAGTCGGCCAGCGCGAATTTCGACGCGACCAATCTCGCCGCGTTTCGAAGAGCACACACCAAGGGCGCAAATTTCGTGGTCGCCATGGACGTGAAGACCCCGTTTGCCGAAAAGCACGCGGGCCTGCGCATGGAGTTCGTCGGCCTCGAAGACCTTATCCGGCGTCTCGGTGGAGCGCGACAAGTGGTGAAGAGGGCTTAGCGGACGCGCCGCGTTCATTCGACCACTTCCCGATCCACAGACGATCCATCGGATTTCAGCGCCACCCCGGGATACGCCAGCCGCGCGAGTTCCTCGCCGTAGAACCGCCGGCAAAGCTCGCGCCTGCGCTGTTGCTCGGAGAGGCCGGAAGGGAGCGACGACAGGACGATGCGCTGCGCGGTCTCGAACATCTGCAGCGCCATCAGCGCGCGCTGCGAGCCGGTAAGCGCCGCGAAGCGCTCGCGCAGCAATGTGTCGATTGCCGGTGTCGTGTCATTCATTTGCAGGTCGGACTTCGATTCGCGCGCCCATTCGAGCTTGGACAGTATCAGATCCTCGCGGCTCGCGATCCACAGTTCGACGCCGGCAAAATCCACTTTGCGCCTCCGCTTTGAGTCTCTGGCTCAGATGCGCCGGCCAATGCGTGTCGGTGGGCTGAACCATGCTTAGCTTGGTTTCGGTCATCGGCCATCGTCCGCGTAGCGCTTGATATAGGCGGTGAGTTCGCGCTGGGGCAGTCGCACCGTCGGATCGTCCGCCAACAACTGCAGCGCTTGCAGCAGGATCTCCGCGGTGCAAACCACATGCCGATGGAGTTCGTCGATTACCCACAGCACACCGTGGACCTCGATGTCGTGCTCGTTCGCAAGCGCCCGCCGTCGCCGGTCAGCAGAATGCAGTCGGGGCAGCTCTGTGCCAGGGTAAAGGCGAATCCATCGTGAATGGACAGGTGCGGCATGTCCCGCGCGATTTGCCGGGCGCGAAGAACGCTATGCCCAGGCAGGTCCACAACTGTTAACCCACCACGGACCAGCGACTTTTTCTGGGCAGGTCTATGTTGTCAAATATTCGCGGCATGAGCCCTTATGGGTGCATCATTGACATTCTTGAAGCACTGCAGCGACCTGCCAGCCAAGCATAGCGGGCGATCGATCTGAATGGGCACTTGTTGATCTGGCCTCTCTGGCGCCTTGACTCTCCTTTGGGGAGTATAGCGCCGGGGTTGGCTTGACCGCTTGGGCGTCCTGCGGAGTCACCGTACAAGACCAATACCTGGACCACGAGCACTCTGGTCAGGCACAAAAGATAAACTTTACTTCGCCGCCATATCCGACTGGCGGGCATTTCCACCATATGTTGTTGTCTTAACAGGCAACAAAAACCTTGATTTACCCAGCATCTCTATGCCGGCTCGCCGCCGCGTTCACCAGCACAGGCGTTCTTCGCAGGATTTCGCCCATTTAGCCATCCGAACGAATGCTCTTGGTGGCGGCGAAAGCCTCCAGCCAATCGAGATAGTCGAGAGTGTCCGCCGGCAGCGGCGAATCCGGGCGGAGCAGACGACGCAGCGCACGTAGACGCTCGTAGTTGCGCCAAACCGCCTCGTCTTCGTTGAACCGTCGGATCAGATTCTCTGGGTCGATGAATGGCCTCATGGCATCCTGCCTTACCTTGACATTGGCGCTGCTGACGTCATCTCAGCCACGTTCAATCAACTCCCGCGCCAAAAGCGCCAGCGCCGCCGCCGCAAACGCCTGCATATTCACAGCGCGGTCGCCATGACCGGTCTCAATTACAAGGGACTTTTCCGTTGGCCCCGCGATGGCGACAGCTGCGCGCCCTGCATTGAAACCATAGCGGCTGCCGGTCGGGCCGGCCGTTCCCGTCTCCGCCAGACCCCAGGTTGCCGACAGGCGCTCGCGTACGTTACGCGCAAGCAGCAAAGCATAAGCCTCGGTAGATGGTGTGATACCCACGAGAGCACTGGCCGGAACCTGAAGAAATGCCTCTCGCGACTGACGTGTGTAAGCCACGACGCCGCCGAGAAAGTACGCGGACGCCCCCGGCACCGCCAGCAGCGCCGCCGAAATCAATCCGCCGGCGGAGGATTCGGCCACGGTAATGGTTTCTTTACGCCGTGTAAGAATCTCGGCGATGGTTATCGCGTGTGACGACAAATCACCCATCACCGCTACTCCGGCACCCAACCCACCTCCTTGGTGAGCCGCTCCCAGCGCGCGCGCTCAGTGCGAAGGTATTCCGCGGTGGATTCGGGCGTACCCGCGCTTTGTGTCAACTTCAAACCCACGCCGAGCAGCCGCTTCATCACTTCCGGGTCCTTGACGTAGGCCTCGCCTTCGCTGTTCAGTCGGCGCACGATGTCGCCAGGCATGCCGGCCGGGCCCACCAGATAGTACTGGCCGTCGACCACCACACCTGGCAAGGTCTCGTTGACGGTGGCCAGGTCTTCGAAGCCCGGGAACCGCGCCGTCGAAGCTACCGCTATTCTGCGCATCTTGCCCGCCTTCACCAATGCATTGGTAGCCGCCATCGAAGCGATCATGAACTGCGTGCGGCCGCTGAGCGCGTCCTGAATGCTTTGCGCGCCTGCCTTGTAGCGCACTTCCACCATATCGGCGCCCGAGCGCTTTGCAATCAGCAGGCCGATGAGGCGATGCGGTGAACCTTCGATGCCATAGGCGAGCTTGCCCGGACTGGCCTTGGCCAACGCGATGATTTCGGGGAGCGTCTTGAACGGCTGATCGACGCTCGCGGCAAGCACGAAGGGCACCACCTCGATCAAATTGGCAATCGCGGTGAAATCCTTGTTAAGGTCATAAGGCACGGATTTGAAAAACAGGTTGGCGCTCACCACCGTGGCCGAACCGGCGAACAAAAGCGTATAGCCATCGGGGGCGGCGCGCGCCACCGCCTGCCCGCCGATGAGGCCCGCCGCCCCGGCGATGTTCTCGACCACCACCGCCTGCCCCAGCGATCGTTGCAGCCGCTCGCCGAAAAGGCGCGCCGCCACGTCGCCGCTGGTGCCTGCACTGGCCGCCTGCACCAGCCTGATCGGCCGGTTTGGCCAGTTCTGGGCATGGGCCGCTGACGCCGCGGCCGCCACCATTAACGCAGTCAGTGTTGCATTGAATGCACGCATGCTATTCCTTCCAGGAGTTCAGCAGTCAGGTGACTGCGCTGATGGCAGCGGCGACGGCGGCGGCACGCCCCCGCGCCGCATGCTCGCCGGCCAGACGGCCCGACATCAGCGCGATGCCGGCACCGCTGCTGGCGCCGGCATGATAACTGCCGCGGTAAGAGGTGACACCATCGATCTCATAGGGCTTGCCGTAGGCCCAGTTTAGCACCGTGCCCGCGGCGTACAGGCCCGGAATCGGATTGCCGTCGGTTTTCAGCACCCGGCAGGACTTGCCGTCCACCACCAGCCCGCCCAGGGTGTGGTTCATCGCCGGCCGCACCGGATGGAATCCATGGAACGGCGGCGTATCGATGGGCACCGCCAGGCGCGACTTGGGCAGGTTCGGCCCCGATGCCTTGCCGTCGCGAATGCCGGCGTTGAAGGTATCGACCAGTTTTTTCAGGCCCTGCGGATCGATGTGCATCCTGCGCGCCAGTTCTTCGATGCTGCCGGCGGATTCGATAAGCTGTTCGCGACGCGGATATTTCTCGTATTCCCTGGCGTATTTCGCCCGCGCCTTGTCATCGAACACCAGGCCCGCGCTCGCCCCCGGCTGGAACGCGATGGCATTGGCGACGGTGTCGCTGTCGGCCACACCCTCGTCGATGAAGCGCTCGAAGCGCCGGTTGAAATAAATGCCCAGCGGATAGATATGCATGAGGTAGCGCGACGGCCCCTGGCCATAATAGATGTCGGTGGTGCGGATATGGCACACGGAGAGGTGCCGCGTCTTAGCGCCCAGCGCCTGCGCCATCACCAGGCCATCGCCGGTGTTCTCGGGACTGCCCACCATCGCCACGTCCTGCGTGAGGGTCGCACCGACATGCTCCATGAGCAGTTCGCGGCTGCCCTGGAATCCGCCGGTGGCGAGAATCACCGCGCCGCATTCGATCTCCGCCGCCTGAGCTTCGCCTGTCTTGCTCGTATCTGTCACGCGCACGCCGCGTATCCGCCCCGTCGCGTCGGTGAGCAGCGCGCGTGCGCGCGTGTGAAACTGCATGCGCACGCCGCGCTCCCCGGCTGCTTCATACAGCCGCCGGAACAGGCCGATACCCAGGCCCTTCACGGTGCGGCCGCTTTCGTCATAGGGCATCTTCAATTCATCGCGCAGCCAGAGGCAATCGTCGAACACGCGGCTGCAGTAAGTGCGCAGCAGCGCGGTATCCACCTCGCCCCATCCCAGGCGCATGTGCCGCTCGATCAGGATGTCGACCGGGTCGCGTCCGGCCTCGATTTCACCCGGGCCATCGAGCAGGTGCTCAACCAGTGTATCCCCCGCGAAGCGCGCCAGCCCGCCGCCGCCCGAGCGAAAGGTGTCGTTGCCGATGCCGCCGGGCAACAGACTGACCGCGTTCCATTGCCCGGGCGGGGGCAGCCGGTCCAGCACCAGCGCGTCGGCGCCGTGCGCGCGCGCTTCGATCGCCGCGACCAGACCGGCGAGACCGGCGCCCAGAATGACCACATCCGCTTTCATCACCTCACCCCTCTTCAAATCTCCGCGATGCGCCGGCGCAGCCGTGCCGCCCATTCTTCCCGCGTGCAGAAACTGGTATCGCCGCGGACTTTGCATCCGTGCCGGAGCCTGTCAGGCGCCGTCCCATAGACGTTTTGACGCGATGCGCGCCCCGTCGCCCAATGCCTGCAGCTTCGCCCAGGCCACCGTCATCGGGATCTCGGTGTTGCCCGCCACCGAGGCAAAGCCGCAGTCATTGCCCACCAGGATATTCTCGCGCCCCGCCGCGCGCGCCCAGCGCTCGATATGGTCGGCCACCACTTCGGGATGCTCGATCATGGCGTTGGAGTGCGTCACCACGCCGGGAATCAGGATCTTGCCATCGGGGATCTTTACCTTCTGCGGCACGCGCCACTCGTGCTCGTGACGCGGATTGGCCGCTTCGAACGAATACGATCCCGCCTTTATTTTGAAAAAGATGTCGATCACGTTCTCCAGTTGCAGATCGCTCACCCGCGGGCCGAAATTGACGCCGTAGCAGGTGTGGAAGCGGATGCGATCCTCCGGCAGGCCGCGCAATGCGTGATTGAGGTGCTCGACCCGGCCCTCTGCCCACTTGCGATAGTCGGCGAGGCTCATGCCTTTTTTGGCGTCCCAGGAACTCACCAGGTGC
>Ga0209343_10006998_pt1 | contig 13386 bp, 14 predicted proteins | sample RifCSPlowO2_02_FD_184026 | JGI IMG/M metagenome (GOLD analysis project Ga0209343, IMG submission 184026) | Groundwater microbial communities from Rifle, Colorado - Rifle CSP2_plank lowO2_0.2 (SPAdes) (version 2) | ecosystem: Environmental > Aquatic > Deep subsurface > Groundwater | place... | reverse complement strand
GCGCTGCAGATGTACGCGGGCGCCTTCAACGACGCCAATTTCGTGTACGCGCGCAAGGTCCTGGCCGAGCGCTCGCGCATCGAGCAGACCCTCATCCGCCTGCGGAGGCCTGTTTGCGCCGGTCTTGTACCGTCTTGGCGTTCATCGCGCGCACCGCTCCTGTCCGGGCAGCAGCGTTCGTCGCGTCATGAACTGATTTCGGCGGCGGCGTAATAAGCCCCACTACACTAGCTGGAACGAAAGCAGGCGAAGCAAAAAATGGTAGTCACATACGACATCGGACTAGCCGTTCTGTCGTTCATAATTGCGGTCCTCGCGTCCTTTGTCGCTCTTGATTTGGCCTCGCGCGTCGCAGCGGCGGAAGGAGAAACAGCGGCACGATATTGGCTGAACGGCGGCGCGCTGTCCATGGGAGCAGGCATCTGGTCGATGAACTTCATTGGCATGCTCGCCGTGCAGTTACCGATACCGGTGTCGTACGATGTCCCGATCACGTTGCTGTCGCTGCTGGTCGCGATCGCCGTCGCGGGGTTTGCGCTCCATAGGGTGAGCCGCGAGAGCTTGAGCACACGCGAATTATTGCCTGGTGGCGTGCTGATGGGCATTGGAATTGCGTCGATGCACTATATCGGCATGGCGGCAATGCAGCTGGAGCCCCCGATACGCTACGACCCGCTTCTCCTTGGCCTGTCAATCCTGATTGCCATAGCTACATCGGTGGTTGCCTTGTGGCTCGCTTTTCATCTGCGCGGCGACACGATTCTTACGGCGTTCTGGAAAAAAGGCGGCAGCGCCCTCGTCATGGGCGCCGCCATCTGCGGAATGTTCTATGCCGGCATGGCGGCAACGATCTTTGCGCCGACAAGTGTCTCCACCATGAGTCCACAGGACATCGATAATGTCTGGCTCGGCGGCACAATTGGCGGATTCACTTTCGTTTTCATGGCGACAACCCTGCTTATTTGCGTGATCGACGCCCGGCTCGGCGATCGCTCGACGAAGCTTGCCGAAAAACTGCGTCGGGTGAATATTGATCTGGAAAAGCAACACGCGGAACTGTCCCAGACCAATGTGCTGTTACAGCAACAGATGCAGGAGCGAATGCAGGCGGAAAAAGCCATGCGGGAAAGTGAGGAACGCTACCGCCAGTTGGTAGAGCTGTCGCCCGATAGTATTTACGTCCAAAGCGAAGGCAAAATCGCTTTCGTCAACAGCGCGTGCGTAAAGCTGTTCGGCGCGAACAATGCCGACGAACTCGTCGGGAAGTCCGCAGTTGATCTATTTCATGTGGACTATCACGAGATCGTGAATGAATACAGGCGCCAAATAGGGGAAACACTCGGCCCAACTCCACTATTTGAGGCAAAGGTAGTCAGACTTGATGGCGCCGTCGTCGATGTGGAAGCATCCGGTGGGCCCTTCGTCGTGAAGGAGGGCAAGCTTGGGACTCAAGTGGTGATGCGGGACATCACCCGACGCAAAAAAGCCGACGAAAAAATTCTCTATCTGGCGCAGTACGACGAGCTTACCGGCTTACCGAACCGTAATCTGTTCCGCGACCGATTATCGCACGCCGTCGAGAGGGCCAAGCGCAACGAGCAAATGCTGGCCGTGATGTTTCTCGATCTGGACCGGTTTAAGGAAATCAACGACACCCTGGGGCACCGCACCGGGGACAAAGTGCTGCAGGCGGTGACTGAGCGGCTCAGAAAAACGCTGCGAGGCGTGGATTCCATCGCCCGCCTCGGAGGCGACGAGTTCACCATCGTTTTGGAAGACGTTACCGATGTCGATCAGGTGACTACTGTGGCGGAAAGGATCCAGGAAGCCTTCTTTGACCCAATCATCGTGGAAGACCGAGAGATCTTCCTGACCGCCAGCACCGGAGTCACTCTATATCCACTTAACGCGGTCGATATCGACGAGCTCCTGCAGACCGCGGACGTCGCCATGTACCGCGCGAAAGCCGACGGCAATACATATGAATATTATGCGCCCGAAATGAACGCAAGCGCAGCGAAGCACCTCCACATGGAAGGCTTGCTGCGGCGGGCCTTGGAACGGGACGAATTCTTGCTCCACTACCAGCCGAAAGTTGAAGTGCGAAGCGGTCGAATCATCGGTGCGGAAGCGCTGATCCGCTGGAACTCGAAGGAACTGGGCCTCGTCTCGCCGGGGCAGTTCATCCCGTTGGCCGAGAAAACCGGGCTCATTGTGCCCATCGGTGAGTGGGCGCTGAAAACCGCCTGCGCTCAAAACAAGGCGTGGCAGCGCCAAGGATTTCCGTCCTTGTTAATGTCAGTCAATCTCTCGCCACGCCAGTTCCGGCAGAAAAACCTGGTAGGAATGATTGCCGGGATGCTGCACGAGACGGGACTCGAACCCCGCTTTCTGGACCTGGAGATCACCGAGGGCACGATGATGCACCATCCTGACGAAGCAGTTGCCCTGTTGCAACAGCTGCATCGACTCGGTGTTCAACTTTCGGTTGACGATTTCGGCACGGGTTATTCAAGCCTGGCCTATCTCAAGCGCTTTCCGGTGCAAAGACTCAAGATCGACCAATCATTTGTACGGGACCTCACTACCGACGCAGATGATGCCGGCATCGTAACGGCAGTGATCGCCATGGCGAAAAGTCTCGGTCTCGGTGTGGTTGCTGAAGGGGTGGAGACCGAAGAGCAGCTTGCCTACCTGGCGAACCTCCAATGCGGCGAGTATCAGGGCTATTATTTCAGCAGGCCGCTGCCGGCAGAAGAGTTTGTCCGGTTATCGCGCACCTCGTTTCGGGTGGCGCATGATGTAAACCCGAATCTTCCAGTCCTGCCAAATGAGCCGGCAAATACAACATCGGTACCAATGGACTCGGATTTTGCAGTTCAGAAGAAAATGCATCATCCCGCTTAAGTAACGCAGACCTCCGGATACATTTCAGGAGATTTGCTGCGAGGCCCATCACTGTGAGCGTGACATCACATCCCACCATGAGCGATGCCGCTGCCGCGGAGAAATTCCAGTGGCCCGCTCCTTCACAATTCGAGTTCATCCGGGGCGAGGGGCAGCAGGATTGGGGCGAATGCCTGCTGATTTTCAGCGATGGTGCAAAGGCGACCGGCCACCTCGTCGACTTCCTGCCGGAGCAAGCGTTGCTTAAGTTTCAACCTGGTGGCGCAAGTGCCAGTGTCAGCATTGTATTTTCGGGTTTCGTCAGTCTACATCTGCTAAGACCTCTCCGGCTGGAGCGCCAGAAGCTTCCCATGGAATTCACTGAAGGGGATGTATTCACGCCATCCGAGCATCAGTCGTTCTGCGTACATATGAAGAAGAACGCGGAGAGATTCCAGGGTGAAACAATAGGCTTCGTCAGTCGGAACTATGGACTGTTTCTGTTTTTGCCGGAAGAAGAAGGAGGTGTAGTCCGCTGTTTTCTGCCGGCACAATCGATCGAATCGTTCGATATTGGGTCCCTTATCGGCCAGATGCTGATCGATCATCAGCTCGCTTCAACCGAGGCGGTGCAGGCGGCTCTCGCGAAGCAGCGTGAAATGCGGGCTCAAAAGCTTGGCAATTACCTTACCGAGAATCAGATCGTCTCGTCGGACCAGCTTGTAGCGGCGTTGAAGCGCCAGCAGGCCAAGCCGATCCTGAAGCTGGGTGAATCGTTGGTGGAACTTGGGTTCTTGACTGAATCGGAGCTGGAAGAGGCACTTAAAAACCAAGCCAAGAATCGCAAGATGCCGCTCGGGCAGATCCTGTCGAACATGGGGGTCGTGGATCCCGAGGTAGTCAGATTCGTCTTGGCAAACAAGCTGGGCATCCCGTTTGTCAACTTACAAAAGTTCGCGATTGCTCCCGAGGTGCTCAGCAAGGTTACGGCGCAGATGGCGTACCGCTATCAGATCATGCCGGTGTGCGAGTCGGAAGGCGCACTGGTCGTGGCACTCGAAGATCCAATGAGTATGGGTATTTTGGAAGATCTCCAGTTTAAGATCGGCATGAAGATGGCCCCGGTCATGGCGTCTGCGGAGGATATCCGTTACACGCTCGAGAGCAATTACGGGAGCGTAGCGGAAGTCTTCCCCGAAGGCACCATCGATAGCTCTGATGAGCGCGCGGTTTTACATTCCGCGGCAACTGAAATCGGGATAGACGAACTCACATCCCGTCTGGCTGCGGAAAGCGGCGAACTTGATCTGACCGAAGAGCAGGTCGTTGATACCGACAGCACGCTCGTACGGCTGGTCAACAGAATAATCCTCGACGCCATCCGGCAGAAGGCGTCGGACATCCACATCGAATCCAATCCGGGCCATAAAAGTACGCGCATACGTTTCCGCAAAGACGGAACACTGGTGGACTATCTTGACTTGCCCTCCAGATTCCGTAATGCCCTGATCTCCAGAATCAAGATCATGAGCAGGCTCGATATTACGGAGCGCCGTAAGCCCCAGGACGGCAAGATCGACTTCAGCCAGTTTGGCCCCGCACGAGTGGAGCTGCGTGTCGCAACCATTCCCACGACGAACAGTCTGGAACACGCGGTATTGCGTGTGCTCGCGGCGGCCAAGCCTATTCCCATCGATCAGCTGAGTTTCGACGCGGACGCGCTGGCCGCTGTGAAGCGCTTGATTTCCAGGCCGCACGGACTTTTCCTCGTGTGTGGCCCGACCGGGTCCGGGAAGACTACCACCCTGCATTCGTTACTCGGGTTTATCAATAAGCCCGAGCGCAAGATCTGGACGGCAGAGGATCCGATCGAAATTACACAGCCCGGGCTGTGCCAGGTTCAGGTCAATTCTAAAATCGGCTGGACTTTCGCGGCCGCAATGCGGAGTTTCTTGCGCGCCGATCCCGACGTGATCATGGTCGGTGAGATTCGCGACGCCGAGACGGCAGAGATTGGCATCCAAGCATCATTGACAGGACACCTGGTCCTGTCGACATTGCACACCAACAGCGCAGCGGAAAGCATCGTTCGATTACTCGATCTCGGCATGGATCCGTTTAACTTTGCTGACTCACTTCGCGGCATTCTGGCGCAACGTCTGACCAAGCGACTTTGCCCCTCGTGCAAGACCGCTTATACCCCGACGGCCATGGAACTTGAAGAACTCGTGATGGAATATTGCAATGAGACGTCAATCGATACCAGGAAACAAATGGATACGTGGCTCGGTCATTATGCTGGCCCGAAAGGGAAAATCACCATTTACCGCGCTCGGAGCTGCGAATACTGTAACCATACCGGACTCCGTGGCAGGATAGGCTTATATGAACTGCTTGTCGCCGATCCAGCAGTAAAGCAACTGGTCCAGTCCCGAGCGCCCGTAACGGATGTGCAGAACGCGGCGATGGCGTCAGGCATGCGAACCCTGAAACAGGATGGTATCGACAAAATCCTCCAGGGTCTTACAGATCTCCATCAGGTGCGCGCGGTCTGCACTTGAGAGCGGCTCTCGACCAAGAACCTGCGACGGTGTAGGGGCACGTTCCCAGATTGAATACCGCATTCGCTGAGGGTCGAGAGGGTCTGCCGGCGGCGCGAGCGCGCCGCCAATGCTGAAGATCTCGCTTAAACCCTCGCGCCGGTTCGGCGAGACCGAGACCGCGCTGCAGATGTACGCGGGTGCCTTGGACGACGCCAATTCCCAGTACGCGCGCAAGGTCCTGGCCGAGCGCTCGCGCATCGAGCAGACCCTCATCCGCCTGCGCCGCGCGGCCTGAGCCGCGTTCAATCGGCGCAGGCGGCGCGCAGCCGCTCGACGCCTTCCTCGATGTCGGCAACGAACGCCCGGGTGTAGCCTCGTGCAGGACGCCCTGCGCATCGGTTTCGTCTCCGCATTTGTCACCAAGCCGTTCCGCCATGACGAGCTCCTGAATACGATCCATGCGGTATTGTCCACAGGATAAGGCTCCACACATGTGGTGTCCTCTCCTTAGTAGTGATTCCTCGATTCGGCCATCTTGAACTTTCCTTCAGCAGTAGCTTTCTCCTTAACGCACTGTTTTTACCGGAGACTAACTGCTGGGGTCCCAGCGCCGCATGCATGGCACAGTTGTTGCTAACCCTCAGTGCAACGAAGGGCCCAACCCCGTACTTCGTATGCAGGGCAATGACGAGGGGTGAAAAATATTAGGAGAAGCAAATGGCAAAGGTACAAAAGTCGACGGATTCATCGAGTTTGGCCGAAGTGGTGGACCGGATCCTGGACAAAGGGATCGTTATTGATGCCTGGGTCAAGGTGTCGCTGGTCGGGATCGAGCTGCTGTCGATCGAGGCGCGGGTCGTGATCGCGTCGGTCGAGACCTATCTCAAGTACGCAGAGGCAATCGGACTCACGGCGAGTGCGGCCGCCCCGGCGTAAAGGTCTACGCGATGTTGGTTTCCCCGCCGGGAGGGGCCGGAGTGGTCCCTCCCAGTTCGGGGGAGCAATCACAGGGTTCTAGCAGCCGGAGCGGGACACTGATGGAATCAGTGGCCAGTTCGCGGCAGGAGAGGCTGGCTATCGGTAGCTGATTCTTGAACGCTGGCACACGATGGGGTGCATGCCCAGCCGAAACAAGGAGAAAGGATTCGCTATGAGTAACTTGAGGGATCAAATGGAAGTCCTGGCGCAGGGCATTGCGACCTCAGCGCGCGAGCGCAAGATGGCCGTCGGTTCTAGTAAGGCACAGACCGCCAGCATGCTGCAAGCGTTCGGTCGGGAGCGTGCGGTGATGGCCGAGGCCTTGAAATCCAGTTTTGCTGCCGATCATGTGGGTCGATCAGTCAACGTGTGTACGATGCGGGCCAACACGGGCACGATGTGCGAGGGGTTTCGCCAGAACCATGTCCGCGTGCGGCGCAGTCTCCGCCGGAAGCTCGCTCAGTCAACCGAAGCAGTGGCAACCTTTGTGGCCTCCCTACGCGCCGATTTTGACAAAGGACGCGCTGATTTTGCCAAAACGCATCGCCATATGGCTAAGGCGCAGCGCGCGGGGTTGGCCAAAGATCGCCGCGATCGCTCCCGTGAAGTGGCCGAACTGGTGAACGATTTTCACGTCTCGCGTGGAGAGATGGCGCAGGAGCTGGCTGAAAGTCTGGCGCAGTCTACGCAAGAGATAAGATCCCAAGTGTCCGGCTTGAACAGGTTCAGGGCCTCGCTTGAGAAAATCCGCGAGGACGCTTGGGTCCCCCGGCAGATTCCGAATAGCCTGTTGGCGGCCCAAGCCGGTGGGGCGGTGCGGGTGCCGATTTCAGCCCCTAGCCGCGAGCCGGAGGAGCGTCAAAAAAAGACGGGCAAAAAAAAAGACGATGGTCGCTAAAGCGCTCTGCGCCCTTTGTCAGCAAGCCGGGGAAACCGAAGAAAGTCAGCAAGCCGGGGAAACCGAAGAAAGTCAGCAAGCCGGGGAAACCGAAGAAAGTCAGCAAGCCCGGGAAACCGAGGAAAAAGTAAGGGGTGGGTTGAGGGGGGGTTCGCGCACCAGCCATCGCCCCGACACGACCCGGTTAGTAAAGAGGCGAAATGCGCTGGAGGACGGGATCGCGGGGCGGGGGTGGTAGCCCCGGTCTCAGGTCCGACGCAACGCTGCCCTGGTTGCGAGGGGCGCGCCTATGAAATCTCAAGCGGCCTGGCGTGTCTGGAGTGTCGGGGTAGAGGAGTGGTTTCCTAGCAGCCTGTCGGACTTGACCTCAGTAAATGGGTGCATAGATTGCTGGCAAATCGCTGTCAATAAGGGCCCGAGAGACAGGCTGCTTACGAAAAGGCTCGTTTGTACGAATTCGAGCACACAAAAGTGTTTATCTGGCCGGAAGACAACCGACTTGGCATGGCTACTTGCACTTCATTGTTGCGTGTTTTTCACTTTAGGAGTCTGTCGGCTCAAAGCCCGACAGACTCCTAGGATAAGGAGTAGGTGCGATGATCCAAGCCGAAGAATTGACGGTCCTCGATGAGTCGACGGTCCTCACGTTGGAGAAGAAAGCCGACTTTGTTGAGACTCCTTACATTCAGGGCGTCACCAAGCGGGCGCTCGACTATATCTGCGCCGGGTATCCGATCCATTTCAGCGGGGCTGCCGGCACCGGGAAGACGGCCCTGGCGATGCACGTGGCCGCCAAACTGGGCCGGCAGGTCATCTTGATCCATGGCGATGACGAGTTCGGGAGTTCCGATCTCATTGGGGGGCAGACGGGGTATCGCTCCACCAAGTTGATTGATAACTACATTCACTCGGTCCTGAAACAGGAGGAGAGCGTCTCCAAGCAGTGGGGGGATAACCGCGTGACCACGGCCTGCAAGTACGGGTTCACCCTCATTTACGACGAGTTCACCAGGTCTCGCCCCGAGGCCAACAACGTGCTGCTGTCCGTTCTGGAGGAGCGGTTGCTCGAACTCCCGGACGCGCGTCTCGGCGATGGATACCTCCAGGTGCATCCGGAGTTCAGCGCTATTTTCACCAGTAATCCGGAGGAGTACGCCGGGGTGCACAAGACCCAGGATGCGCTGACGGACCGCATGATTACGCTCAAATTGGGTCACCACGACCTGGAGACGGAAGTGGCGATCACCCAGGCGAAATCGGGACTCCCGTGGAGGCAGGCCAAGACGATTGTGGGCATCGTTCGCGAGTTCCGCGCACTCGGGGTCAACAACGCGCGTCCCACGATCCGGGCCTGTATCATGCTCGGCCGCATCGTGGCGGCTCGCAAGGGCACCGTGGCCGCCGGCGACCCGGCGTTTCGGGAGCTGTGCCATGATGTGCTGAACGCCGATTGCATCAAAGTGACGCGCGATGGGCAGGCGGCAGGGCTTGAGCGGCTGGATGAGATCATTGCAAAGTGCTGCCCGCCCGCGCCCACGCTCGTTCCGATTGCGGGGGGGCACCAAAAAGCAACACCGCCGACTTGCCGGCGCAGTCGAAATCTTGCGAAAGAGGCAGGGAAAGGGGGAAACCGTGGCGCTTGAGAAGCGTGGCGTGCAGCATATTAAGACGATGGCCGGACTGGTGGACGGTCGCCGCACCCGAACTTCCTCCGGCGCCCTCCTCGAGTTGTCCATGCTTGAAATGGAAAAACAGCGACTCGTGCTGGAAATGCAGCGAGCGGAGCGGCGGTGTGCCGAGATTCGAGGGCGGCTGACTGAAATCGGCAAGAAGGGACTTCGGCTTCAGCGGTTCGTGGAGAAGCTGAACGGAGAAGCGCAAGCGCCCCAGGCGCACATGGTCGCCTCGCCGCTTCCAATCCATTCGGCGCCGACCGACAAGCTGAATCGAAGGCGGTTGTCCTACTGAATAGCAATTGGCCACTAGCGAATAGCTGGTAGCTCTGAAGTATTTGCTACTCGCTTAAGGAGATTGGTGCGATGAATATCCGAACATCCTCGTGCGCGGCCTCTTCCTTGAATACCGCAGCCTTCCGAACGGTCTTGGCCCGTGACAGCCGTAGGTTGGCATACAGCGTGCGTAGGGAGATCGTGACCTTACGGCGGCTCCGGGAAGATCCTTTCCCTCCGGTGCGAGCGTTCGGCCCGCGCGGCCGCATTCGGACGAGCCGGGACATCAGGACCGTGACTAACAGAGTGTTGAAAAATGCGTGCGCACATGAAGATCAAGACCCGGCATGAATCGAGCCGCTACCTGTATGCGATTACCGGCGCGGTCGAGCATCCCGTCTGCGGGGATATCGGGATTGACGGAGCGGCGGTCTATGCCGTCTCCCAAGGACCGGTCGCGGCGGTGGTCAGCGACATCACGGAAAAACGGATCCGGCCCGAGCGCAAAAACCTGGTGGCGCACCATGCCGTCGTCAAACGGCTGATGGAGGACACCACCATCCTGCCGGTGGCCTTCGGGACCATTGCCGACAGTCCCAAGGCGGTCCGGGAGATCCTGAAGGAGAACAGTGATGCCTTTGTCGAACAACTGGAGCGGGTGCGCGGGAAAGTCGAGATGGGGCTGCGTGTCGCCTGGGATGTGCCGAATATCTTTGAGTACATTGTGAACCGCCACCCGGAGCTCGCGGCCCTGCGCGACAGCGTGTTGGGAAAACAGCGCGGCCCTTCGCAGGAGGACAAAATCGAGCTGGGACGCCTCTTCGATCGCTTGTTGTCTCAGGACCGCGAGCGGCACACGGAAGCGGTCGTGGAGGTGCTCGCGCCGCACTGCGTGGACATCAAACAGAATCAGCCCCGGGAGGAGCGGGAGGTGATGCATCTGGCCTGCCTGGTTGACCGGGATGTCCAGAAGGGTTTCGAGGACGGCGTCTTTGAGGCGGCCAAGCTGTTCGACAACCACTTCGCCTTCGATTTCAACGGGCCTTGGGCGCCGCATCATTTTGTCGATGTCGCCTTGGAGGTCTGAGGATCCCTATGCTCCTCGTGGATGATCTGTTGCTCTCGCCGTTCACCAGCCTGCTGTGGGTCTTTAAGGAAATTCATAAAGCGGTTCAGCAGGAAAAAGCCGGGGAGGCTGAAGCCGTGACCCGGTTGCTCAGCGAGCTCTATATGAAACTCGAGACGGGGGCGATCACGGAAGAAGAGTTTGCGGCCGAGGAGAAGCAGCTCCTCGACCGGCTGGACGCCATCGAGCGGCGCAATCAGGGTGGCGACGAAGAGGCCGATGACGAATCCGACGATGAATCCGATGAAGACGAGGACGATGCGGATGACGGCGAGGACGCCTCACGCAATGAGCCCCCAGTGCTGACCGTTTTGATGAGAACCGAATGAAAGCGGGAGAAGAGGCAAAACCGGAATTTTTGCGGGAGGAAGGGCTCCGCCTGCTGCTCTTCGGTGGGAAAGGCGGCGTGGGGAAGACGACCTGTGCCGCGGCCGCCGCCTTGGTTCTGGCCCGGCAGCACCCTGCTCGCTCCTTCCTGTTGGTCTCGACCGACCCGGCCCATTCTCTTGCCGATTGTTTTGGTGATGATTATGCCCCCTCACCCCAGCCCTCTCCCCGCTCGCGGGGAGAGGGGAGGGTGAGGGGAGTTGAGAATCTGGCGCTGCGTGAGCTTGACCCACAGGAGAGTCTGGCCCGGTTCAAAGCGCGACACGAGGAGCATCTTCGCACCATTGCCCTGCGCGGTACCTTTCTGGACCAGGCCGACGTCGCCCAGCTTCTGGACCTGTCCGTGCCGGGCCTTGATGAGGTGATGGCCCTGCTGGAGATCGTGGCCTGGGTGAAGGAGGAGCGGTATGCCTGCATCGTGGTGGACACGGCACCGGCGGGCCATACGCTTCGGTTGCTTGGGCTTCCGGCACTCATGCGGCAGTGGGTGGCGGCGCTGGACGCCATGCTGGCCAAGCATCGGTATATGGCGCGGCTGTATCGGGGCGCTTATCGCAAAGATGCGGTTGACCTCTATCTGGAAGAGACCGTGGCCGACCTGACGAACCTGTGGGCGCTGCTGCGGTTGCCCGGACGGTGCCGCTTCGTGCCGGTCATGCTCGCCGAGGCGTTGAGCATTCATGTGACGCGGACGATGCTCACGGAACTGGAACGGCTCGGCCTCCCTGTGCGGGAGGTGGTCGTCAACCGCTTGCATCCTGCGCAACCCAACTGTCCGGTCTGCGCTGAATGGGCCTCGAGGCAGACCGTTGCGATCGAGGAGCTCACGCGGGTGTTTTCAAGATACACCTTCTGGGGGCTTCCCCTGTTCCTTGAGGAGGTGCGGGGAACAGAGCGGCTGTTGACCGTGTGGGAGCGCGCCCGGCCGTTGGTGCAAGCAAAAGGGAATGATGAACGCGGAACGATGAACGATGAACCGAGGGGCGCCGGAATTCAGCGTTCAGCACTCAGCGTTCAACATTCGGCAGTTAGCAATCCGGCCCCCCTTCCCTCTTCCTCGATGAAGCTCCTCTTGTTCGCGGGAAAGGGTGGGGTGGGGAAGACCACCCTGGCGTGCGCCTCGGCGCTGCGCCTGGCGGAGAAGTGGAGCGGGAATGAGATCCTGCTCTTTTCCATCGACCCGGCGCATTCGCTTGCTGCCTGCCTGGGCTGTGAGATCGGTCCACAGGAAGTCCGGGTGGCGCCGGGGCTGACCGCGATCGAGCTGGACGCTCAGGCTGAGTATGAGCGCTTGAAGCAGGACTATGCGGATGAGTTGACCGGCGTCTTCGAGCGTGTCACCGGACAGACGGGGATTGACCTCGCGTTCGACCGGGAGGTCATGGAGCGGATCCTGGACTTGGCCCCACCGGGCTTGGACGAGATGTTGGCGCTCACCCGGATCGTGGACCTGATGGACCACGGCCGGTATGACCTCTTTGTCCTGGATACGGCGCCCACCGGCCACTTCCTCCGTTTCCTGGAAATGCCGGAGCTGATCGAGACATGGCTCAGGACTTTCTTCGGTCTGTTCTTGAAGTACCGGCAGGTCTTCTGGCTGCCGAGGATCTCGCAGATGATGGTCGAGCTCTCGAAGCGGGTGAAAGCGTTTCGGCGGGTGCTGATCGATTCCGAGCAGGCGGCGCTGGTGGCGGTGACGATTCCCACCGAGATGGCGTATGAGGAAACGAGGGACCTGGTGGCCGCCTGCGACCGGCTTGGGGTCGGGGTTCCGATCCTGTTCGTGAACATGGTCACACCGGCGTCTCGCTGCCCGACCTGCTCCGCGCTGCGCCGCGCGGAGCAGCCGTTGCTGGGTCGGTACGACGCGGTGTGCGCCGGCCGGCACGTGGCACTGGTGTTCCGACAGGACGAGCCTCGAGGGCTCGAACGGCTGCGCGCGCTCGGCCGGGCCCTCTATGTGGCTTCAGGCTTACCCGACGTGTTACAGACAAAAAGGACGATGCAATGGAACCTGGCAGGAATTCTCGCGTGATGGCACCCAGCGCTGTTACACCGGGGAGCGGCGAGCCGGCCGCCCTGGAGGCAGGCTCCGCGAGGAAACCCGAGGCGGGTGCTGCTGCGGACCAGGCGCTGCTCGGGCGGCTTCTCGCCATGGCTCACCGATACCGGAGACAGGGGAACCTTCGGCAGGCGACAGAGCTGTACTGGACGCTCGCGGAGGACTACCCGGGGACCCCTCAGGCGGGCGCGGCCAAGGCGGTGTTGCTGGAGCTGGCTACAAGCTATGAGCGCGAGGGGGCCCGTCACATGGCTCGCAGCATGTACGAACGGCTCTTGTGACCCTGATGTGCCGCGTCGTTGCGTCGTCGTAAGAGACGCAAGAAACGCAAGAAACGCGATGCGTTCCGATCAGACTATTAGCTTGTGCGAGACGCTTGACCGCGTGCTGAACACGGGCGTGGTGGTCACCGGAGAAGTGGTGATCTCGGTGGCTGACGTTGACCTGATCTATTTGGGTCTGCAACTGACCCTGACCTCGGTTGAAACTGCGAACGGGCTCAAGCTCACCTTGAGCCCGCGCGCGCAGACTGAATCACTGCAGGAGAGCGCATGAAC
>Ga0209343_10006997_pt1 | contig 13386 bp, 9 predicted proteins | sample RifCSPlowO2_02_FD_184026 | JGI IMG/M metagenome (GOLD analysis project Ga0209343, IMG submission 184026) | Groundwater microbial communities from Rifle, Colorado - Rifle CSP2_plank lowO2_0.2 (SPAdes) (version 2) | ecosystem: Environmental > Aquatic > Deep subsurface > Groundwater | place: Rifle... | reverse complement strand
GCGGCGTGAGCGAGGGAGACGTTCAAAATGCGTTCATGTTCACAAAACGTGAACGCACGGACCGACTGAACAAAGTGACAAAGGAGGAAACGCAAATGAAAAGAATGCCTTCGCTTTTTCTATGCCTGGCCGCCGCCGCACTGACTGGCGCCCCGCTGGCCGCACATTCCCAAACCTACCCCGCCAAGACCGTCCACGTCATCGTCCCGCACCCGGCGGGCGGCCCGGGCGACGTGCCGCCGCGCGGCATCGCCCAGGCGCTCTCGCAGAGCATGGGGCAGCCCTTCGTCATCGAGAACCGCGAGGGCGCCGACGGACTGATCGGGGCGGAGGCCTGCGCCAAGGCGACGCCCGACGGCTACACCCTGTGCTCGACCAGCGCCGGGGTGCTGGTGGTCAATCCGACGCTCCGCAAGAACCCGACCTACGACGTGTCGCGCTTCATTCCGATCGTGCACACCGGGACGCTCCAGCAGCTGATACTCGCCATCCCCGCGGTGCCCGCCAACTCGATGAAGGAGCTGCTCGCGCTCGTCAAGGCGAAGCCGGAATCGATCAAGGTTGGCACCTTCGGCTCGATCAATCTCGCGAGCCTGTTCGTCCAATGGACGAAGAAGGAACTGGGCGCCGCCTTTTATCCCATTCCCTACAAGAGCGCGAGCCAGAGCCTGCAGGCGGCGCTGGCGGGCGATGTCCAGGTGGTCAGTTTCGCCATGGGTCCGGCCTCGAAACTGATCAAGGCCGGCAAGCTGAAGGCGCTCGCCATCTCGCCCAGGCGTGTCAGCTCGCTGCCCGACGTCCCGTCGCTGCGGGAGGCGGGCATCGGCTTCGATTTCACCACCTGGTTCGGCTGGTTTGCGCCCGCAGGCGTCCCGCCCGACATCGTGCGCCGGGTGAACGGGGAAATAGCGAAGCTCCTGGCCGATTCGCAGTTCAATGCCAAGTTCATCGCCTCGCAGGGCCTCGCCTCGGATTGGCCCACGGGGGCTTCGCCGGAAGATTTCGACAAGTTCATCAAGACCGACCTCGAGGGCTTCGTCAAGCTGGCGAAGACCGTGGGCCTCAAGCAGCAATAATGCCTCCCGCAGCGATGCGACTTTGCGGTGTCTTGATGTAAGCCACTACACGGGATTTCTGACAGCGGCCACAATAGCCGCTGGCGGAAGCGCGTTGCGACGCCATTGAACGACAGGAAGCTCGAATTGAATCAACCGGCCATCGTCGAGAAGATCTGCGACTATTGCCGCGTCCTGCAGGGCGACGGCATGAATTACGGCGACTACCTGGAGCAGCTCACGTACCTGCTCTTCCTGAAGGCGGCGCACGAGCGCGGCCAGCTCCCCCACGACAAGCCCAGTCTCATCCCGGACCGGTTCGCTTGGCCGACGCTCCTTTCCAAGCAGGGCGACGAGCTCTTCAGCCACTACCGGGCCATTCTGGAATACCTCGGCGGCGCCCAGGGCACGCTCGGCCTGGTGTTCAGCAACGCGCGGAACACTTTCAAGGACCCGGCCAAGCTGCGGCAGGTGATCGTTGAGCTTATCGACGGCGAGGACTGGTCATCGATGAACGCCCACATGAAAGACCCGGGCGGCGGACGGACGGAGCAGTACATCTCGCCGCGCGCCTTGATGCGCTCCATCCTGGACTGCGTCACCTGCCGCAAGAAGGCGTAGTGAGCGCCGGAGGCCCCATGCTGAAGGACAGTACGTTGCAGCGTCTTCTCGCGTTCCGGGAAGCGAGGGACTGGAAGCAGTTCCACACCTTCCGAACCCTGGCGGTGTCGATTTCGCTCGAAGCGGCCGAGCTGCTCGAATTCGTGCAGTGGGTGCCCGATGCGGCGCTTGGCGAGGTGGTGTCGAGAGAGAAGGCGCAGATCTGCGACGAAATGGCCGACATCGCGATCTACCTCCACTACCTGGCACACGACCTGGGCGTCGATCTGGACGAGTGCGTGCGGAAAAAACTCCAGCTGAACGAAGAAAAATATCCTGTCACCCAATCGAAAGGCAACGCGGCCAAGTATGACCGGTTGCGGTGAGTGATTCCCCGGGCGATCGCGCCCTTCATCTCCTTGCCACGGTCTTCGGCCATCCCGCCTTCCGCGGCGCACAGGCTGAGATTGTCTCGCACGTCGCCGCGGGCGGCGATGCGCTGGTGCTCATGCCCACCGGCGGCGGCAAGTCGCTGTGCTACCAGTTGCCGGCGCTGCTGCGCGGGGGCACGGCGCTGGTGGTCTCGCCGCTCATCGCGCTGATGCAGGACCAGGTGGCGGCGCTGCGGCAACTGGGCGTGCGGGCGGCCTTTCTGAATTCCTCGCTCGATCCCGAGGCCGCGCGGGCCACCGAGCGGGCCTTCTCGGCCGGTGAGCTGGATCTGCTCTACGTCGCGCCCGAGCGGCTGGTCATGCCGCGCATGCTCGAGTTGCTCGAGCGGAGCAGGCTGGCGCTCTTCGCCATCGACGAAGCCCATTGCGTGTCGCAATGGGGGCACGACTTCCGGCCGGAATACCTGCAGCTGTCGCTGCTGCACGAGCGCTTCCCGGCGGTGCCGCGCATCGCGCTCACCGCCACCGCCGACCCGCACACCCGCGGCGATATCGTCCGCCGCCTGGCGCTGCACGAGGCGCGCGTGTTCATCTCCAGCTTCGACCGGCCGAACATCCGCTACACCATCGTCGATAAGGAGGACGAGCGCGCGCAGCTCCTGCGCTTCATCCGTGACGAGCACGCCGGCGAGGCGGGCATCGTCTATTGCCTGTCGCGCAGCAAAGTCGACAAAACGGCGGCATGGCTCGCCGCGCATGGCGTGCGCGCCCTGCCGTATCACGCGGGGATGGACGCCGCGGCGCGCACCGAGCATCAGGCGCGTTTTCAGCGCGAGAACGGCACTGTCATTGTCGCGACCATCGCCTTCGGCCTGGGCATCGACAAGCCGGACGTGCGCTTCGTCGCCCATCTCGACCTGCCAAAGAGCATCGAGGCCTATTACCAGGAGACCGGACGCGCAGGGCGCGACGGCGCTCCGGCCGATGCATGGATGGCCTATGGGCTGGGTGACCTGGTGCAGCAGCGCCGCATGATCGAGCAGGCCGAAGGCGGCGAAGAGTTCCGCCGCGTGTGCCTGGTGAAGCTCGAGGCGCTGCTCGGGCTGTGCGAAACGGCGCTCTGTCGGCGTGTGCGCCTGCTGGGGTACTTCGGTGAAGCGGGCACGCCCTGCGGCAACTGCGACACCTGCCTCGAGCCGCCCCAGACCTGGGATGCGACCGAGGCCGCGCGCAAGGCGCTTTCGTGCATCTACCGCACCGGTCAGCGCTTTGGCGCGGTGCACCTGATCGATGTGCTGCGCGGCCGGGCCACCGAGCGCGTGTCGCAGTGGAATCACGACCAGCTGTCCGTGTTCGGCGTCGGCAGCGACCTGGACGAGGCGGCCTGGCGCAACGTCTTCCGGCAGCTCGTGGCGCTGGGGTACGCGCTCCCCGAACACCAGGCCTACGGGGCGCTGCGCCTCACGCCGGCAAGCCGCGCGGTGCTGAAAGGCGAGCAGGCGGTCCAGATGCGGCGCGCTGTAACGGGTCGCAAAGCCGCCGTAAAACCACGGCGAAATGCCGAGTCGCGGGTGACGAGCGCCATGGACGAGGCACTCTTCGAGCGCCTCAAACTCTGGCGCACGGAGCAGGCGCGTGAACAGTCGGTACCGGCTTATGTGATCTTCCACGACCGCACGCTGGCGGCGATCGCCGCAGCGCGACCGCAGGACCTCGAGTCGCTGTCCGCGATCGATGGCGTGGGCGCGAAAAAGTTGGAGCGCTACGGCGCGAGCCTGCTCGACTTGTTGCGCACGTGAGCGGCGTGCGACGGCGAGAGAGCTCGGCGATCAACCCGTATACTCCGCCCGCATGGCCGTGCCGCGCTCCTGGGATGTCTTCTGTCACGTCGTGGACAACTTCGGCGACGCCGCCGTGTGCTGGCGCCTGGCGCGCTCGCTCGCCGCGTTGCCCGCGACGCAGCAGGTACGCCTGTGGATCGACGAGCTCGAGGTATTGCACGCCCTGGTGCCCGAAATTGCGCCGGGCGTTGCCCAGCAGTCGTATGCCGCGGTCGAGGTCTGCCGCCTGGTCGAGGAGCCCTGTTTCGGCGCACCGGCGGACGTCGCGGTGGACGGCTTCGGCGGAGGCCTTCCGGAGGTGTATGCCGAGGCTATGGTCGAGCGCGTGCCGCGCCCGCTGTGGATCGTCCTCGAATACCTGAGTGCCGAGCCTTGGGTCCCCGGGCACCATGGCCTTCCTTCGCCCCACCCGCACTTGCCGCTCGAGCGCTATTTCTTCTTCCCCGGCTTTGGCGCGGGCACCGGGGGGCTGCTGCGTGAAGAGGGCTTTGCGGCTCGGCGCGCAGCGTTCCTGAATGACCCGAAGCGGCGCGCCGCGCTCTGGCGCGACGCCGGAGTGGCGCCGCCGGCCAAGGACGCGAGGCTCGTCACCCTGTTCGGTTACGAGGGGGCGCCACTCGGCGAGCTGCTCGACGCCTGGGCCGGGGCCGAGCCCGTTTGGCTCGCCGTGCCGCCCAGCCCTCTCGCCTCCGAGGTCGCTGCTTTCCTCGGAGCCAGCGGCGCGGCCGGGCAGTCGCGCCGCCGCGGTGCGCTGCAAGCCGCGTTTCTGCCCTTCCTGCCGCAGGACCGCTACGACGAGCTGCTGTGGGCCGCGGACTGGAATTTCGTGCGCGGCGAAGACTCCTTCGTGCAGGCCCAATGGGCCGAGCGGCCGTTCACCTGGCAGCTCTACCCGCAGTCGGAAGCCGCGCATTTGCCGAAGCTGGACGCTTTCCTCGGCGTTTATTGCGCCGGCCTGCCGGCCGAGATGGCGGCGCCTCTGGGGACCCTGTTCCGGGGGTGGAACGGCGTATCGCTGCAGCCCGGAGAACTGCGCCGGACCTGGGCCGCGCTCACCCGCCATCGCGAGGCGCTGCGCCTCCATGCCCGTGAGTGGGCCGCGCGGGCGGCCGAGGCGGGCGAGCTGGCAATGAATCTGGCTTCATTTTGCGCCGAGCGGCTAAAATAGCGCCCTTTTTGATTGGGCACTCGGGACGCGGAATGAAGCAGGCACAGGAAATCCGGACGGGCAACGTCATCATGGTGGGCAAGGAGGCCCTTGTGGTACAGAAGGCCGAGTTCAGCAAGTCGGGCCGCAACGCTTCCGTGGTGAAGATGAAGCTCAAGAACCTTCTGACGGGCGCCGTCACCGAAACGGTCTACCGCGCCGACGAGAAGTTCGAAATGGTCATGCTGGACCGCAAGGAAGTCACCTACTCGTACTTCTCCGATCCCAGCTACGTTTTCATGGATGAGGAGTACAACCAGTACGAGGTCGACGCGGACGGCATGGGCGAGGTGCTTGATTATCTCGAAGACGGCATGCCGGCCGAACTGGTGATTTTCAACGAGCGGCCGATCGCGGTGGAGATCCCGCAAACCGTGGTGCGCGAGATCGCCCATACCGAACCCGCGGTGCGGGGCGACTCCTCGGGCAAGGTGCTCAAGTCGGCCAAGCTCAAGACCGGTTTCGAAGTCCAGGTGCCGCTGTTCTGCGCGATCGGCGACCGGATCGAGATCAATACCGAGACGGGCGAGTACCGTAGCCGGGCGAAGGCGTAGGGCCGGCAGATCACCGTGAGCAAGTGCTAGCTTACTGCGGCTTGTAGCCGGCCGCCTTCAGCAGCGCCACCATCTCGTCGGCGTGCCGGGCTTCGTCCCGCATCATTTTCGCGAACTCTTCCGGGGTGCTGCCGATGGGCGGGGCACCGAAGGCGGCGGTGATTTTTTCGCGCACGCCCGGGCTCTTGATAATCCGCACGACCTCGCGGTTGAGGCGCTCGACTATGGCTTTGGGGGTTTTGCCCGGCGCCGCCAGCGCAAACCAGCCGCCGCTCCCCAGGTCGTAGCCCTGCTCCCTGTAGGTCGGAATGTCGGGCAATTCCGCGTTGCGTTGTTCGCTGCGGATGGCGAGCGCTTTCAGCTTGCCGGCGCGGATCAGCGGACCGACCACTTGCGGCGTGCTGGCCGCCAGGTCCACTTCGGCCGCGACAGCGGCCTGCACGGCCGGTCCGGAGCCCTTGTAGGGCACATGGGCGATCTTGATGCCGGCGGCCTTATTGATCGCTTCGAGCAGTTGATGCACCCCTCCGCCCAGGCCGAACGAGCTCATGTTGAGCTTGCCGGGGTTGGCTTTCGCATAGGCCACCATTCCCCGGAAGTCGTTGAAGGGCGATTTGGGCGGGGTCACCAGGATCTGGATGGTGTGCACGAGCTGGGTGATGCCCACCAGGTCCCGGTTCACGTCGAACGGCATGTCGGAGCGCAGCCGCGGCAGGATCATCATGCCGTCGTTGGTGACGGTGCACAGCGTGTGGCCGTCGGGGTCCGAGCGCGCGCAGGCCGTCATGCCGATCAGCCCGGTGGCGCCGGCGCGGTTTTCGACCACGATCTGCTGGCCGAGCGCCTCGCCGAGCGGCCCCTGGATCAGGCGCACCAGCGGATCCTGCGGACCGCCGGGCGGATAGGGCACGATAATGCGCACGGGCTTGGTGGGATAAGGCTGCGCGCCGGCCCACACCGGCATGCCGAGCACAAACGCAGCACCAATGGCCGTAAGCAAAGCCTTCATGAGCATCTGCTCCTGTCGGATAGCGGCTGCCGCAGTGTAGGCTCGCAATGCTCACGGTACAAGGCTGCATCCAGCACATGAGCGCCATGGCATGGACCGTTACGACATCGCCGTCATAGGCGGCGGCATCAATGGCGCCGGCATTGCGCGCGATGCTGCGGGGCGCGGTTTGAAAGTGCTGCTCGCCGAAACCGGCGACCTCGCCGGGGCGACCTCGTCCGCGTCCACCAAGCTGATCCACGGCGGCCTGCGTTATCTGGAGTACTGGGAGTTCCGCCTGGTGGCCGAGGCGCTCGCCGAGCGCGAAGCGCTGCTGGGCATCGCGCCGCACATCGTCTGGCCCGTGCAATTCGTTCTGCCGCACGAGCAGCACCTGCGACCGGCGTGGATGATCCGCGCCGGGCTGTTTCTCTACGATCATCTGGGCCGGGGCGCCATGGGCTTCGGCCGGAACATGAGCACGTTGCCCGGCTCGCGCAACGTCGTGCTCGAGCCCGAGCACCTGGGCAAGGGGCTCAAGCCGGTCTTCACCCGCGGCTTTGCCTACTACGACTGCTGGGTCGACGATGCGCGCCTGGTGGTGCTCAATGCCCGATCGGCCGCCAGCCACGGCGCCGACATCCTGACGCGCACACGGTGCACCGGCGCCGAGCGCTGGGGCGATCGCTGGCGCGTGCGCTTACGGAGCGCCAGCGAAGACGAGCGCGAAGTGACTGCTCGCGCCCTGGTGAACGCGGCCGGTCCCTGGGCGGAATCGTTTCTTCAGCGCGAAATCGGCGTGCCTTCGCGCGGCCGGGTGCGGCTGGTGAAAGGCAGCCATATCGTGGTGCCGCGCATCCACGACCGGCGCCACGCTTTCATTCTGCAGAATCCCGACCGGCGCGTCATATTCATGATTCCTTACGAGCGCGAATTCACCTTGATCGGCACCACCGACGTGCCGGTGGACGAGCGTGAGCTCCCGGCACGCGCGTCCAACGAAGAGATCGTCTATCTGTGTGAAGCCGCGAGCCGCTATACCGAGCGCCCGGTTGAAGCGGCGAGTGTGGTGTGGACCTATAGCGGGGTGCGGCCTCTGTATGACGACGGCTCGCCCAACCCCTCGGCCGTGACGCGCGATTACCACCTGGTGCTTGAGGCGGGATCGGGCGAGAAAGAGGCGCCGCTCGTGTCCGTGTTCGGCGGGAAAATCACTACCTATCGCCGCCTCGCCGAGCATGTGCTCGAGCGCCTGGCGCCCTGGTTCCCCGATACGCAGGGCTGGACGGCCCAGGAAGCTTTGCCCGGAGGCGATTTCGCCTCGGGGGGGTTCGATGCACTGTTCGAAGAGCTGCGCCTGCGCTACCCGGGCCTGCCGCCTGCGCTGCTCGCCCGTTACGCGCGCCGCCATGGCACGCTCGCGCGCGAGGTGCTGGGCGAGGCGCGCGCGGAAAGCCAGTTGGGTCAGTGGTTCGGCGGCGGGCTGTATGAAGCTGAAGTGCGATGGTTCATCGAAAAGGAATGGGCGCGCGAGGCGGACGATGTGCTGTGGCGCAGAACGAAGTGCGGCTTGCACATGAGCCCCGGGCAGCGCACCGGGTTCCAGGAATGGATGAACGCTCGATTTTCGTAGGAGACGAGCAGCGGCAATCGCTGCCCGTGGTTATGGCTCGTTGGCGAGCACCGGCGCGAGCCAGCGCTGCACGGCATCGAGCCCCAGCACCTTGCGACGCGCGTAATCCTGCGCCTGGTCCTCCCCGATCTTGCCCACGGCGAAGTACCGCGCCTTGGGATGAGAGAAGTAGAAACCGCTCACCGAGGCGGCCGGCAGCATTGCATAGGACTCGGTGAGCGTGAGCCCCACGTCCTGCGCCTTGAGCAGTGTGAAAAGCGGGCCCTTTTCGGCGTGATCGGGACAGGCGGGATAGCCGGGCGCGGGCCGGATGCCGCGGTATTTCTCGGCGATCAGGGCCTCGCAGCCGAGCCCTTCGTCAGGTGCGTAGCCCCAGAATTCCTTTCTCACCCGCTCATGCAGCCGTTCGGCGAAGGCTTCGGCGAGCCGGTCGGCCAGGGCCTTCAGCAGAATGGCGTTGTAGTCGTCATGCGCGGCCTCGAACGCACGCACGCGCTCCTCGCAGCCGAGCCCTGCCGTAACGGCGAAGGCGCCGATCCAGTCGTTCACGCCCGAGTCTTTGGGGGCGATGAAGTCGGCGAGGCACAGGTTGGCGCGATCGGAAGGCTTCTCGGTCTGCTGGCGCAGTGCGTGCCATACCATGGCGGGCGAGCGGTGCGCTTCGTCCCCGTAGATTTCGATGTCATCGCCGGCGCTCGCCGCGGGCAGCAGCGCGATGACGCCGTTGGCCTTCAGCCACTTCTCCTCGATGATGCGGTGAAGCATCTGCACCGCGTCGCCGTAGACGCTGCGTGCCGTGCCACCGACCACCGGATCGTCCAGTATCCTGGGGAAGCTGCCGGCCAGGTCCCAGGTCTGGAAGAACGGCGACCAGTCGATATAGCGCGCGAGCTCCGCCAGGTCGTATCCGAGGAACGCCTTGCGTCCGGGCCGGCGCGGCGCGGGCGGCGCATAGCTTTTCCAGTCGGTGCGGAAGCCGTTCTCGCGCGCCGCTGCAAGCCCGATCATGGCCGGGCCGCGCTTGGCCGCATGCTGTGCGCGTATGCGTTCGTAATCGGCGCAAACCTCGGCGACGTAGCCTGCGCGGGCGGTGTCCGAAATCAGGTTCTGGCACACCGAAGCGGAGCGCGAGGCATCGGGCACATAGACCACGGGACCGGAATAGTTCGACGCAATCTTCACGGCGGTGTGCACGCGGGACGTCGTCGCGCCGCCGATCAGCAGCGGTAGCGTGAAGCCTTCGCGCTCCATTTCCCGGGCGACGTGCGCCATTTCCTCCAGCGAGGGCGTGATCAGCCCCGACAGCCCGATGATGTCGGCCTTGTGCTCGCGCGCGGTTTCGAGAATCTTCTGCGCGGGCACCATCACGCCGAGGTTCACGACCTCGAAGTTGTTGCACTGGAGCACCACGGCGACGATGTTCTTGCCGATGTCGTGCACGTCGCCCTTCACCGTGGCCACCACGATCTTGCCCTTGGCGCGCGTGTCGCCCGAGCGGGTCTTCTCGGCCTCGATGAACGGCACCAGATGCGCGACCGCCTGCTTCATCACCCGCGCCGATTTCACCACTTGGGGCAGGAACATCTTGCCGGCGCCGAACAGGTCGCCGACCACGTTCATGCCTTCCATGAGCGGCCCCTCGATCACGTGGATGGGATGCGCACACTTCTGGCGCGCCTCCTCCGCGTCCTCCACGATCCAGGTGGAAATACCCTGCACCAGGGCGTGCGCGAGACGCTGCTCGACGCTCCACTCGCGCCATTCCAGGTTCTGCGCCTCGGCCTTGCCGGCCGACTTCACGGTGGTGGCTATTTCCACCAGGCGCTCGCCGGCATCGCGCCGGCGGTTCAGGATCACGTCTTCGATGCGTTCGCGCAGCTCCTCCGGAATCTCTGCATAGACGCCCAGCTGGCCGGCATTGACGATGCCCATGGTGAGGCCCGCGCGGATGGCGTGGTAGAGGAACACCGTGTGGATCGCCTCGCGCACGGCGTCGTTGCCGCGAAACGAAAACGACACGTTGGAGATGCCGCCCGACACCCGGGCCTGCGGCAGGTGGGCCCGTATCCAGCGCGTCGCTTCGATGAAGTCCAGGCCGTAGTTGGCGTGCTCTTCGATTCCGGTGGCGACCGCGAACACGTTGGGATCGAAAATGATGTCCTCGGGCGGAAAGCCGACCTGCTCGGCGAGCAGCCGATAGCAGCGGCGGCACACCTCGATGCGGCGCTCCAGCGTATCGGCCTGGCCGCGCTCGTCGAACGCCATGACGATGACCGCGGCCCCGTAACGGCGCGCGAGCTTCGCCTGGCGCGTGAATTCCGCCTCGCCTTCCTTGAGCGAGATGGAATTGACGATGCACTTGCCCTGGACGCACTTCAATCCCGCTTCGATCACCGCCCATTTGGACGAATCGATCATCACCGGAACGCGCGAAATTTCGGGTTCCCCTGCCACCAGGTGCAGGAACTTCGCCATGGCCGCCTGCGAATCGAGCATCGCTTCGTCCATGTTGACGTCGATCAGCTGCGCACCGTTCTCGACTTGCTGGCGCGCGACCGCGAGCGCGTTGGCGTAATCGCCCGCAAGAATGAGGCGCGCAAATGCCCTCGAGCCCGTGACGTTGGTGCGCTCGCCCACGTTGACGAAAAGCGATTCGTCGGTTACGTTGACCGGCTCCAGGCCCGACAGCCGCAGCGAGCACGCTGCCGCGGGTCGCTTGCGGGGCGCGACGCCGCGCACCGCCGCCACGGCTGCGAGAAGATGCTCCGGCGTGGTCCCGCAGCATCCCCCCACGACATTGACCAGTCCCGCGCGCGCGTACTCGCCAAGGAAGCCGGCGGTGCACTGCGGCGTTTCGTCGTAGCCCGTTTCGGACAGCGGATTGGGCAGGCCCGCATTCGGGTAGGCGCACACATAGGCGTCCGCCACGCGCGCGAGCTCTTCGATGTAGGGACGCATGAGCTTTCCACCCAGCGCACAGTTGAGCCCGATGGTGAGCGGAGAGGCATGGCGCACCGAGTTCCAGAACGCTTCGGGCGTCTGGCCGGTCAGCGTGCGCCCGGACTGGTCGGTGATGGTGCCCGAAATCATGACCGGGAGCCGCTGGCCGCGCTGCTCGAACAGCGTTTCCATGGCGAAGATCGCGGCCTTGGCGTTCAGCGTGTCGAACACGGTCTCGAGAAGCAGGATGTCCGCGCCCCCGTCGAGCAGTCCTCGGGCCGCTTCGGCATAGGCGGCCACGAGCTCATCGAAGCTGATGTTGCGATAACCCGGGTCGTTGACATCCGGAGAGATGGAGGCGGTCTTGTTGGTCGGGCCCAGGACGCCCGCCACGAATCGCGGCCGCGCCGGCTGCTTGTTGGTATACGCGTCAGCCGCGCCGCGCGCGATGCGCGCGGCGGTGACGTTCAGTTCATAGACCAGGCTCTGCAGGCCGTAGTCGGCCTGCGACGGAGCGTTCGAATTGAAGGTGTTGGTGGCAATGATGTCCGCGCCCGCGGCCAGGTAGCGGTGGTGGATATCGTTCACCACGCCGGGCTGGGTGAGGCACAGCAGGTCGTTGTTGCCCTTCAGCTCGCGCGGGTGGTGCGCGAAACGGCGGCCGCGGAAATCGCTCTCGGTGAGGCGCCTGCCCTGGACCATGGTGCCCATGGCGCCGTCGAGGACCAGTATGCGCTGCGCTAGCAGCGCCTCGAGCTCCGCGCTTCGGTCTGGCTGCATGCTCTCGCTGTCTCCCGGCCGGGCAAAACCTCGCGCTCGCGGCCAATAAAAAAACCCGATCACCTTGTGTCTGCCTCGGCTGATCGGGCTAGGCCGCTTTAGCAGAACTTGTTTGTCACCCCGCGAAGGGCCGGCGCCCGCAAGCTGGTTCGCTCAAATCGGCGCAATGGCAAGGTACCGCGTCTGCCCACCTGATGTCAAGTTCGAGCAGTGGGACGATCGGATCATTACGTCCCACTTTATCAACGCTTGCAGACGTGGGAAAAGAGCCCTTACACTTCGAAATGTCACCCGCCGGGGCTCCATGGAACGTCAACCAAATCGTATTCCGCCGGTCAGCTTCGAATTCTTCCCGCCCAAGACGCCTGAGGGCGTAAAGAAGCTGCGCGCGACCTGGACAGCGCTCGCCTGTCTGGGCCCGCGGTTTTTTTCCGTGACCTACGGTGCGGGCGGCTCGACGCGCGATCGCACCCTGGGGACCGTGCTCGAGATACGCGAGGCGGGCCACGAAGCGGCGCCGCATGTTTCCTGCATCGGCCTCACCCGAGCCGAAATCGCGGATACCCTGGAGCTTTACCGGCTCAAGAACATCCGGCACATCGTTGCGCTGCGCGGTGACCTGCCTTCGGGCACGGCCGCGCTCGGCGAGCTGCGCTACGCGGCCGAGCTGGTGGCCTTCATCCGCGAGCGCACCGGCCCGCAGTTCCGCATCGAGGTCGCCTGCTACCCGGAATTCCACCCGCAGGCGGAAAGTCCCAGGGCCGACCTGCTGCATTTCCTGGACAAGGTGCGCGCGGGCGCCGACGGGGCGATCACCCAGTACTTCTACAACCCGGACAGCTATTTTCGGTTTGTCGAGGACTGCCAGGCCGAAGGCGTTGCCATACCGATCGTGCCGGGCATCATGCCGATCGGCAATTTCACCCAGCTGGTGCGTTTTTCCGACGCCTGCGGCGCGGAGATCCCGCGCTGGCTGCGCTTGAAAATGGACAACTTCAGCGGTGACCTGAATGCCGTCAAGGCCTACGGGCTGGACGTGGTGACGGCGATGTGCGACCGGCTGATCACACAGGGCGCGCCCGGGCTGCACTTCTACACCATGAATCGCGCCGACCTGGTGAGCGACATCCTGCGGCGACTGGCTCCGTAGAACGATCTACGGGCACCGGCGAACACGGCTCCAGCCCCGATGCTCGTCACTTTTCCGGCTTGATGCCGAGCGATTTTATAACTGCCCCCCACATGGGCGTGTCGCGGCTGATGCGCTGCACCAGCTCCTCGGGCGTGCTGCTGTTCGGCAGCATGCTGATGGCCTCGTAGCCCTTCTGCGCTTCAGGCGAGGACGAGGCGCGGTTCAGCTCCCGGTTCAGGCGCGTGACGACATCCTTGGGCGTGC
>Ga0209343_10006996_pt1 | contig 13386 bp, 6 predicted proteins | sample RifCSPlowO2_02_FD_184026 | JGI IMG/M metagenome (GOLD analysis project Ga0209343, IMG submission 184026) | Groundwater microbial communities from Rifle, Colorado - Rifle CSP2_plank lowO2_0.2 (SPAdes) (version 2) | ecosystem: Environmental > Aquatic > Deep subsurface > Groundwater | place: Rifle... | reverse complement strand
GCAAGTGGGACAACCAACTGGCCGGCTACGTGGCCGCCGGCTTCAAGACCCAGAACCTCTCGGCCATCGCCAACGAGGCGGTGTCGCTGGTCGGCAAACTGGTGACGGTCGCCACCCTCTGGTTGGGGGCGCGCTTGGTGATTGATGGTGATCTCAGTGTGGGTCAACTGATTGCTTTTAATATGCTCGCCGGCCGGGTATCGCAGCCGATCATGCGCCTGGCCCAGCTGTGGAGTAATTTCCAGCAAACCGGCGTGTCGGTGCAGCGCCTCGGCGACATCCTCAACACCCGCACCGAACTGTCGCAGGCCAGCCGTAGCGCCTTGCCGCCGCTCAAGGGCCAGATCGAGTTCGACCAGGTGCAGTTTCGCTATCGCCCGGATGGCTCCGAGGTGCTGCGCGCCATCAGCTTGACCATCCAGGCCGGTGAGGTGATCGGCATAGTCGGCCGTTCCGGCTCCGGCAAAAGTACCCTCACGCGCTTACTGCAACGCCTCTACACCCCAGAACGGGGCAGGGTGTTGGTGGACGGCATGGACCTGGCATTGGCCGATGTGTCCTCCCTGCGTCGGCAGATAGGCGTGGTGCTGCAGGACAACATGCTGTTCCACCGCAGCATCCGCGAAAACATCGCCCTGACTGACCCCGGCGCGCCAATCGAGGCGTGATGCATGCCGCCAAAATGGCCGGTGCCCATGAATTTATTCTGGAACTGCCGGAAGGCTACGACACCATAGTCGGCGAACACGGCGCCTCCTTGTCCGGCGGCCAGCGCCAGCGGGTGGCCATCGCCCGTGCACTTATCGGCAACCCACGGATTCTGATTTTTGACGAGGCCACCAGCGCCCTGGACTATGAGTCCGAGCGGATCATTCAGCAAAACATGCAGATCATCTGCAAGGGCCGCACCGTGATCATCATCGCCCACCGACTGTCTGCGGTGCGCGATGCCAACCGCATCATCGTCATGGACCGTGGGCAGATCGTCGAGCAAGGCAGCCATAGCGAACTGCTCAGCCACCAAGCCGGGCATTACTCGCGCTTGCACCGCCTGCAACAGGGAGATGCCGCATGAGCGCAGTTAAATGTGTAGGAGCGAGCCTGCGACCCACATGGATGTGGGAAGTGCAGTTAGCCGTAAGGAACGGCTGCTGCCTCGCGATCCATCTGTCGGAGCAACGCCGCTCGCTAAGCCCTTCTTACGCACCAACCTGTAGGAGCGGATTTATCCGCGATGCTCTCTTGGGAGCCCGCCCATGAGCGCCAAACGCGAGTTACTCAACCGTTACCGCAGCGCATGGCGTCACTCCTGGCAAAACCGTAAAGCCATGGACGCGCCGCCACGGATGAGCCATGAGGTGCAGTTTCTGCCCGCCGCCCTGGCCCTGCAAGAAAAACCCGTACACCCGGCGCCGCGCTACATTCTCTGGACCATCATGGCGTTTGCAGCCCTGACGTTGCTGTGGGCCTGTGTCGGTGAGATCGACGTGGTTGCCACCGCCAGCGGCAAAATAGTCCCCAGCGGCAAGACCAAAATCATCCAGCCCAGCGAAGTGGCGGTGGTCAAAGCCATCCACGTCTACGACGGCCAACAGGTGAAGGCCGGCGATTTACTGGTGGAGCTGGATGCGCAGATCACCGGCGCCGATGTCGAGCGGCTGCACAGCGACCTGCTCGCCGCGCAGGTTGATAGTGCTCGCGCCACCGTGCTGCTGGCGGCCATGCAAAACAATGGCGAACCCACCTCGCTGGCGCCACTGATCCCCCAAGCCAGCCCCGAGCAGCAACAAGCCGCCCAACGCTGGGCGCAAGGCCAATACCAAGAGCTGCGCAGTGCATTAGATCAGGGCGATGCACAGATCGAGCGGCAAACGGCCGAGATCCAAGCAAGCCGCGCCATGGTCGCCGCCCTGCAACAAAGCATCCCGATTGCCACGCAGTTAGCCGATGACTACAAGCGCCTGCTGGACAGGGGCATCATCGGCAAGCACGCCTGGCTGGAGAAAGAGCAGGCACGCATGGATCAAGACCGCGATCTGTTAGTCCAGCAAGCCCGTATGCGCGAGTTGCTCGGCGCAAAAAAAGAAGCCGAACGTCGCCAGCAAGGCGTACTGGCCCAGACCCGCCGCGCCATGCTCGACTTGCAGCATGAGGCCGCGCAAAGGGCCACGGCCTTGGCACAGGAACTTAAAAAAGCCGAGCAACGCAACAAACTCACCCGCCTCACCGCCCCGGTGGACGGCACTGTGCAACAGCTGGCGATTCACACCGACGGCGGCGTGGTCACCGAAGCACAACCCTTGATGGTCATAGTGCCCAGCGACCAGCCGATGGAAGTCGAGGCCATGCTCGAGAACAAAGACATCGGTTTCGTCCGCCCAGGCCAAGAGGTAGAAATCAAGGTAGAGACTTTTACCTTCACCAAATACGGCGTGGTGCACGGCACGGTAGTGAGCATCTCCAACGACGCCATCGAAGATGAAAAGCGCGGCCTGCTCTACAGCACCCGCATTCAGCTGAAAGAAAACAGCATCAAGGTAGCCGGCAAGCAAATCCCTCTGTCGGCCGGCATGGCGGTGCGGGCGGAAGTGAAGACGGATAAGAGGAAGGTGATCGATTACTTCTTGAGTCCGTTGCAGCAGTACGCCAGCGAAAGTCTCGAAGAGCGCTAAAGTCGCGCAAGAAACAGCCGCATGGAGCGAGCTATGGTTAAGCACTTTGTGCTGTGTTGGGAAATTGGTGCCGATCTAGGGCATATCAGCCAGATGGCGACCGTCGCGCACAGCTTGCGGCAGCGGGGGCATCGAGTGAGCGTGGTGCTCAAAGACGTTTGCCATGCCCAGCGTTACTTTGCCGGGATGGACATCGCGTGGTATCAGGCACCTCAACCGGCAGGCTTTCGTTCGGCTGAAGCGCCGCTCAATCACGCGGATCTCCTGCGGGAAAGTGGCTACGACAACCCAGCACGGCTTGCCGGTCTGTTGCAGGCCTGGCGTAACTTGTTTGACCTGCTCCAGCCTGATGCGGTCATCAGCGAAGCCGCGCCAACAGCCGCACTGGCTGCGCGATACGGCGGGTTACGCTGTATTTGCCTGGACAACGGATTTTTTGTGCCGCCGCCGAGTAACCCTATGCCGGCCCTGCGTTCCTGGCAGCCGGTAGGTCACGACGAATTGTTGCGGCGCGAAGCGCGAGCGTTACAGGTGATTAACTCGGCGTTGCAGCAATTGAACCTTCCACCATTGCAACACTTCGCTCAGCTATTTGAAGTGCCAACCTATTGGCTGACTTGGCCGGCACTCAATCACTTCGGTAACCACTCACCCGAGCGGCACCTAGGGCCGATTTACGCAGACAGCCCTGGCCGTACGCTGGATTGGCCCGCAGGTGCTGGCCGTAAAGTGTTTGCCTACCTGAAACCGAATCATCCGCACGCCATCCCCGTCCTGGAGTGGTGCCTGAGACGAGGTGACCGGCTGCTGGCCTATTTACCGTTCTGGCCGGTAGCTGAGTTGCGCCGGCTGCAGACGCTTGGTTCGATCAGCATCAGTCAGGAGCCATTGGATCTTGGCAACGTTCTTGACGAGTGTGCGTGGGTGGTTTGCCATGCCGGTGTGGGCACCGTCAGCCGAGCCATGCGTGCTGGTAAACCGTTGCTGCTGCTGCCATCCCATGTCGAGCAGATCCGCACGGCCCGGGCGTTGACTGCGCTGCAGTTGGCGGTCGTGCCGCAGACGGATCAGACCGCACCCGGACTAAGGATCGATACCGGTCAGCTCGAGCAGGCTCGGTTACGAGCGGCGGACTATGCGCAGTGCTTGAACTCGCCAGCGGATAGTCTTGCTCGGCTGATGACCGTGCTCGAGGCCGAGGCTGGGCGGATGGAATGGAGGCAGGCCTGATGCGTATTCTGTTTATCCACCAGAACTTCCCCGGACAGTTCAAGCATATCGCCCAGCATCTGGCCCAGCAGCCGGGTGTAGAGGTGCTGGCCATCGGCCGCGACAACGCGCCGGGGCTACCGGGGGTGCGGCTGCTGCGTTATAAACCGCATCGTCCGGCCAGTGCCGGTACCCACCCCTATGCGCGCTCGTTTGAAGACGCCGTGCTGCATGGCCAAGAAGTCCTGCGTCTGCTGCTGGACCTTAAGCGCAAAGGCTATCAGCCGGATGTCATCGTTGCCCACCCAGGCTGGGGTGAGACGCTGTATGCCAAAGAGGCGTTCCCGGATACCAAGCTGATTCATTTTTGCGAGTTCTACTACCACTCGCACGGGGCCGATGCGAACTTCGACACGGAGTTTCCGTTGGATATTAATGGCGCGGCACGCATCCGCTCGCGCAATGCTCTGCACCTGCTCAACCTAGAAAATTGCGACCAGGCCATCACCCCAACACACTGGCAGCACAGTCTGCATCCAGCGGCTTACCGGGACAAAATCCAGGTCATTCACGAGGGCATCGACACCGCCGCGCTAGGGCCCGACCCGCAGGCCAGTTTGCAACTACCGAATGGCGCGGTGCTGCACGCCGGCATGCCGATAGTCACTTACGTGGCCCGTAACCTGGAGCCGTATCGGGGCTTTCACCGCTTTATGCGTGCCTTGCCGTTGCTGCTCAAACAGCACCCGACCTGCCAAGTAGTGATAGTCGGCGGCGATGGCGTCAGTTACGGCAGCCAGCCCAAAGATGCGCCCAACTGGCGCAGCAAACTGCTGGCGGAACAGTTTCCGGCAGAGCAGCCGCTGGATTTAAACCGCGTGCACTTTCTCGGCAAGGTGCCCTACGCGACTTACAAAAAGGTGCTGCAAGTATCGGCGGCGCATGTGTACCTGACCTATCCCTTCGTGTTGTCGTGGTCGCTGCTGGAGGCCATGGCCAGCGGCTGTTTGATTATTGGCTCGGATACGGCGCCGGTGCGCGAGGTGATTCAGCATGGGTATAACGGCTTATTGGTGGATTTCTTTGATTCCGCCAAGTTGAGTGAGACTTTAATCACCGCACTGAATAATAAATCGGGCTTTAGTGCCTGCACGCAGAACGCTTGGCGCAGTGCGCAGCAGCTCTCTCTGAGTCAAGGGTTAAACAGTTATCAACAATTAATTGTGGGTGAAAGGGTGAAACACACGTCAGCCATAGCTGTGGTTGATTTAGCATGAGCGCAACCAATCAACATTTCCGTGCAGACTGCACCTGCATTACATTATTCGTAATAACCAAATTCGATACTCTTATACAGGGAGCAGGCAATGTTTAAAAAATATAAAATTAAAGCTGTGATCGCATTGCTAATGCTAGCGGTCGCTGCGGGGGTTGTTAAATACATTCTGTCCGAGAGGCAGTTGGAATTTTCTAGTAGCGGGATTGGGCAAAAAGAGGCGAGCACTGAAAAAAATACGCCTAACGCCCCAGTTGCTTACGATCCCTCTAAATGCAAGCGGGATGCACAGGGGATGGTTTATTTCGCTGCGGGGAGGCGAGTATTCAGGATTCCTTACGAGGAACCTCTTTCTATTCGCGGGATGAGTAAAGAAGAGCGCGCCACACTACCGAAGCGTCCAGATCCATCTGAACTGGAAGGATGCCCAGATAATCCGATCTGGGGTAGCGCATTCTCTCTTCCATTCAAATATAAGCCTCTAGTAAATAGTGATGGGGATATCGCGTTTAGCATGCGCACCGAGAAGTTGAGTATAGTTGCAAGTGAGTCGCCTAACTCCGGAATGCAGCGAAGTTATGAATCGGATTTTGTTGGGCTAAAAAACACATATAACGCTTGCGATGAATCGATTCGCGGCTTTTTTACTTGCCGAATGCCCAGTGCCAAGAAGGAATTCATGGGCGATATGGAGTTGACGGCCTATCAAACAAAGCCAGAGATCTACGGTCTGCCGTTTGGCGGAAAATTGACAGTGTCGTGCGTGGAGCCCTATGCGCCGATTGCCCGCGGAAGAAAATGCAGTGCTAATTATAAGTTATATAAAGATATTAATTTATTCTATCATTTTTACAGAAAAAATCTGCCAGCTTCCGAGCTTATAAATTACGACAGCGCCTTGCGTGCATACATAGACAGTATTTTGGTTAAGGATTACTCCTGGTCAATGTAATTAACCTTTACTAGTTAAGGATAGCGCAATGACCACAACAGTTATTTATGAACGCGGCGACGGCCAGAGTCAACTGACCGCATCACAGCAAGAGGAGCTTCTAACCCTGCTTGACGCTCAAAAAGTAAAATCCATCAAGAACCCTGCAGAAATTGGACTTGGGGAGCCAATATATAAATTGATACTGGGGTTTATTAGTGTTTTTCAACCTGACATTGACTCACATGGGGACCCTCTAGAGTCTGGAAAATTTGTGCCTAAGGCGGGTGTTGATAAGGCAGTGTGGGCCTGGATTAACGGCGCGCCAGATGTCAATGCGGGGCACGGATTTTTTGGGGACTTCATTCGTGAATATACAAAAGCTCAGTATATAATTAGAGGCGGAAATCCGGGCGACTCGACAGAAGTTAATAAAAAAGAAGCAGAAGATCGTAATCAGGCAGCGTCTAACAATATTGCGTTTAATTTGGCTCAAGATCTTTTAGACCACGATGGGCGTCTTCCTGGTATTGTCGGATTGGGGGCGATTGACGCAGGTGCCGCTGCTGGAGGTGTATTTAGAGATATGGCGCCTCACCCTGATGGGGACTATACGCCGTGGGCGGGCACCTTGTTGTTCCCATACTTAGGGGTTGCTAATTTCACCAAGGATCTTTTGCTTAATAACGATGCGGTTGATGCGGTAATTGATGGTGTGTTGACACATGTCAAGCATGTGACTGGTACGTATGATCTTATCTCTACAATTCAAGCCTCACAAATTGCCGGGAAGCTGGCCGGATTCTCGAGCTTTATAAATCTCGTCGATGCAATTAAAAGCGTGGCCTTCGGCTTAGATGTGATAGATGATCATCAGGAAGACTTAATTAAGCTTGTGGATGAATACTTTTGGAAATCTTACGGACTTACGAAAAGTAATGGATTTGATGCTGGGGATGATCTACCGTTTGATAGCTTTTCCTCTCAATTTGGCGAGGAATTTATAGCCGGGTCTTATATTGGTGAGAGTCTAAGTACTACCAGTGGCGACGACATTGTAAATGCCGGTCTAGGCAACGACACCATTTTAGGTTCTAACGACAGCGACCTAATAGATGGCGCTGACGGCATTGATACTGCCGATTATTCGTTAGTGAGCAGTTATAATTATTCATTGCGTTTTGTCACCGATATGGCGGCGGGAGCGCTATATGACTATCGCATTGAACTTACAAAAGGAAGCTGGACTGATTATCTGTACAGTATTGAACGCTTGGTGTTCGGCACCGGTGACGACAAGTGGGTTTTAGACTCTGCTGACTTTACTAAGCTTGGCGGGCTGGAATATATCGACTTCGGTGGTAATAGCATTACTGGCGACACCTTGGATTTATCTGCCTTGACGGCCGGCATTTCGATCACCGATGCCGGCGACAACGGCCTGTCAATCCAAGGCGCTGACTTTTATATAAAAAACATCGAAAACTTTAAAGGCACCAACTTCGCCGACCGCATCGAGGCAGGCAGCGGCAATAACACCCTGATCGGCGGCACCGGCAACGACATCCTCAACGGCGGCATTGGTAATGACCGTTACCAATTCGTCACCGGCGACGGCTTTGACATTATTAAAGATGCCGCCGGACTCGACAGTCTTTGGATTAATGGCGTCCAGTACACTTCCGCCAAGCAAATGGTTCAAGGTGCCGACGGCTGGATAAGCGAAGATGAGAAAGTAAAATTTATACTCTCCGGTAATGACTTATTGGCGTTGTATGGTAACAACGACAGCGTGCTTATTGAAAACTACAAGCCTGGCGCCTTTGGCTTGACGTTCACGCAAAATAATAGCTTTCCTTTTTCCGACGAAGGCCGTGCCTCGGTTATATCTGGAACCAATCAAACAGATTTATTTTACGATGCAGGAAGTAGAGGCACGCAAAACGACAAAATGCTGGGCTTTGCGGGCAGTGATCGATTATTTGGCTTTGCGGGTGATGACTTAATTTATGCCTACAACGATACAAGCGAGGGCCCGCTTAACCCGTTAATTAATGATAGAGGCATAACCGGAGACTGGCTCGACGGCGGCGCTGGCGACGATAAATTAGTCGGCTCTGCCGGAGCCGACGGCCTATTCGGTGGCGCAGGGGCGGACACCATAGTGGCGGGTGGCGGCGATGACATCATAGCGGCAGATGGTATTAGTTCTAACTTGATGCCGGATTTGTTTCTTTCAATCAATACTATCGCCATTGGTAATGATGTTCAGAAAGTAGCCTATGTTTCTGGATTGATAAAGGCACCGATTGGTGATGAGAATTCAGGCAATGATTTTGTATTTGCCGGTGCTGGCAACGACTGGGTCGACGGCTATAAAGGCAACGACTATATCGAAGGCAATGCAGGCAATGATTATCTGTACGGCAGTATGGGCAATGACACCTTGGTTGGCGGCGATGATAACGATACCTTGGTGGGTGATGGTTTTGATGCGCTTTCCGAAGCCATGCCAGCCTCCAGAGTGCCAGGGGGGCTGCATGGCAATGATCTGCTGATCGGTGGGCAAGGTAATGATTTGCTTTACGGCAACGGCGGGCATGACCAATTGCAGGGTGGCGATGGCGAAGACACCCTATATGGTGATGACCGCTCTACGCCCGGTGAATTTCACGGTAACGATATGCTCGATGGCGGGGATCAAAATGACACCCTGCTTGGCATGGGCGGCCAAGACACGCTACTCGGTGGTGGCGGTGATGATGTGCTGGATGGCGACCTACTAGAGCTGGATGGCCGCTGGCATGCTGCAGACTTTTTAGATGGTGGTACTGGCAATGACACCCTCTATGGTCAGGGTGGCAGCGATAGCCTGTATGGCGGCGCCGGTGATGACTATTTACAGGCTGACAACGATGCCTTGAGCGCAGCCTATCAGGGTAATGATTACCTTGATGGTGGTGCCGACAATGACACGCTATGGGGTGGCGCGGGAGCGGATACATTGCTGGGCGGTAGTGGCGCGGACTCTCTAAACGGGGAGAGCGGTGCCGACAACCTGAACGGCCAGGATGGCGCTGACACGCTATGGGGTGGCGATGGTAATGACACATTGCTGGGTGGCAGCGGTGAGGATTACCTGTCCGGCGATGGCGGCAACAACTTGCTGGATGGTGGCAGCGGCAACGACGCGCTCAGAGCCGGAGCCGGCAATGACCGTTACGTCTTTACCAGTGGTTATGGCGTAGATGTGATCAAGGATGAAGGCGGACAGAACAATATCCAGTTTGGCTCTGGTTTTAGCCAAATTTCGATGACCGCCGACGTGATTCAGATTACCTCGGGGGAGACAGTGCTGCGCTTGGCCAATGGTGCAGGCGACGCTCTGCTGATCTTCGATTATCAGGGTTGGTCGCAGTCGACCTTCAGCTTCTCTGATGGCAGCGAACTGTCGTTTGCCCAGCTGATGAAGCAGGTCATAACGCCTGTCAACGCGAGTGGCACGGCCCAGGCTGATGCTCTGTACGGTAGCAACCTCAATGACACTCTGGTGGGTGGTACGGGCGACGACCTGCTGACCGGGCAGGGAGGCGCGGACAGGCTCAATGGTGGTGCGGGGAATGACACCTACCTGTTCGAGACCGGCGATGGTGCCGATCTGATCAGCGATCGCGAGGGTGATAACGTCATTCGTTTCGGTGCGGGGATCAGCAAGGATTCAGTTGTTTTCAAAGAGGCTTATGCGCTCTCCGGCACCCATGTGCTGAAAGTGGAGTACGCGGGTGGCTCGATTGCCATCTTCGGTGGCGCTTTCGGTGCGGTTTCCAGTTTTCAGTTCGCCGACGGTTCCAGCTTGTCGTTGGCTCAGGCGATGAGCAGCTTCGCAGGCTTGCACCTGACGGCGGAAAACGTTGACAGCCATTTCTACGGCAGTGACAGCGCCGACACCTTGACGGGCGGCAGCGGTAACGATGCGATTGACGCTCAAGCCGGCGATGACCTCCTGAGGGGCGGTGCAGGCAACGATACCTTGCAAGGCGGCGCTGGGAGTGACCAGCTGTGGGGCGATGAAGGTAACGATCTTCTGCTCGGAGGTTTAGGTGACGACACCTTAGTGGGTGGCCAGGGCAATGACAGGCTTCAAGGCGGCAGTGGCAGTAATACCTATCTGTTTGGTCTGGGGATGCAGCGCGATGTGTTAGTTGTTGAGGGCGGTGCAGCGAATGTTCTGCGACTGAGCCCAGAAACCTATATTCAGGATCTGTCCAGCCACAGAGCGGGTGATGACCTGATCATTGAGTACAAATATGCGGATGACGGTATCTGCATTAAGGATTTCTATACCACCCCGCAAACATGGCAAATAACCTCGGGAGTAGGTGTTACTCAGAGCATGGGAGATTTTTTGCAAACCATGGTCGCTAACAGTGTATCGGACATTGCATTTTTTGAACGACAGTTCAAACAACAGATTTTGGATGATTTTGCCACGCAGGCAAATAATGATGGTTTCAAATTAGATGGCGATGGGCATTATTATCGTAAAAATGTATCGGACGACCCTCACCAGTTTGTGGAGGCGGTATATGTAAGAAGCGTAAACTTCATCGATGGTGAAGTTGCTGCGAACCCTTATGGGGTCAGGGAGGTGGTGGCGGATGTTGTGAGTGCTTACGCAAATCGCTCTTACACTAAAAACATTACAGTGATGGATATTGATTCTTCTGGAACTGCCGAGCAACAAGGCGGTGCATATAATGATGTGGTATTTATAGAGGAGGTCGGCGCGCTAGGGCAAGTGTCATATGTTCGGCTTGATGCTGCGAGCTATTTTTTTCTTGAATATGGTAGTCAGTTGAGGGAAGTGCGCGATTCCAGTGGGTTTGCTCTCGGATTTTGGATATATCCTCCAGCTTCCTCTGGTTCAGGTAGTCAGGGAACGCAACAGGTAAAAACTTTCAGTGCGTATACTTATACAGATAGCACCACTTATAGAGTGGCCAGCGGCGATGATGGTGGCGGGAAAACGAATGTGGCTGCAGGCAATATATTCTATGCCGGCCAAGGTAATGATCTGATCGTTACACAGGAAAAAGCTTGGTGGCTGAGTGAAAGTAGCAAGGCGCTGGGCGTGATGCTGTCTGGGGGAGCAGGTAATGACACGATATTTGGAAATGAAGGTGATGATTTTTTAGTCGGCGGTTTTGGCGATGACACACTACTTGGTGGTAATAGCAAAGACACTTACATTGTCTATTCGGGGGATGGTGATGATGTGGTCGCGGACTTTATCAGGCCGGCTATTGGTGGTGTGTTTAATGATTTTATATTTACATATGAGGATGGCGAGGGCAATCGGCAAGATACGCTCATCCTCCCGGAGAAGGTATCTGCGAGTCAGGTCAGTCTGGAATGGGGAGCGACACAGATTCGCGGTGTTTATGTTGATGGTCTGAACTCCCAGAATGGGAGGCCTGAGCTCAATGCAGTGATGCTATATACAACCTTGAATATTTCATGGGGTACAGGCCAGCGTATTCAAGTGGTCATGCCGCATGCGAATGATCCTGCCGGCACAGGTGTAGAGTTTTTCCGCTTTGCAGATGGCGCAACACTTAGCCTTGAGCAATTGCTTGCGCTTGGCGGCCTTGGCAGCATGCCCGACCCCTATCTCCTGGGTGGGGTCGTGAGCGGCGACGGTAAGAGCGATCCTGTCAGCGGATATTCGTTGCTTTTGGCCGGCGGGGCTGGAAACGACACGCTGATTGGGGACGGCTCATTAAGCGGTAGCTACGGTGATGATTCGCTCGTTGGTGGAGCATTTGCTGATGTACTCAATGGTGGTAAAGGTGCCGATACCTTGATTGGTGGCGCGGGAGATGATCGTCTAGGTGGGGCTTTGGAGGAATACTATAGCGCAGCTAATCTCTACCAAGGTGGCGCCGGAAATGACGAAATATTCGGCACACAGAATGGCGATACCTATCTTTTTTCGCGTGGAGATGGGCAGGATACGATCAGTGACTTGCATCACCTTAGCTATGAGCGGTATCGATACCGTGAATTTGATGTGGCTTATGGCGGGGATGCATATGCCCGGTGGGCGGGCATGCCAGATGAGCAAATTCCAATATATGCGTCATTTGACGATCCCCAGTTCTTAACCGTTGAACCTAATTATCAAGATCGCGACATATTAAAATTTGGCGAAGGCATATCAGTGGACGACGTCTACTTTGACTTTCAGGGTTCTGATTTGGTTATTCTATTCGCCAACAGCGATGACAGTATTCGTTTTTCGCGTTGGGCTGACTTTGTTGATAAGCCGCTTAAACAAATCGAATTCGCGGATGGCACGGTTTGGGGTGAGGACAGAATCCGTCAGTTGAGTCCTTTGGTCGATGGTTATGGCGGTTATGGTGGCGAGGGTACTGTCCTACTTTGTGGCGGCTCAGGCGCTGACCGGCTGATTGGTTATCTTGCGAATGAGCAAATACGTGGTGGAAATGGCGATGATCTCCTCGTTGGAATGGCCGGTAATGATCAACTTTATGCGGAGGCGGGTAACGATACTTTAGCTGGTGGCTCGGGTCAGGATCAGCTCTATGGTGGCGCCGGCTCAGATAGCTATGTATTTGCATTGGGTGACGGTCAGGATGTAATAGAAGAGTCGCTCACTAGCGCCTTGGAGAGGAATAGCCTGAAGTTCGCCGACAGCATTGTTGTCAGTGACATAGCGATTGTGCGCGAAGGTACAGATTTGCTGTTCAAACATCGAAATGGCGTCGATCAGATCACCGTCAAGGGCTGGTTCTCTTCTGTTCGTGGCCAGAAGCTAGCCAGTATTGAGTTCGCCGATGGAACTAGATGGGACAGCGTATCAGCGGAAAATATGGCACTTGGCGTGCTTGGCTCTGCTGGGGATGATTATCTTACGGGTTTGAATTCTTACAACGACAGTTTGGTCGGTCTTGAAGGGAACGATGAACTGAGTGGCTACAGCGGTGACGATGAGTTGATTGGCGGTGCAGGCGATGACACGTTAAATGGCGGCTCGGGTCAGGACAACATGATCGGCGGCACAGGCAATGACACCTATGTTGTCGACAATGTCACCGATGTGGTTACTGAGCTGGCTGGCCAAGGCATGGATACCGTTAAGTCGTCGATTAGCTACAGCCTCACTGCCAACACTGAAAAGCTTATCCTGCTGGGTACTGCCGCCATCAACGGTACCGGCAATGCCGAAAACAACAGCCTGTACGGCAACATTGCAGGCAACATTCTGACTGGCGGGG
>Ga0209343_10006995_pt1 | contig 13387 bp, 12 predicted proteins | sample RifCSPlowO2_02_FD_184026 | JGI IMG/M metagenome (GOLD analysis project Ga0209343, IMG submission 184026) | Groundwater microbial communities from Rifle, Colorado - Rifle CSP2_plank lowO2_0.2 (SPAdes) (version 2) | ecosystem: Environmental > Aquatic > Deep subsurface > Groundwater | place... | reverse complement strand
CCGGCGAGCCGGAGCCATCCCCTGACGACGTGGCGCTGTGCGCGAGGCTCCGCCATGCAGCCGACATCATCGGGATCGATCTGCTCGACTTCGTGATCATCGGCGACAGGCGTTACTACTCGTTCAAGGAGATGGGCCGATGAAGGCTGCGATCTACGCAAGGGTGTCCACCGCCGATCAGACGTGCGAGAACCAGTTGATCGAATTGCGGCGATACGTTGAAGCGCGAGGTTGGACGGCGGTTGAATTTGTAGACCGTGCCGCCAGCGGCTCCACGGAAAGTCGGCCAGCCCTTGATCGGCTGGTGGCGGACGCGAGGCGTCGCCGATTCGACGTTTTGGTCGTCTGGCGGCTGGATCGCCTCGGCCGCAATTTGAAGCACCTCGTCACGCTGCTGGAGGACGTGCAGGCCGTCGGCATCGCGTTCGTGTCGCTGGGCGAAGGCATCGACTGCACGACCGCCGCCGGGCGGCTGCAACTTCACGTTCTCGCCGCCCTCGCCGAATTTGAGCGGGCGCGCATCGCGGAACGTGTGCGGGCTGGCCTCGCACGCGTTCGAGCGTCTGGCAAGCGACTCGGCCGTCCTGCGGCGAATGTGGCGCTCACCGATGTCGTGCGGACCGCGCACCTGTCCGTGCGGGATGCGGCGAGGGCTATGGGTGTATCGCGGTCGGTGGTGCATCGGGCGCGTGTGTCCCAGAAACCTGCGGAATGTGCGTCCTGATTTCCTTGGGAAATCGGTCGATTCTGCGGCGGACCCGTCGCGTCCCGCAATCATCTGTTTCTGGGACAAGCCGGAGGCGGCGACGATGGTGGTGATGGCGGCGAAGTTCGCTGGCAAGTGTCGGCGCTGCGGGAAGGCGATTGCGCCGGGCGCGCAGATGGATTGGACGAAGGAAGGCGGGGCGCTCCACTTGACCCCGGAGGATTGTGAACGGGCGTCGGGAGCGGCTCCGCCACTGCGCGGTCCGCAGCCGGAAAATCCAGAGGAGCGGATGCTGATCGTGGAGCTGCTCCTCGGGCACCCGTGGAAGTCCGCGACCTCGAAGCGGTACGAGAAGCTGCCGCACCAGTACACGCTCCGGCGGCAGTGGGCCAATGACGCGGACTTCGTCTGGTGCGTCGAATTCATCCGGCGCGTCGGCTACGAACAGCACTTCATCGGCCGGGTCTGGATCTACTACGACATCGGCGAGCACCAGTACTGGGACTGTGGCGGCGATCCGCGTGGTCCCGTGGGCGCGAGGACCACGGTCAGCTTGATCAACCGGGCGTTGAAGAAGCCTTCGGGAGCGCGCCCCCCGACGTGACGGTAAGACCCGTTGCGGGTCGTGGACCGCTCGCCAACCCCTTCGAGGACCATCGCTCACCAAAACGGGGTTAAGATTCCCCACAGTGAAGAAACTGCCAGCCGACGTGCTCAAGTTCTTCAAAGAGCAGGGCGCCAAGGGCGGACGCATCGGCGGCAAGCGGTCCCTTGAGACGATGACGGCCGAACAGCGGGCCGCACGGGCCAAGAAGGCCAGTAAGGCCGCTGCAGATGCGAGGAGAGCGAAGGCTCAGAAGGCAAAGGGACACTGAGCGATGTCTCCCGCTGGCAGCAAGCACGCACCCGAAGCCAAGGCCCGCGAGAAGATTGACGCGCTCCTCGCAGAAGCGGGCTGGCTTGTCCAAGATCGGGACGACATGAACCTCACCGCAGGCGGTGCCATCGCGGTCCGTGAGTTCAAGTTGGAGAAGGGCCACGGCTACGTCGATTACCTGCTATTCATCGACGGCAATCCCGTGGGCGTTGTGGAAGCCAAACCGGCCGGGTACTCCCTCACCAGCGTTGAGTATCAGGCGAAGAAGTACGTCGAAGGACTGCCAGCCTCGTTGCAGGCGCCGTACACGCCCCTCCCGTTCGCGTACATCTCGACCGGCGATGAGACAGTCTTCATCAACGCTTTCGATCCGCAACCCCGCTCCCGTTTGTTGTTCTCGTTCCACCGACCGGGCACCCTTCGAGAGTGGCTGTCCGCCGACACGCTTGACGCGTGGCTGAAACGCTCGGGCGGGTTCTACACAGCGGCGGACGAAACGAAGCCGTCCACGGTCCGCGCCCGCCTGCGGGCGATGCCCCCTATTGACCTGCCGGGCATGTGGGCGAACAAGGTACAGGCCATCGGGAGTCTGGAAAAGAGCTTCTTCGACAACCGGCCCCGTGCCCTGATTCAGATGGCGACAGGCACGGGCAAGACGCTGCTGGCGGTCACCGAAATCTACCGTCTGATCAAGTTCGGCGGCGTCCGACGGGTACTGTTCCTCGTGGACCGAGCGAACCTCGGTGAGCAGGCCGAGAAGGAGTTTCAGGGGTTTCGAACGCCGGATGACAACCGCAAGTTCACGGAGCTGTACAACGTCCAGCGCCTAACCTCGAACACGATTGGCTCATCGAGCAAGGTTGTCATCGCGACGATTCAGCGACTCTACTCCATCCTGAAGGGCGAGGCCGAGCTGGACCCTGAGGTCGAGGAGCATACGACGATTGACGGCGACGACGAGGTCCGCCATCCAAAAGAGCCGCTCCCCGTCGTCTACAGCAAGGCCGTCCCGCCGGAATTCTTCGACGTGATCTTCGTCGACGAGTGCCACCGCTCCATCTACTCGCTGTGGCGGCAGGTGCTGGAGTACTTCGACGCGTACTTGATCGGGCTGACGGCGACTCCTGCGAAGCATACCTACGGGTTCTTCAACCAGAACGTCGTGATGGAGTACCCGCACGAGCGGGCCGTGGCGGACGGGGTCAACTGCGATTACGAGGTCTACCGGATTCGCACCACCATCACGGCGGCGGGCTCGACCATCGAGGCTGGACCGGGGACAATGGTCGGCTATCGAGATCGCCAGACGCGCAAGATGCGTTGGGAGGCTCCTGACGAGGACGTACGTTACTCGCCCGAAGACCTCGACCGGAACGTCGTCGCCATCGACCAGATCCGGCTCATCGTGCAGACGCTCCGCGACAAGGTGTTGAAGGAGACATTCCCAGACCGCACGGAGGTTCCCAAGACCCTGATCTTCGCGAAGGACGACTCGCACGCTGAGGACATCGTCAGGATTGTCCGCGAGGAGTTCGGCCGAGGGAACGAGTTCTGCCAGAAGATCACGTACAAGGTGACCGGCGTAAAGCCCTCTGACCTGATTCAGTCATTTCGGAACAGCTACGACCCACGAATCGTGGTGACCGTGGACCTCATCGCCACAGGCACGGATATCAAGCCTGTCGAAATCGTGATGTTCATGCGAAGCGTGCAATCCCGGGTGCTGTTCGAGCAGATGAAGGGTCGCGGGGTCCGCGTCATCAATCCTGACGAACTCCGCGCCGTCACGCGAGACGCGAAGGCCAAGACGCACTTCCTCATTATCGACTGCGTCGGCGTGACCGAGAAGACGCTCTCGGACACCAAGCCGCTCGACAAGAATCCCAGCCTCTCGCTGAAGGCGCTGCTCGATCACGTGGCAGCTGGGGGCGTGAACGACGACCTGCTCTCGTCGCTCGCCAGTCGTCTGGCGCGTATCGACAAGCAATGCGGTCCCGAAGACAGACAACTCGTTGCGGCCACCTCCGGTGGGGGCTCGCTCGCCAACATTTCAGGTGGCCTTATCGAGGCTCTGGACCCCGACCGCCAAGATGCGGCCGCACGCAAGATGTTTCACCTGAAAGCCGAGGACACACCCTCGGACCAGCAACTCGCCAAAGCCGCCGTCCCATTGAAGAAAGCCGCCGCGCAGTTACTGATGGCGACGCCACCGCTCCGGAAGCTGATTCTCGACCTACGGCAGAAGTTCGAGCAGATCATCGATACCGAGAGCAAAGACGCGATAATCGAGGCAGGTCCGGCCCCCGAGGTGCGAGAGAGGGCGAAGTCGCTCGTGACATCCTTCGAGCACTACCTCGCTGAACACAAGGACGAGATCGACGCTCTCCGGTTCTTCTACTCGGTGCCCCACAAGAAACGCCTGCGGTTCAAGGACATTCAGGCGCTCGCGCAGGCGATCTCGTCGCCGCCACGCTCGTGGACCCCTGAGAAGCTCTGGCGCGCCTATGAGACGCTGGAGAAGTCGAAGGTGCGCGGAGCCTCTGGCGAGCGACTGCTCACAGACATCGTCTCCCTCGTGCGTTTCGCACTCCACCAAGAAGGTGAGCTGGTGCCACACGTCGAGCGCGTCCGCGACCGGTACCAGCACTGGTTGGCCCAGCAGGTGAACAAGGGCCGGACGTTCACGGAAGAACAGCTCCTGTGGCTGGGCATGATGCGGGACCACATTGCGACCAGTGTAGAAATTGACATAGACGCCTTCGACTACACCCCGTTCACGAACGAAGGTGGCTTAGCCCGCGCGTCGAAGGTCTTTGGTAGGGATCTCAAGGGCATTGTGCAGGAATTGAATAAGGCGCTGGCGGCATGAACGCGGGACTCGCCTCGCTCCTACCAACGGGTTGGATCCCTCTGGCCGTCGGCGATGTCGTCGAGACTATTCAGTACGGTCACACGGCATCGGCCAAATCCTCGGGTGACGGTCCCAAGTTCCTTCGGATCACCGACATTCAGGACGGCTCCGTAGATTGGAGTCAGGTGCCTGTTTGCAACATCGACAAACGGAATCTGGAGAAGTACTGCCTCGACCGGGGTGACATCGTCTTCGCTCGCACTGGCGCCACAACAGGTAAGAGTTACGTTATTCGCGACTGTCCAAATTCGACCGTCTTTGCGTCGTACTTGATTCGCCTCCGCGTATGTAAGGGCGTCGAGCCGCGCTTCCTCTGGTACTTCTTCCAGACCAGTGACTACTGGCGACAGATTGAGACGAGGTCGGCGGGAATCGCGCAGCCGGGCGTCAACGCCACGAAACTCGCGACACTCTGTCTACCGATTGCCCCGTCACCTGAGCAGACTCGTATCGTCGACGCCATCGACTCCTACCTCACCCGTCTCGACGACGCCGTCGCGAGCCTCGAACGGGTGCGGGCCAAGCTGAAGGCATATCGGGCCTCCGTCCTGAAAGCGGCGGTCGAGGGGCGTCTGGTGCCGACGGAAGCCTCGCTAGCGCATGACGAGAAGCGCGACTACGAACCGGGCGATGTCCTGCTGGCCCGCATCCTCAAGGAGCGCCGCCGTCGCTGGGAGGAGGCGGAACTGGCTCGCCTGAAGGCAGCGGGAAAGATGCCGAAGGACGACAAGTGGAAGGCCAAGTATGAAGAACCAGTGGCCCCGGATGCGGCCGCGCTACCAGAACTTCCCGAGGGGTGGTGCTGGGTTCGCCTTGAGGCGGTCAGTGACGTGATCCTCGGGCAGCAGCGGTCCCCGGCTCATGCCGCCGCCAAGACCACGGTGCCGTACATTCGCGCGGCTAACATTACTTGGGCGGGCCTCAACCTCTCTGACGTGAAGCGCATGGGCTTCGTCAACCCACACAGGCACCGGCTCGATAGCGGAGACGTTCTGCTATCTGAGGCGTCTGGCAGTCCGATGGAAGCCGGGAAACCTGCCATTTGGCGAAACGAGATCCCCGGCGCGTGTTTCCAGAACACCGTCCTTCGAGTTCGGCCGCTCGACAAGGCCACTATTCTGCCGGAGTTTCTGCGCCTGATTTTCCTACGCGATTGCGTGACTGGACAGTTCGCCAGACTCGCGCCCGGAGTCGGGATCGTTCACATCGGTGCGGAACGACTCGCGCAGTGGTCGGTGCCGCTGGCATCACTGCCGGAGCAGCGGCGCATCGTTGAGGAAGTGGAGCGCGTGCTGTCGGTTGCGGACCAGAATGCAGTCAACGTCGAACGCGATATCAAGCGATGCGTTCGGCTAAGGCAAGCCGTGCTGAAGTGGGCGTTCGAGGGCAAGCTTGTCGACCAAGATCCGAACGACGAACCTGCGGCGAAGCTGCTCGCCCGCATCCGGGCCGAGCGCACTGCTGCCGAACCAGCGACGAAGGCCAACGGTCGTCGGAGAAGGGGCGCAGCGTGACCGACCAGAGTGACCGCATCGTCAAGAAGCTGTGGAGCTACTGTCAGGTCCTCCGCGATGACGGCCTCAGCTATCAGGACTATCTCGAACAACTGACGTTCCTGCTTTTCCTGAAGATGGCGGACGAGCGGTCGGAGCTGACCGGCCAGTCGCAGGCAATCCCAGCGGGCTACCGCTGGGACGACCTCGCCAACCCGAAGATGGAGGGCGTCAAGCTCGAACAGCATTACCGGGACACACTGCGGAAGCTCGGCGAGCAAGGGGGGATGCTGGGACTGATTTTCAGCAAGGCCCAGAACAAGATTCAGGACCCCGCCAAGCTCCGCAAGCTCGTCGTGGACCTCATCGGCAACGAGTCATGGTCCGAGATGTCAGCCGACGTGAAGGGCGACGCCTACGAGGGGCTGCTCGAACGGAACGCCGAAGACACCAAGAGCGGCGCAGGCCAATACTTCACCCCTCGGGCGCTTATCGACGCGCTCGTCGACTGCATTCGACCCCGGCCCGGTGAGGTCGTCGCCGACCCGGCCTGCGGCACCGGCGGCTTTCTCCTCTCGGCGCACACGTACGTCGCCAACCACTACAAGCTCGATCAGAGCCAGAAGCGGCATCTCCGCTACGACGCGCTGCGGGGAATCGAACTCGTGGACGCGGTGGCGCGGTTGTGCGCGATGAACCTGTTTCTGCACGGCATCGGCCCAAACGACACCAAAAGGAAGCCGCCCATCAAGACGGACGATGCCCTGCGGAGCGAACCGTCCGAGCTGGTCGATGTCGTACTGACCAATCCCCCTTTCGGGAAGAAGTCGTCCATCACGGTCATCAACGAGGCGGGCGAAACCGACAAGGAGTCCATCACGTACAACAGGCCAGACTTCTGGACGACGACCTCGAACAAGCAGTTGAACTTCGTCCAGCACGTGAAGTCGATGCTGAAGATGCACGGGCGTACCGCCGTGGTCGTGCCGGACAACGTGCTGTTCGAAGGCGGGGCCGGTGAGAAGGTCCGGCGCAATCTCCTGCGCGAGTGCGAGGTTCACACGCTTCTACGTCTGCCGACCGGCATCTTCTACGCGCAGGGCGTGAAAGCCAATGTCCTGTTCTTCGACCGGAAACCGGGAGCCAAGGAGCCGTGGACGAAGCAGGTCTGGATCTACGACCTACGGACGAACAAGGAGTTCACGCTCAAGGAGCGGCGCATGGTCCGTGCGGACCTCGACGAGTTCGTCGCGTGCTATCACCCAGAGAACCGCAACCAGCGCAAGCCCACGTGGGACGAGAAGAAGCACCCAGATGGGCGATGGCGGATGTTCACGTACGGCGAGCTGGTCGCCCGCGACAAGTGCAGCCTCGACATCTTCTGGCTCAAAGACGAGTCGCTGGAGGACTCGTCCAAGCTGCCGGACCCGCACGTGCTGGCCGCTGAGATCGCCGAAGACCTCCGCAGTGCCTTGGAGCAAATCGAGAGTGTCCTAGGGGATCTCGAGCAGCGCGCGGCGCTGGTCAGTCGGAGAGCCTGATGTTGGTTCCAGTACGCCCACAAAGCCCGCTGGACAATAGCCGCGTTCACGGGATGAAACAAGTCGTATCCGGCGGCGCGAAAGCTACCCGCATGTCGTTCTGCTGAGGACACATGTCAATTTCGAACAACGAACGTCGCGAAGATAAACGTCGGACGTTGTGTTTGATGCTGGAACGGCTCGGCGACCTCCCTCTATACGCGTATGGCGTCGAGCCGAACGACCCCGGGTTTGCCGATGTGTTCCAAACGACGTGGAGAGAGTTACTGGACGACGGCCTGATCGACGACAAGCGCAGCACTATGCAACATCCAGTGTTTAGACTGACGAATCATGGATGGGTCAGAGCGTTGACGCTCTCCGGCGCAGTCGATTCCGTTGAACTGCGCGAGCGCTGCACGAAGCTGGCCCGGACCCTGAAAGCAGTCGTCAAAGGTCGCAAGTCACATTATGACGAATTCGTTGGCGTCGAGGCCGTTGCGACGGACGCCGGATTGCCAGATGGATGGGTTTACAACGCGATCAAGTCGCGGCTGCTGGGCGTAGTGTTTCCTGATGATCGATGGGATGCCGAAATCGATCCCAAGAGCGCTCGGGATATCCGGGTATCGCCAACGTTTGGCCTGAATCATCTTTTTGAGGACTGAGGCATGGCATGGGAATCAAGATTTCTGGATTCGATGACTTCAGGCGAAAGCTGGAAACGCTTCAGCGACGGGCGCAGAACGTCAGCGGTCCGGTCCCCTTTGAAGACCTGTTTCCTCCAGAGTTCATGCGTCGGTATACAGACTTCAAGTCGATTGATGAGATGTTCACTGAACTCGGAACCCCGATCGAATCCGCCGAGGACCTCAAGAATATTCCGGAAGCGAAATGGGAGGCTTTCGTTAAGGAGCGAACGAGATTCGCGACGTGGAACGCGATGCAAGCTAAAGCCGGTGAGGAATTTATCGAACGCCGCCTGAACATCGACAACTTGTGATCGACAAGGCTTACCTTGATGGCTCTCGATCCCGTCGCTCAAGTCATCGTCGACCACTATCTGAACTCAAGGGACTTTAACGGATTACCGGCTTCGAGTCTCGCTGTGACCGAGGCCGACCGTCGGTCCGTCGTGCTCGAATTGCTGAAGACGGTACAGGCCGAAGCGGTTTTTGGCGATCGGCATCCAAATCCCCACATCAAAGCCTTTGCGGCCGAGCCGCTGGAGGAGCAAATCCGGAAGGTTGAGGCACATGAGGATCTCGAGCACGTGTGCCTGTATCCCACTTCGAACGTGTTGGAGGCTGTAGTTGATCCGTCCCGCTATCCGGGGCGCCCCTTCACCCTGCGACTAGCACTCGGAGACGGTCAACTCGACTTTCGCGCCTTCGATCTGACCGTGCTCGAACATTACCGAAACGATCCACGATACTTCTACCGAAACGATGACATCAGCGGCTGGATCAGCGTCCGCGAAGCGCACTATAGGTCTGAGGCCATGCGCGAGAGTGACAAGGTGATGCTCGAAACGTTCGGTTTCTGTTACGACCCCGATCTGAATCGGGCCGTGGCGGTCTTCCTGCGCTATCTCTCGGATCTCAGCCCAGAACATCAGCAGGTCTGGGCGACCAAGATGTTGACTGGCGACTACAAGCTTCACCCCTCCTACTTCGACAGCTCGGTTCTAGGCGTCAGACCTGAAGGCGTTCCGATCTTCGATGCGTTTGTGCATGAGCAACATCACATCAACGAGATGTGCGAGCTGATGGCTAAGCCGCATCTGTTCCGAGAAGACTTTCGCGGGGAAAACAAGCCTAGGGGCTTCGGGTTCTTGATTCGACCGACGGCAAGGGAGTTCAACGACTTCATGTTGTTGCTGGACAAGATGATGTCGGACAACATCAACGTGAAGTTCTTCGAAAGAGATATTGACCGCGAGGTGGTTGAGGAGCGGACGGACGGCACAAGAGTCGCCACCCTCAAGGGGACCATCACGATGTTGGAAGAATGGCTGGCGCAATTCTTTCGTGTTAGAGATGTCGCCCGCCGGGATGAAATGATCGCTACGTTCCGGACTGTTCGAAAGATGAGGCAATCCCCTGCTCACGCTGTCCGCGACGATGACTTCGATCAGAGGTACTTCAGAGAGCAGCGTGAGGTTATGAGTAAAGCATATGACGCGGTGTTGACGATCCGCTTGATCTTCTCGAGCCATCCCGCCGTCACGAAGAAAGGTTACAAGGTGCCAGACTGGTTAGCCGCTGGACGAATCTGGACCCACTGAAACGAGCGTGTCTTGTGACGGTAGGTTCGCTCTCAATGCCGCCGACAACCGGACGTCAGACGCCGCCAGCGTTCGGGACGCCGGTGCTGATTGCCAGCGCGCCCAGCAGGGCGTCTAGCGTTGGCGCTGTGGCGTGACCGGCCAGCGTCTGGGCTCTCCTCCCCCTCTGGTTTCCTGAGTCACGCCTTCTAGCGCATTCGAGGCCCAGACCGGTATAGTCGCGGCGTGCAGGGCTTCCTCGTCGTCGTGTCGTGTGGCGATCAAAAGATCTGGAGGCGCTATCCAGACGCAGGGCCGACGCTCGCGCAAGATGCATATACGAGTTCGCTGTTCACGAAAAGTCGTCGGTACGCCGAACGGTTTGGGGAGCGGTGGTTGATCCTGTCCGCCAAGTACGGGTTCATAGAACCTGACTTCACCATCCCCGGCAACTACAACGTCAGCTTCTACGATCCTGAGGCAATCTCGAATGCCGAACTGAAAGCGCAGGTCCTGTCCAAGCGTCTCGATCAGTTCAAGACCGTCGGCGTGCTCGGGAGCGAGATGTACTGGCGACATGTGGTCGGCGCGTGTGACGGCTCACCTGTGGCACTTCGGCATGTCAACGGGAATGTCAGTTTTCCTGCTTCGTTCCATAGGCTGATTAACAAACTGATTGCCGACGATACGCCGTTCCGAGAAGAAGCGCAGGAATGAGCGCCATCTGTGCAGAGTTCCATAGCCTTGCTCGGCGCGGCACAGAACACTCGTTCCCGTTCGACCGTGCACACCTGCCGCTCAATGGCATCTACGTGCTGTTCGAAACCGGCGAAGAAGCCCACGGCGGCAGCAGGATTGTCCGCGTCGGCACCCATACGGGAGATGACCAGTTGCCGTCGCGGCTGGTGCAGCATTTCGTGAACGAGAACAAGGACCGAAGCATTTTCCGCAAGAACATCGGCAGGGCATTGCTGAACAAGGCGGCTGACCCATTCTTGGCGGAATGGGAACTGGACCGTACCAGCCGTGCCGCGCGGAAGCGTTACGGCGTTGAACAGCAGACGGCAAAGCGACAGGCCGTCGAAGGCGACGTGACGAAGTACCTTCAGGGCCACTTCCGGTTTGTAGTGCTTCGGGTAGACGACAAGAGCGACCGATTGACCCTTGAATCCAGAATCATTGGAACGGTTTCTGGCTGCGACCTGTGCCGACCGTCAACGGGCTGGCTCGGGTTGAGTTCCCCGAAGGAGAAGATTCGGCAGTCAGGGTTGTGGCTGGTGAACGAACTCTACAAGGCGCCGTTGACGCAGGCGGACCTTCAGCTTCTCGGCACGCTGCTGACGTGAAGAAGGGGCCGTCGCCTGCGCTGATGTTGGCGCTATGCTGCGGCGTCGATTAGGTCCGGGCCATCGAGTTCGGACGAATTCGTTAGCCGGACAGAGAGGACATTTCGAGATGGCGACGGGACGAAGCAACTACCTCACCAAACAGACAGGGGAGTACATCGTCGCGGCCGAGCTGTCGCGGCGCGGATTTATCGCCACGACGTTCACTGGGAACGTTCCATGGTACGACATCGTTGCGGTCGACGGCCTCGGTGGGCACGCCTTGGTTCAGGTTAAGGCTATTGCGGCGGACTCGTGGCAGTTGAATGTTGGACAGTTTGCCGACGTTGCGTTTGAGGGCCGCAAGCAAATCATTAAAGGACAACTCGACGACCCCTACCCAAATCTCATCTGCGTAATGGTTCGAATCGCGCCGCCAGACTCGGGTCGAGTCGACCAGTTCTTCATCCTCCCATGGCGCGAGTTGGGCCGAATTGTCATCGATGGTCATTCGAGATTCTTGGCGAAGCACGGTGGGATTCGACCCCGAAGCCCGGAATCGCTCCACACGGCTGTGCCGCCGGAGGCGCTTGCCAAATGGGAGGGCCGGTGGCAGGTCTTCACGAAACGCGTACGACCGGCGCCGGTTAACACGCACGGCAGCCGCCGAGCCGCGCACGAAAGCCAACATTGAAGTTGAAGACACCTGCACGCGCGGCTCGCGGCTGAGCCGCTAACATCTAGGCCTCAGAGGAAGGGTGAACACGTAACGTCAGAGTAACGATTGAAGGTGCCTGTGACGGTCAAGACGACCAAGCGATTGAACCAATACACCGCGTCCGCAGGCACGCTGGCGGTGGCGTCTGAGCTCTCGCGGCGAGGGTACGACGCAGCGATCACACTTGGCAACACGCCGACGCTCGACATCCTGTGTTCATCACCCGGCGGCACGCCGTTCACCGTGCAGGTGAAAAGCGTATCGAGCCATCAGTGGGTGCTCGTCCGGAAGGAACATCTCGCCGGTCCGGCGAGAGAGGCGCTGTTCTTCGTCGTGGTGCTGATCCCGGGCGATTTGTCCGCGCCGTGCGCCTTCCACGTCCTCACACACGCCGAGGCTTGCGACAACTTCGCCCGTCAACCGAAAGCGAGGCGCGATGGCCGAAAGCTCGTGCCCGGGTGGGAAGGCTTGGCGTGGAACGATGTCAAGGTGCATCGAGGGCGGTGGGACAAACTGCCACGCTGACCATCCAGTGGCACACCTGATGGTTAGACCCAGACGCTGTGGGAACTGCATCCAGTGCTGGCGGTGAAGTGGGCGCAGTGAGCCTCACGGCACAGACCGTTTACCCACCTCCGACCCATCACCGGCCCCTTCGTTCAGGACGCACATTACGCACGTCGCCGTGCCGGAGTTCGACGTTGTATACGGGAAGTCGATTCCCGCGCGGGAAGCGACTTCTCGCATTCCTCGCAGTCGATGGTCCGCTGGTCGCCAAGGTCTTCGACCGAACGAGGCTTCCCGCACTTTCCGCAGTTCACGCGAAGCAAATCGTCGCTGTCGTCAGTGGTCATGCCGCTGTGCCGACGCAAGAAAACTGCCGGTTCATGACTCGCCGGTCGGTGCTGCGCGCCAGCGTCCCCAGCACGGCGTTCAGCGTTCGCTAGGGCGTGCCCGGTCAGTAGTCCGGGGCTCTCGGGTCGTGGTTCTCCGAAACGCGTTCTGGCGCGTCCCGAGCGCCCGAATCGGTACAATTCCCGCAAAGACGTGCGGCTTGACGGACTTGGACGGCGCACACGCCTTGCGCTCGGTATTCTCGTCTCGCTCCGCCCGAAGTGCCTCTGCACGTCAGACAGATTCCGTGGGGTTGGTCACCGCTATACTTGTCGGCGGTGTCCAACCCGTTCGGGCGTTTCTGCCGAGCACTTCGGCGACGACACCTGCGGCACACGCGTATTCGACCAATGATGCACGAGATTGACGTCAAGGACTAGGAGGAATTCCAGCGCCAAGTCAGGGAATTGCGCCAGCAGCATGCCGCGCATCGGGCGCTTGTGTTTCGCGGGCTCGGTGATTCGGCATGGCCGCTCACGACGACGCTCGAACGACAAGGGACGGCGTGGGCGCACACCTATGAATAGGCGGGACCTGCACTCAAGATCAGCTTTCCTGCTTTAGCGAGGGATTCACGATGGCACGCAAGAGAAAGCGCAAGTCCCGTTCGCTGATCTCCGCCCACTTGCGCGGAATCAAACGCGCCCTATTGGAAGGCGAGAAAAGGCCAGCCTTCC
>Ga0209343_10006993_pt1 | contig 13389 bp, 12 predicted proteins | sample RifCSPlowO2_02_FD_184026 | JGI IMG/M metagenome (GOLD analysis project Ga0209343, IMG submission 184026) | Groundwater microbial communities from Rifle, Colorado - Rifle CSP2_plank lowO2_0.2 (SPAdes) (version 2) | ecosystem: Environmental > Aquatic > Deep subsurface > Groundwater | place... | reverse complement strand
CGCACCAAGGCAAGGAACGTGGCCGAATTGTCGCGCCAGCTGCTCGCGCACCATGGCGGTGTGGTGCCCGCGGTGCGCGAAGCCCTGGAGCGGCTCGCCGGGGTCGGACGCAAGACGGCCAATGTGGTACTCAACACCGCGTTCGGCCAGTCGACCGTGGCGGTCGACACGCATATCTTCCGGGTCGCCAACCGCACCGGGCTCGCACTGGGCCAAACCCCGCTTGCGGTCGAGCGCAAGCTGCTGCGGTTCACGCCGCCCGAGTTCCTCAAGGACGCGCATCACTGGCTCATCCTGCATGGCCGCTACGTCTGCGTGGCGCGCCGGCCGAAATGCGCGCAGTGCCTGATCCGGGATCTGTGCGAATTCCGCGGCAAGACGCGCGATGCTTGAGCCATCGCGCGGCGCCGAACTCGCGCCGTGGACCTCACCTCTGGAAGTGCAGCCCGGATTTGCGGCTCGCGAACCAGGCCGAGACATCCTCGATGTCCTTCTTCGACAGGCCGGCGGCGAAGCCCTTCATGATGGCGTTGTTGCGCTTGCCGCTCCGGTAGTCGTTGAGGGCCTGGACCATGTAGTCGTAGTGCTGGCCCGCGAGGATCGGCTGATCCGGGGCCGAAGGCTTGGCGCCGTCCGCGCCGTGGCACGCCGCGCACACCTGCGCCGCCTTGGTCTTGCCGCTCTCCGGGTTGCCTTTGGCGCCTGCGGCCTGTGCAAAGCCGAGCAGCGCGATGGCCGCGACCGCGGCAGTGAACGATTTCATTTCGCTGCCCTTCCGTAGTATGCCGCCAGGTCCGCCATGTCCTGCTCGCTCAGGCCGGCAGCGATGCCGCGCATCGACGGGTGATTGCGCTCGCCCGACTTGTAGGCCTGCAGCGCCTTGACGAGGTAGCTCGCCTGCTGCCCGCCGAGCATCGGGACCCGATAAACGGCCGGGTAGGCGGTGCGGTAGCCCGGAATGCCGTGGCAGCCCTCGCATCTGGCGACCTTGTGCTTCGCGGCCTGCGCGTCGCCCTTCAGCTCCTCGGCCTGGACAACGCCCAAGGCACTCGACGCGACGAGAACCGCGGCAATGGCGGCAGCGCTTCGGTGGGACATGCGGGAATCCCCGGCCTGGAAAGCGCGCGATTTTACAGACATGCGTCGTGCGCCTCAACCGGACGGGTAAAATAGAATTTTGCTGCGGGACTTTGCCATGCGCTTCTCCGGCTCCGCCGACTACGTTTCCACCGACGATCTGACCCTCGCCGTCAACGCCTCGATCACGCTGCAGCGGCCGCTGCTGGTGAAGGGCGAACCCGGCACCGGCAAGACGATGCTCGCGGTGCAGGTGGCCCGGGCGCTCGGCGTGCCGCTGCTGGAGTGGCACATCAAGTCCACCACCAAGGCGCAGCAGGGGCTGTACGAGTACGACGCGGTTTCGCGCCTGCGCGACTCCCAGCTCGGCGACCCGCGGGTGCACGACATCCACAACTACATCGTCAAGGGCATGCTCTGGCAGGCCTTCAGCGCGGCTTCGCCCGTGGTGCTGCTGATCGACGAGATCGACAAGGCGGACATCGAGTTCCCGAACGACCTGCTGCGCGAGCTCGATCGCATGGAGTTCTACGTCTACGAAACGCGCGAACTGGTGAAGGCGACGCACCGCCCGATCGTTTTCATCACCTCGAACAACGAGAAGGAGCTGCCGGATGCGTTCCTGCGGCGCTGTTTCTTCCACTACATCAAGTTTCCGGAGAAGGACACCATGGAGAAGATCGTGGGCGTGCACTACCCGGGGCTGAAGAAATCGCTCCTGCGCGAGGCGATGGAAGTGTTCTTCGAGGTGCGCGAGGTGCCGGGCCTGAAGAAAAAGCCCTCCACCTCCGAGTTGCTCGACTGGCTGAAGCTGCTGCTCGCCGAGGACATCCCGCCGGAAGCGCTGCGCTCGAAGGACCGCAAGACGATCATCCCGCCGCTGCACGGCGCGCTGCTCAAGAACGAGCAGGACGTGCACCTGTTCGAGCGGCTGGTGTTCATGACGCGCGCGCAGCGGCAGTAGCGCCGCCCCGCACCATGGCCGATGCGCTGAAATCGACCGTCATCGATCCGCCGGCCGCGGGCGGGGCCGCGGTGCTGTTTGCCGACATCGCCGGCAGTACCAAGCTCTACGAGGCGCTCGGCGACGGTCCGGCCAAGTCCCTCATCGACGAGGCGCTCGCGGCGTTGCGCGGGATCACCGAGCGGCATCGCGGACGGGTGATCAAGACCATCGGCGACGAGGTGATGTGCCTGTTCGCCGATGCCGAACGCGGCTTCCTCGCCGCCACCGACATGCAGACGGTGGTCAATGCCCTGGTGGTGGTGAAGGGCGTCAAGCGCATGATCCGGGTCGGCTTCCACGCCGGTCCGGTGATCGAGGAAAAGGGCGACGTGTTCGGCGACACGGTCAACGTCGCCGCGCGCATGGCGGGACTCGCCAAGGGCATGCAGATCATGACGACGCGCGCCACCGTGGACGCGCTGCCGGCAGCGCTGCGCGCCTCGACCCGGCCCATCGCCGCGCTCGCGGTCAAGGGCAAGTCCGACGAGCTGCTGGTGTGCGAAGTGCTGTGGCAGGAGGGCGACGACCTCACCATGGCGGCGGGCGCGCTGCAGACGGCCGAGGTCGCGGTGACGCTGGTGATCCGGCACGGCGCGCGCGAAATGGTACTCGGCGCGGACCGTCCGTCGGTGATGATCGGCCGCGATCCCGGCAGCGACGTCGTCATTGCCGATCCGAAGGCCTCACGCCAGCACGCGCGCATCGAGAAGCGGCGCGACAAGTTTTTCGTCATCGACCAGAGCAGCAACGGCACCTTCGTCACGTTTTCGGGTGAACCCGAGGTTGCACTGCGCCGCGAAGAAGCGATGCTGCGCCGGACCGGGCGCATCGTGTTCGGCCACAGCGCGGTTGAGGCTACCGTCGATGTGGTGGAGTTCGCGGTCAGGATCTAGCGAGCGTGGCGGCCGGGTTTCAGGCTCCCGGCGCCTGATTCGAGCGGCAGCGCCGGATTTTGACTCTCCATATCTCCGCTTTTTTGACTGGATTGCTTTGCAATCCAGTCAAAAAAGCGGAGACCGGGGGAAATTCAAATTCGCACTGCGCGTCGATTCGGACGCCTCAGGTCCGCAGAATCTGTTTCCCCCGCGCCGGCGGCGCCTGCAACAGCCCGGCCGGAGGCGCGCTCTCGAGCTTGCCGCGCACAGCCTCCGGCGCGCAGGCCGCGTTGAAGGTCACCCCTACCGTTTGGCCGCTGACCGCGCCGAGCGCAAAACAACTCTGGCCGAGCTTGGCGTTGAGCGGCTTCAGCACTCCTTCCGCAATCAGGTCGCCCGCGCTGCCCTCGGGCAATTCGAGCCGGAACGCCTTATCACCGACCAATTGCGCGTCCAGCACGCCGCGCAGGCTTTTCAGTTCCCGCAACAGCGCCTTTGCCGAATCCGCGCCGGGCAGCCCGTCGACCGTAAGGTTCACGTTCTGCGCGCCGAAGCTGAAGTGCGCGAGGAAGAAATTCTTCGAGAATTCGTCGCCCACCAGCTTGCCGATGTCGGCCAGCGCCGCGTCCTCGGTCGCCCAGCTGGTGTTCTTCGGCATCTTGCTGTTGATGTAGATCTCCTCGCCGCTCGCCTTGTCGATCGCCTTCACCGTCCACGAGGTGAGCGCGGTCTTGGTGATCGTCAGCCCGGAGGCGGCGAGCTTCGCCGAAAGCTGCTTCACCTTGACCTCGCCGACGATGTGGAAGTCGGCCGATTTCGCTTCCGGTCCGGTGCGCGTCTCGCCCTCGATCGACCAGGTGCGGAAGCCGAACGACTTGATGCGCTCCTTGATCGCGTTTTCCGCGAGCTGCGAGCGCGCCGACGGCACCGCCTGCGCGGTGTCGGCGTAGCTGATCGCCATCTGCACCGCGATCTTGGGATCGCCGTTGTTGCGGATGAACTCGACGCGCTCCTTGCCGCTCATCTGGTTGAGCGACTTCTGCACGTCGCGCACCTTGATCGTGGCGCGCGTGGTGGTGGCGATCAGGCCGTCCTTGCCGAGTTGCGGCGCATCCTCGGCCAGCGTGGCCTTGATGAACTCGCCCGAGCGCGGCAGGAACCTGTCCTGCACCCACTGGTAGTTGCGGTTGATCGACTCGCTCGAGACGTACAGCGCGAGCGCCTTCTCGATCAGCTGGCGCTTGGCGTCGGCGCGCGCTTCGCTGCCCGCGGCCGCGGCGTCGCCGTTGAATTTCGCCGGATCCGCCAGGCCGACCGCGCTGATGGTGAGGATGCCGGGCTCGCCGGGCGCAGATGCAGCGGCAGGCGCCGCCTCCGGCGCGCGCACCGCGCTCTGCGCCGGGATCGCGGCTGCCTGCGGCGGCGGAGCCTCGGCGGCCTTGGCCAGCTCGGCGCGTTTGCCGCCCGCGAAATAGATGCCGATGCCGACCGCCACGACGAGCACCGCCGCGACCGCGCCGCCCAGCAGGCCGAGATTCATTTTCTTGCGCTGCGGCGCGCTCGCGGCCGCCGGCGGCGAAGGCGCGGGCGCAGCCTGGGCGATGACAGCCGGCGCCTCGGCGCGCGCGGGCGGTGCCGCGTTCACCAGCGTGGCATCGACCGGCGCGTTCACGATCGTCGCATCGCCGGCCGCGCCCATCACCGAGGGCGCGCGCCCTTCGGCGAGCGCCGTGATGTCGGCCGCGAACTGCGCTGCGCTCTGGTAGCGCTCGGCGGGGCTCTTCGCCATCGCCTTCTTCACCACCGCGTCCCAGGCCGGCGGCAGGGTCGCGTTGAGGGTGGACGGCGGCAGCGGCTCTTCCCTCAGCACCTTGTGCATGATCGTCGTCACGGCGCCGCTGAAAGGCCGCTCGCCGGTGAGGAATTGATACAGGATCACGCCGCTCGAGAACAGGTCGCTGCGGCCGTCGACCGGCAGGCCGAGGAACTGCTCGGGCGACATGTACGAAGGCGTGCCGAGCACCGTGCCGGCCTGCGTCAGTTCCGAAGTCTCGATGCGCGCGATGCCGAAGTCGGCGACCTTGACCGCGCCGCCTTCGAGCACGATCACGTTGGCGGGCTTGATGTCGCGGTGCGTCACGCCATGGCGATGGGCATGCTCGAGCGCGGCGAGCATTTCTCCCATGATGCGCGCCACGTCGCGCATCGCGAAACGCTGGCCGCTCTCGAAATAGTCCTTCAGCTCCTTGCCCTTGACGAATTCCATGGCGATGAAGGCGATGCCGCCGTCTTCGCCGTATTCGTAGATCGAAACGATGCCCGGGTGATTCAGCCGGCCGGCCGCCTGCGCCTCGCGCTTGAAGCGCGCCAGCAGCTCGCCCGCTTCGGCCTGCCCGGGCAGATCCGGCTTAATGGTCTTGATCGCTACCGTGCGCTCGATGAAGGGGTCGAAGCCCTCGTACACCACGCCCATCGCGCCGCGGCCGAGTTCGCGGCGGATGACGTACTTGCCCAGCTTGGACGGTTCCGGCACTACGACCTCCCGGCGATGCGCGCGGCCTTGCGCCGCGCGGCCCTGCCGCCTATTTGTACTTCGAATCGATTTCCCAGACGTTCTTCTGGATCAGCCGCTGCACCATGGTATCGAGACCGACTCCGCCCTTGGCCGACTGCGACACACCCATTACCGAGGTGCCGGTCGCGCCGACTTCCATCTTCTCCTCCGAGTAGCCCTGCGCGACTTGCTCGGTAGTCGTCGCGTCCATGATCTTGTAGCGCATGCCGATCAGCCAGACACCGGTCGCCTCCCGGGTCTGGACGGAACCCGCCACCGTCCCGGCGGCAGCCCCGCCCCTGCCACCGCCGAGGATGTTCAGCAAACTGCCCACTGCGCGCCCGTCGAAGCCCTGCTGGACCTCGGAGATCTGCTCCGCCTTGAGGATGTCGAACTTGACCACCCACTTGGTCGTCTTGAGCTTGCCGATCTGCATCGTCTGGCGCGCCTTGTCCGGATCGCCGAGGTTGTAGGCGAGCGAGATCTCGTTCACGAGCGGCCCCAGGTCGCTGCGTTCGAGCACGCCAAAGTTCGCCTGCGACAGCTCCAGTTCCGCGTAATCGGCGACGTTGTTGGGGCCGAACTTCTGCGTGAAGGTCGCGTTGTTGCTCTTGATCAGGCCAGGAATGACGACCAGGTCCGGACCGCGTTTGCCTTTGTTGACATACTCCACCGCCTTGTAGGCCGCGACGTCCGCGGCCGCGTTCGCCTGCTGCGACGTCGCGCTGCCCGCGGTGGGGGAAGGATTGCCGAAGGTCGGTTGCGCCGAAGCATACGGGGCCGCAGCAACCAGCGCGGCCGCCGCAATCGAGATTCGCAGTTTCATCGGTACCCCCTCATTTGCGCGCCGGAGCAGTTGCGCCGGGGCGTGCGCTATTTTCTGCGCCCCACAGGCTGCTGGCAATACTCGCTGTAGAGCTTCGCCACCACTTCTTCCGCCTGCTCGTTAATCAGCGTCAACGCCATGCCCTGGACGTCGGCGCCGCTGAACGATTGCGATTTCGCGTCCGCCTGCGCCACCGGCTTGCCGTCCGCTCCGGTCAGCACGAAATGCATGCTGACGGCCACCTGGTTGACCGGAATCATCGGGTTGCGCATGGCGCGCGACGAAATCAGCCCTTTGAGGGTGTAATTGGCCGCCAGGCGCCGCGCCGCGGAGAGCGCGGCATCGGGATTGTTCTTGAAATAGGCGTCGATCTCCGCCTGCGCGACCTGCTTGCGGATCTCCTCCGGCGAATAAGTGCGCAGGCCCAGCTTCTGCAGCCGCTGGTTGATCGCATCGAGGTGCGGGCTGAACGCCGCCTGCCGCGCCTGCACGGCGCCGTTCACTTCCTCGCCGATCAGCACCATGATCTTGCGGTTCTTGATCTGCTCGCGGCACGGCGTCGAGAGTTGCGTCTCGATGCGCTGCTGGCGCGCGGCCTTTTCGGCCTGCTGGCTCGGGTCCTCGTTGGAAAACTTGAAGCCCTGCGCGCTCGCGACCAAAGGCAGCGAACACAGGATCAGCAACAGCCGCAGCTTTCGCAGGCTCATTCGAATAACCCCTTGAAGGGACGCCAGTATAATCGGGCCTGCGCCCTGGTGGCCACGCCATGCTGATCGAGTTCTTTCTCAAGCTCAAGTCGCACAAGCTGCCGGTCTCCATCAAGGAGTACCTGACGCTGCTCGAGGCGCTGCACAAAGGCGTGATCGGCCCGTCGGTGGACGACTTCTACTACCTGTCGCGCGCCACGCTGGTGAAAGACGAGGCGAATTTCGACAAGTTCGACCGCGCGTTCGCCGAGTTCTGGCAAGGTGTCGAGACCGTACCCGGCATCGAGGCGCAGATCCCGCTCGAGTGGCTGCTGAAGCAGGCCGAGCTGACGCTGAGCGAAGAAGAGAAGGCGCAGATCAAGGCGCTGGGCGGCTGGGAAAAGCTCATGGAGACGCTGAAAAAACGCCTGGAAGAACAGAAGGGCCGCCACCAGGGCGGCTCGAAATGGATCGGCACCGGCGGTACCTCGCCGTTCGGCGCCTATGGCTACAACCCGGAAGGCATTCGCATCGGGCAGGACAAGAGCCGCAACCGCAGCGCGGTCAAGGTCTGGGACCAGCGCGAGTACCAGAACCTCGACGACTCGGTCGAGCTGGGCACGCGCAACATCAAAGTGGCGCTGCGGCGCCTGCGCAAGTTCGCGCGCGAAGGCGCGCCCGACGAATTCGATCTCGAGAACACGATCTCGTCGACCGCCCGGAAGGCCTACCTCGACATCCACATGCGGCCCGAGCGCCGCAACACCATCAAGGTGCTGATGTTCTACGACATCGGCGGCACGATGGACGACCACATCAAGCTCGCCGAGGAGCTGTTCTCGGCCTCGAAGACCGAGTTCAAGCACCTCGAGTACTACTACTTCCACAATTGCCTGTACGACTTCGTGTGGAAGGACAACCGGCGGCGGCACTCCGAGCGCACGCGCACCTGGGATCTCCTGCACAAGTACGGCCACGACTACAAGGTGATCTTCGTAGGCGATGCGACCATGAGTCCGTACGAGATCCTGCAGCCGGGCGGCTCGATCGAGTATTTCAACGAGGAAGCGGGCGCGGTGTGGCTCAAGCGCGTTACCGAGATCTACTCGAAATCGATCTGGCTCAATCCGGAGCCCGAGGAGATCTGGCCCTACCGCCAGTCGATCCAGGTGATCAGGGAACTGATGAACAATCGCATGTTCCCGACCACCATCGAGGGACTGGAGCGGGCGATGAAGGCGCTCGCGAAGTAGCGCGCCCTGCTACCGGTTGCGCCTACGGCGCCGTGCAGGAAGAAGATTGACGAGGGAGCGGCCGTCGCGCGTGCGGTATGAGTCGAACTCCAGCCGGTCGATGGTAAGGATTTCGGTCACGCCGCTGCGCTCTGCCAGCAACACCAGCGAGGCGTCGGCCAGATCCATGGGGTGGTCGGCGTAGCGTTCGAGCAGCTCGAGTAACGCGCCTGGGTCGTCCTCCTGCGCCGCAGCCACGCGCAAGCCGCCCGCGTTCACCCATCGCATCAGCGCCAATGCGGCCTTGATTCCGGCGCGCGCGAGCAGCAGATGCCACGCCTCCGCGATTACCGGCCACGTCGTGATCAGCGCGAGCGTGTTGTCCCGCAGGAACCTCCTCACCAACAGATGATCAGGATCGTCGCGATACAGGAAACAAACGATCGGGCCCGTGTCAGCGACGATGCTTCGCATCGACGATTCCGCGTACCAGCGCCTTGGCATTGCGCCCGAGCGCGCGGCGCGGGCCTCGCCCCAGACCGACGATGCCCAGATTCGCGGCCACCTGATAGGACGACACCTCGGGCTCGCGCGCGACATATTCCCGGATCAGTCCTTCGACGACCTCGGACTTGGTGACGCGCCGCCGCTCGCAGAGCTGCGCCAGCCGGGCTTCAAGTTCCGGTTTCAAGCGAACGGTCAGGGTCATGGGGGAGCGGCTTCGAGGATTTCGTAATACGGAGAATACAACGGCCGCGCTTGGAGCACAATCCTGAAACGACCGGGCAGCGAAATCTTCGCGACGTAGCGCGCTCAACTCGTGAGCGCGTGCGTGTCGGTCTGCGGACCGCGTGCCGCAATCATGCAACGCTCGGCGAAGTTGCCGCGGTCTGCCGCTTTCCTCAGAACCCGAACGAAACGCCCAGCATGAGGGTATGGTATCCCCCCGTCAGGCTGCTGTAGACCTTGTCCTTATAGTTGTCGTACGTGTACGAGCCCTTGAGCTTGATGGACTTGTCTATCCTGTAATCGACACCGAGCGCGAGGCTATGGATGGCGCTGTTGATGGCACCATCGATGCGGCCATCCGCCGACAGCTCGTTCTGGATGAATCCACTCCCCGTCTGGCCCTTCGATCTCGACCAGACATAGCCGGCGTTCAGGCGCAGCGGACTGCTCACCTGCCAATCGCCGCCGAGCGTCAAGACGTAGGTGTCGATGTCGTAGTTGGACCGATCGAAGTTGGCAAAGATGACACTCTGCGTACCCTCGTAGCGACGGCGATCGCTGCGCAGGAAGTAGCTCGTGAAGTCATCCTGCATCCACGACAGGCTGGCCGTCGCCTTGATCGCCTCGCCAAAGGGCATGTTCAAGGTAACACCCGCCGCCTGCTGCTTGCGGTCGTTGTCCTGCCGGGTCGTCAGCGCGGCGGGCGTACCGGCAGCGGTGCTGTCGGTGAACGCGCGATCGTTGTTCTTCACGTCCTTGTAGTTGTAATAGCCGCTCACCATCATGCCGCTCGTGGCCGCGTAACTCAGCTTGGTCTTCAGGCTGACACCTTTTTCCGGCTCGCTGGGCAAGCCGGTTTCACGGGAGGACACATAGGCAGGGGTCACGCGGAGAACCATTCCCTGCATCGGACGAGCGATCCATCGCACAAACAACTCGTCGGACCTTGTCTGCTCGTTATAGAGGGACTCGTGCGGCTGAATCGATGTCACCGTCGGATCCGACCACGTGAAGTCGCGATCCTTGTCCTCGTGTTTCCAGCCCACGGTCACGCTCGATCTCCAGACGTCCGGGCGGAAAGAGGCGGCCAATCCGTAGTTCAGCGTCTTGAAACGGTCGACGCGTACGTTGAGTTCCTCGCCAGCAGCCGGGTCGAATACACCGGGCGCAGACCGCGTTGAATTATTCTTGCGGTCGTTGTATTTGACGAACCCCTCGATGCCGATTCCCCGGATGGCGTGTGAATTGATGGTGAGATAGGCGCTCTTGGTCCTGATCTTGCCAGTGTCGTAACCGGCAATCTGCTGTTCCGGGCTGAAGGTGTCCTGTTCCAGCCTGGACATGCCATAGCCGGCGGCCACGGCGGTGCTGCCGTAGTTCCTGGAAAAGCGGAAGTTGTTCGTGACGAGAGTGCTGTCGGGCACGAAGTGGACCGAGCGCGTCAGGACGCCCGGATCGACCACGGCGCCGCTCGGCGTAACACCGTCCGGCAATGTCTGGATGCTCGCCGCAAAATCACCGACCGCGAACATCCTGGCCTGATTGTCGAACTTCTCGACCGCGCCGTCATAGGCCAGCTGAAAGCCGCCGGGCGCACCACTCAGGCGGAACGTGACCCGGTTCATTTTCTCATCGATCGGCTTGTCGAAACCGCGCCGTCGCTCCAGAACCCTGGCAGCGGTCGCGCCTGCGGCATTGACATCGCCGTTGCCCAGGATCCAGGTGGCAAAGCGGCTGCCATCGCGGCTGTAACCGTCGTAATCGAGCGAGCCCGCCATCCTTGCGGCAAACAGGGTGGGCTTCAGCGCGAGGCTCATCCCGTAGGCGGTGCGATCCGTCCTGAACCGGGTTTGCGTCGTATCGATGTTGAACTGGGAGAGATAGCCCGTGTTCGCATTGCCGGCATACGCAGGATCAACGCCGCCGGGAACCCCGCCGCCCGGGCTATACAGGAAGTTGAAGCCATGGGACGCCGACCGGAAATGCGAGTAGTAGCCGGCGAAGCCCAGCGTATCCGAGTTCGCCTTGACGCCGCCACGGTGGTTGTGAGCGCCGAAGCCCTCGCGTTGCAGCACCAGGTAATCGCGCCGGCCGTCATTGCCGACCAGATTCAGATCGAAATCCAGATAGCCGCCGGAGCGGAAGCTCCTCCCTCCAAGCGCCTGCTGGGTGTTGTAGGTTTCCAGATACTGGGTTCTGTCGGAACCGGGACCCTTGAAGTCGTCGAAGAAATACAGCTTGGGCGTGATGTCCCCCACGAAGAGGCTTCCCTGGGGCGCCTTCTCTGCCGCCTGCACCGCACCGCCGCACCCGCTCGCGACCGCAATCGCGATTACCTTGGCCTGTGTCTTGAGGTTCATGATCGTTCTCCCCTCGACTCGTCAGAATCTCAGATGCATGTCGCTGGCGCTGCCGTGAATCGCGTTGTGGCAGCTCGCGCAGTCACGCAGCAGGGCGCCGGATATCCTGGTTGTGTTGGACGCTCCCCCACCCTGACCATGCCGGTTGCCGGGAGGCGCATGGCACTGGAGGCACTGCATCGGCTGCGCGACCTGCAACAGGCGCCTGTTGGGCGAACCGTGCGGATCGTGGCAGATGGTGCAGTCTTCCGCGACCGGCGGGTGCTCGTGCGGAAACGGGCCGCGCACGCTCTGGTGGCAGGTCGTGCACTGCGCGGTCTTGCTGGCCAGCGTCGTCTGCTTCGACGCATGCGGGTCGTGGCAGCCAGTGCAGGTGGCACCGCCTTCCCTGACCGGGTGATGCGAACGCATGCTGAAGCGCGCCAGCACGTCCTGGTGGCAGGTCGCGCACAGCGTGGCGATGCTGTCCATCCTCACATCGGTCACGTTCGCCTGCCTGCCCACCTTGGGATTGTGAATGCCATGACATTCGCTGCACTGAACACCCGCCTTGTTGTGCTCGGAAAACGCGAAGTTCATCCGCCCCGCGTCCTTCGCATGGCCCTGGCCGCTGGTGTGGCAGGACAGGCAGTTTTCCGTCGGGATCGACTTGCTGGGACGCGCGCCCATCGGATCCTTGAGGTGCGCCGCCGTGTCACGGTGGCAGGACTCGCAATTGCCGTGGTTAACCTGCGCCTTCACTTCCTTGGTGTCGTGGCACTCCCTGCAGGGGCCGGCGGCTTGCGGCTGCGCTGCCAAGGCCGATCCGGACACTGACCACCCCAACAGCACTGCCAACATCACGCTAAGACGACTCATGGTCCGCTCCGCGCATGAATGATGGTTCATCAACTCATTACATCAAGCGCGCTTCCGTGTCATTGATCTGCGATAGGAGGCGACAGGAGAATCGGTCCGCCCCGCCGTACCGCGGCGAATCTGGATGGCGCGCGCTCAGCTCGCGAGCGAGTTAGCTTGCGGACCACGTGCCGCAAGCTCCTTGAGGAAGCCAAGATCCTTTTCGAGCTGCGCCCGGATGTGCGCTACCTGCGCAGCGTCGAGGTGGCGGTACTTGCCGACCGCTTCGAGATACTCGTCCACCGGACGCGGGTTGTCGATCGGGTGCGTGAAGCGCAGCCTCTCTTCCGCCACGTACTCCCACAGCACGACGAACCCTGTCTCCACCGCCTTGCGCGCCACCTCGATGTTGGCCTGCGAGGGGAAACGCCAGCCCGACGTGCATGGCGAGTAGACGTGGAGATACGCGAAGCCGTGCTTCGAGGCCTCGATCGCCTTTGCCAGCTTTTCGTAGAGGTCCTCCATGAACGCGGTGGAGGCCGTGGCGACGTAGGCGCAGCGGTGCATCATCATGAGCAGCGGCAGGTTCTTCGCGTCCCGCGACTTGCCGTGCGAGCGTTCCCCGACCGGCGTGGTCGAAGTCCAGGCGCCGAACGGCGTGCAGCCCGAGCGCTGCATGCCGGTGTTCATGTAGCCCTCGTTGTCGACACAGACGTAGAGGATCTCCTCGCCGCGCTCGGCGGCGCCCGAGAGCGACTGGAAGCCGACGTCCGCCGTGCCGCCGTCGCCCGCGAGCGCGAGTGCAGTCACGTCCCTCCCCTTGCGCTTGTAAGTGCGCCGCACGCCGGCGAGCATCGAAGCGGTGTTCGTCAGCAGCGGATGAAACACCGGCACCTTGGTTCCGGTCTTGCCGTTGTAGCCCACCGTGCCCATGCCCGGGATGCAGCCCGGCGGCGCCGCGACCACCGTCTCCGGCCCCACCGCGCGCAGCACGTGGCGGATGAGCAGCTCGGTGTTGCAGCCCTGGCAGCCCGCGAGTCCCGGCACGAAAAGGTCTTCGAGCGCGCCGAAACGGTTGTAGATGCGCGCGCTCTTCACGTGCCGCAGCGCGCCTTCGCTGCAGGCCTTGACGCATTCCGGCCGGCCGCCGCACAGATCGCACTTCACGACGTGGCCGGCGCGTTCGTCGAACGCAATGCCGGCATAG
>Ga0209343_10006991_pt1 | contig 13391 bp, 19 predicted proteins | sample RifCSPlowO2_02_FD_184026 | JGI IMG/M metagenome (GOLD analysis project Ga0209343, IMG submission 184026) | Groundwater microbial communities from Rifle, Colorado - Rifle CSP2_plank lowO2_0.2 (SPAdes) (version 2) | ecosystem: Environmental > Aquatic > Deep subsurface > Groundwater | place... | reverse complement strand
CTCGCCTACTGCGACCGCCTCCAAACGCCCGCTGCGGTGTTGCGCTACGTGAAAAGCAGGGTCATTTAGCTCACTAAACTCCCCTGCTTTTCACGTAGCGATAGAAAAGCCTGCAAGGCCCGTGGTTGCTGGCTTAAGGCAGGATGCTGCTTTCCGGTTACCACAATTTTTACCACGGTGTTTTTCGTGGGCGGGGGGCGTGTCTATATCTTGCCTGTCAGATGGTGGGTACGGACACATACATGGAGACTCCGACACGGTTCCAGCACTAAGAAGGCCATGACTGTCGAGCAATGCTACGGCCTGAGCGGCTTCAATAGGAAGATATCACCAATGCCGCTGAAACCCGCGCCGATAAGCAGGAAGCCTACAATCACCTCAATTAGTCATAAATTGACTTCTATGGTCTTAGCTCGCCAGCGTTTATTTTGGCTATATATCAACCTCTAGCTATCCCCTCATGTAATCGACAGAAATGTATAGACAATTTAAACGCTAGAAGAAAATGACCAAACTGATTAAGACTAGCAAGTTTAATTTTATCAGTAAGTCCTGCAAAATAACTGTACGGTATCGAAAGCACCCTATCGAGAAGGACGATTCCATCCCTATCAATATTGCCGGAGGGCACAAAAAAGAGATTTGTTATTTTTTGCTCACGAATCGCATTCAGTTTAGCCTCAATTGAGACCACATCTACCCCCTGCTTTTCGAGCATTTTGCGATACAGATCGAAATCAATTACCGGGGCATAAGTAATCGAAACAGGCAGATCTCTCTTATTCGAAGGATCAATATCACATGAATTAGATAGCAGCATCACACGCACTCTATCTGATTGCCCAGTGACGACATCAACAATAGGTGCCTTATCCCAACAATCTCCCTGTAATATCTGATCTTGGAGCAGGCTGGTAAAAATATTCGATTTTTGAGGAAAGGTCTTCATCGCTTGCGCAAGACCTATTTTCTGGTCTTCAGTCAAGTAATAAGGTAGAAAATCTTTCGCGTCGAAAGAGTCAATATTCATCCTTGAATACTACCTTATCAATAAATCCCAAAAATTATCTTCCAAAATCTGAGCGAACTCAGCTCCTAGGCTCTCCGAATTATCGGTCATCTTTTTTGCGAAACCTTCAGTCGCTTGCTGAAGGTAAATAGTACCGAACGATTCGACGCCTCGACTAAACGAGTGCATATCCAAGGTTGGCTTGACCATGCTGGGGCGGTACCTGCCGCTGGCACGCATCGCAGCTTCGATTCGATTACCAAACAATACGATGTCGACAGCTTCCTCAGAAGCTGCCCAATGTGTATGGCTGTCGAGAACACTAGACGTGCTCGCCACTGCATTGATTGCATATTTACGCATATTCTGGCTCCAATTTTGTTAAGGCAGAATCCGATATGCAACTGAAAAACATTCTCTTATTTGAAGAATGTAGCGATTCTAGTCGGCTATCAAGCTGATCGAAGAAAACCTCACCTGCTTCACCATTTATAGTAACGATAGAATCCACATCAATCACAGACCCTGACAAAGCCGAGCCGGACTGGGAAATCAAATTAGCAAGAGAAGTAATTTGAATGCAATGGAGAATTCCGGGTTCAATTATTTCCACCCGCGACATGAAATTCTTAAACCGGTCAATCCCTCCAACCATCAGAGATAGATTAAAATTTAGAATAGGGTCTTCAGCGCTAGGCGAAATCATGTCCACATACTTCATCGAGTATCTTTCTACGGATTTTATAAATTCACTACGGCAGACTATAGAAAAGGCAGTAAGTATGGCCGCTTTGAAGTCAAGCCAACCATTGTAAGGAATCTTACTTGCAACAGAAAAAACACTATCGCCAATCATAATGAAATAGTCTCCCCAGTTTATCCTCGTTAGGGCGGCGAACTTCAGGCTAGGGTCAATCTCCCTAAACTCTTTGGGGATACTCATTGCGGGTAGCTGCTCAAGAATTTTCTCCCCCGGAAGCTGACTATAAAGAAGCCCAGGCAAGATACTCGAAAGTGCGACATTACTAGAGAAGCGCATCTCCACAACTGCATCAATGAGCGGCTCAGTCTTGAGCTTAGTAGGGAGCGGTGTGCTTTTACTCATGATTGTTACATTACCTTTCTGGTCATTCCTGGCCCAATTAAGGGGCCTGATCACTATGATACGAATCCTAGGCCATCCTGTGCCATTACTCAAAGCCTTATCAGGTAAGCTATTTTCATGCCAAATTGGTTCAGTTGCCGCAGTCTTGCCTCAGAATTCAAAATGCAATATCGCGAACAGCCCCCGCGCAGTCGTAGACTGCCGACAACAGCAGAGGGCAAAGTCAGCTTACAGGAGTTGCCGCCGCCGTAGACCCTGCACGGCTGCTGAACCAGCATAGCTTTCAATGCTGGCTTTCTGCGTTTCTCGCACCATGACCAGCGGCAGGTGGCCGGGTCATGGTGGGCTACCCTCAATGGGGGCCGGTCAGAGCAGATTCCGTCTTGTTGGGCGCCCTGGCCCGGAAAGAGCCGACGATGCACAAACTGGTGGCAGATAGACAGCCTGAACAGCTAGGCTGCTGGTGTCCATGTGGGCTTCTCCACGGCTATGGCACAGCAGTTGCAATAGCGCCGAGGGTGGGTTAAGGGCTGACGGGCGCAATATTCCTAATAGTAGATAGGGAAAAGGAGTTTCGAGTGAACTTAAAGAATATATTTTTATTGGTTTTTTTTGGAGTTATTATTTCTGCCAATGCTATTGGTAGTGGCCGCGATGGCGCATGGTGGTCAACTCTGGATACTACTCAAAAAGCTTTTTATATCGTGGGCATGACGGATGGAGTGATGCTTGGGCTTTCCGCATTAACCATGAACTGCTACACGGAAAATTATAAATCAAAGCCAGACACGTCAGAATGTATTTCTGGGTATACCGCAGACTTTGCGCCTGGCTTTAATAAGCTTGGTTTTACTCGCCGAGAGCCAGCCAATCTTATTATAGGTATTAACACAATTTATTCTGACTATAGAAACGTTAACATTCCTGTATCGAATGTATTAGTCCATGTTCTTAGGGGTATGAACGGTGATGCCGACCTTGATGAGGTACTTGAGAGTCTGCGTAAGTCATATTAATTTTTTAAATTCGAATTCATATATGCTGCCGGCACATGAAACCAAATTGAAGTCTAACAAGCATATATGGGCTCTCTGATGAAATATCAGCCGCACGTCGATTTCTCAGCACAGGCAATTGCATTTCGAGCATTGCAGCATCTGTACATTCGGCTGCAAGACGGGGAATTGGAGGAGTACGAGCACCTTCCAATCGTCGTATTCGCGGCATTCTCAATCGAGGCGTACATCAACTCAATCGGCTTTCGCAAGGTCAACTTCTGGAATCAGTATGAGCGCCGGTCTTGGAGAAAGAAGATTGAGATTCTTCACGCCAATGTCGGTGCCACACCCAATTGGAACGCTGATCCGTTACAGCTCGCTACGCAATTATTTGAAATCCGAGATCGCCTCGCACACGGTAAGCCGGAGAGCGTGTGTGGCCCACTGTGTAATGAGTATAATGAGGCACAATCAGCACTAATGGTTCAGTGTCTGAAGCCACAATGGTTCTCTGTCATTACAAAGGAATGGCTTCTAGGTACAAATGATCGTGTGTGCAAGCTTATGGCCTACCTAGGCTCGCTCTACCGCCTTCCCGATAATGACTTCACCGATCATAGCATCGGACATGTGACCGAACATGAGTCGTAGTCACTGGCTGGCTGCAGTGCCAAGGGTTCTACAGCAGATCCTTGCGCCGAGGATGCCCCACAAACGGCCTGCCGGACTTGATCGGCGTGTCCATCCATTCCGGTCGTTGGGGGGCGAAGGCTTTCCTGTTGCAATGTTCGTCCAGGCTCTCGCTGTTCAGGCGCTCTTCCTGCGACATGCTCGCTTCTCTTGCCCATTGCGCGCGCTCAGGATCCGGAGTATCGACGTGGCACGCCTTGCGCGGGTCGATTTCGCGCGCGAGTTCAATGTAGGGTTTCCTCTCGGCGATCACCTCAGCGTCCTGGCCAAGCTCATTGGCACCCTTGGCCAGCGCGAAAGCAATGCGACGGGCTACCTCGGTGCTGTCGCCTGAGAAGTTCAAGTTCACCAGCGGGCTGTCGTCGGCGGGATCTTTCGGCATAGGTGGTAGTAGGCGAGCTAGGCCCTGCTTCATGAACTCGGTCGGGTTGTCCCTGGCCCACTCCAATAGCCACTTAGCGCCACCCAGGCCCTTGTAGACCTTGAGTATGTCGGCAGCCAGGGTCTCGGTCAGGGCGAGCCGTTGGGCCTTCGTGAGCGCGCCCCGCTTGGTGCGGGTGCCCTTGAGCGGGGTGGTCACGGGTTACGCCTCGAAGTGCGCGCGGTCGCGCTCGAAAGCGGTGATGACCAGTGCCCCGTCCACCCGTTCGACCACAATGCCCACCTCAACCGCATGGGCCTCGGTGAGGCCGGTGGCGGCGTCGGGGTGCTCACGCAAGACACTGGCAAAGGTCGCAGGGTCACGCAGCGCGGCGGCCAGTGCCTCGGCTTCACGCCGGCACTGCATGTAGCTGCCTTTCTGGCCGGGCTCGGGGCGATAGGTGATAGTCACTTGGCCACCTCCAGCAGGTTAAGCAGGTTCTGTAGCTTAAGCATCGTGCCCCCATGCAGTTGGGCAGCAGGCGCGACGATAATGTCCTCGATTTTCCGCAGCACCTGGGGGTGTTCGCCAGTCAGACGCAGGCGCTCAACGGCTTCGCGACCCTCGGTCAGTAATTCGGTTTTGGTTTTCATGTTTCCTCCTGGGGGACAAGGCGCTGAACCTTACCAGCGCCATCGCGTTCCACATTGAAAGTCAGGTTGCCGACACTGGCGGAGCGGATCCGGCCTGCAGCATCGCGTGACATCGTTATGACGGGCATCGGCGGTCGGGCCTTGGGCGGCGGTGCCGGAAACGTGTCCGAGAACGGCTTGTCGGTAAACTCCCTCAAGTGCGGCGGCACCCTGGGGTTGTGTGCCGGGCGCTGTTTCTCCAAGGCATCGGCAACCCGCTCTTCCACAGCAGAGTCGATCAACTGTTCGATTGCCGCGCCCAGGCTTGAAGATTCAGCAGGCGGTGGGGCTTCACGCTCTTTCTTGAGCTGCATCTGCCGTTCAAGGCGTTTCAGGTAGTAGCTCATGGCTCGTCGCTCCCTATGAATTTGCCATCCTCACCGTGGCCGGGGGCTGGCTCTTCGCCGTTATAAATCAGGCCGCGCTTGGCGAGCTGGTCAAGGATGAATGTCAGCTCGGCCCGCTGTTCTACTGTTAGCCGCGTGCACTCAAGCGCCTCGTTCACCTTGTTTCGATACCGATTGAGCGTTCGGATTTCCGCGTCCAGCGCCGGGCCGGCATGCTGGGTTAATTGCCACACAAGCCAGTCACATGGTGCTGGGGTAAATGCCGGTCGAGGGTGCGGATTGACGGGCATGATCAGCGTCCCCCCGACTGCAAGTTCAATAATTCGCGAAAACGGGCCTGAGCAACTTCATCTTTCAGATATGCAGCCCGATTTGTTTTCATGTAATTCGTGATCTTCTGCAGCTCACGTTCTATGCTCGCCCCGTTCCTCGGAAGTGTATGGGCCTGCACTGCCTCTGCATATAACGAGACCAGGATTTCAAAGGTATTAGTGCCTTTTATGAAGTTTCCAGTGAACTGCGACAGCGTGGCCTGCTCAGCATCGGTAAGTGATGCAAAGTGGTTTTGAACTAATCGCATATTTGCCGCGTAAGAGCTTCCCCACAAATCCTTCAAGCGGCCCATGGTGGCCTGGGCGGCTCTTTCGTTCGCTATAACGACTTGTTCGTACTGGGCATCGGTTAATTGGTCGGTAGGATCCCTTGAAGTGGTCGGCGCCTGCTGACCGGCAAACCTGCCAGTTCCGTGCTGGAAATTCTCCAGTTCCTGCAGCCAAAAAGCCACAGATTGAATCAACTCAGGCGGGAATTTCTGCGTGTGGGCGAAGTTGCAAAATGCCTGGAATTGAATGTCGTGGCTAAACTGCCAAGTGGGGTACGAATGCCTCTTGGCTGGCATTCTGGTTGGAGGATTCACCAGCATGGACTTGAAGAATTCAATGCATTTTGAAATATCGCGCTGAACGAAACCGAGCGATGCCATATCGGTCGTGAACACATCGGCAATGGCGGCGACGTTCTGCTCCACGGCTGGGTCGAGGCTAGGCGAAGCAGGGCGCTCGGCGAGGTAATCTACGGGAGTTTCGCCCCAGGAATCGGCAGGGCTGATCGGCTGCAGGCCGGTACCGGGGGAGTACGGCGCAAGGTCGCCGTTGGAGTACAGATCGATTTCATTCGACATCGAGAAGCCTCCTGTCTACCAGATTTAATTCAGCCCCAGCACAGGGCATGCGGAAGAACGCAACAGGACTACCCTCGGTAAGATGTTCGAGCCCAACGGCCTGCAGGTGACGGCGCATTAGATGGACGTCCTCATCATCGATCACGCCGCCCATTTCCGATTGAATTAGGTCAGCGATTTCGAACCAGCTGCCATGAATTTCGCCGCCGTGCCGGTTCACAAGCAGGACGATTGCGTTTTGAATGCGGCGATTGAAATTTGTCATGTCGTTGGTCATGCGTGTTCTCCACTTCGGGCAACCAAATCCCTTAAGCGTCTCCATGGCCTGCTGCAGGGTGCATGCAGGTAAACGCCGCCGATGATTTCGCCGTATGCGTCCCGTTCTGGAATCAAAATCTTGTCCCGCCAGCCCGGCTCGTTTTGCCAGCAGAACGCGCAACAGTCGGAGCTGGGCGGTTTGCGCGCCAGCAAGCGAGCGGCAGTCGCGGGATCTGCCGTGGTCGACAGGCAAATGAGGCGCCAGCTCTTTGTGTAGTCTGAGCTGCACCAGATCGCGGTTTCGTAGGTCTGTTCGAGGGTTTTCTGCGTCGACTCACAGCGTAAAAAGTGGGCGATAGCGTCAGGCGCTGGCGCGGCTGTTCCGATGGAATAGCGGATCAGTTCCACCAGCTTCTCCAGGGATCCCCTGTAGGCGATAAAATGCTTTGCCACATGGGCTGTGTGCCGTAACACGGAGTCTTTGTCGGCGTCTTTCATCGTAGCGTGGCCGAGTCGAGCAGCATGGCCAGGGCCGCGTCGCGGGATGTCTGACCTTTGACCATCATGACGCCGTCAGCGATCCGCACCACGCACCATTGGGCGTCCTGATCCGGGCCTTTATATGAGATTTCAAACCCTGGCGGCAGCCCCTCGGTCGATACCAGCAAGGCGGGCAGGGACCAGTGGTTCAACAACAGGACGTTGCAGAAACCACGCCCCGCGTCGATCACCAGCAGCTCGGCATACGCGCTGCGATCCTCCCAGATCACCTGGATCCGGTCGAAGGCACGAAATTGGTCGGATACGACAGACCACAGCCCGCTTTGCAGAAGTCGCTCCTTGCTGGTGTGGCGGGGCACCACGGCCGACCATGAGTTGTTTCTCGCTTCCTGAAAATTCAGAGCAGAACGCACAAGCGGTACGATCTTCTCGGCCGCTGGTGGGGCCTCTTCGGCGTGGTCTTGCATCGATTTCGACATGGGGGTGATGCTCCGGTTAGTTGTGACGTAACCCGAGCATGCACCGTGGTAATCGTTACGGGTGCGGGCTCTTAGTTAGAACCCGCTAAAACCTTTCACCACGGCTCGCACCGTCTCTATGTCAGGCGCTTCTATGCCGTGGCGAGCGAAGTAGCGCAGGATTATCGAAGTCCAGAAGCAGCGGTGCTTGCCTTCAAGAGCTGGGCGCTTTGCGTGTATGGCGTCTTCGATTTTCGTTTTGCAGGCGGCGGTCTTGGCGGCACGAGCGGTGGCGGCCTTTGCATCCATTTTCGATTTCGTATTGCAAGCGGCGCGCAGGATGGCGGCGTGGCCTGCAGGCATGAGGAGGTCAACCAAGCGGTCGGTTTCAGCGGTGGATAGAGCAGTTGTATGTTGTGTCATGACACATACTCCAGATTTTCAGCCAGCCGGTCGCCAGGGGGTGTTCATCACAAATCGCAGGGGAATCCCCCCCCCCCCCCGGTGCCCTTCGGTCGGTGGTGCCTGGCGCTGGTTGCTCAACGGCTGCGCAGTGGCTGCGCCAGCGGGCGTACAGCTCACCGGGTAGAGGTAGAGGAGCGTTCGCCTTGAGGAAGCGCAGCAGCTCTTTGTGTTTCATATTTCTATTACTTCTATAAAACGTATCAGCTTATACCTATCACGCATCAATCCCTCGGATCAGGTGCACCGAACACCTGGGGTTGAGGCTCGATTGCCGCGTCCGGGCTCCTACGGTGCGTTTTGCGGTCCTTAAACGCCATTACCAGTAGCCTAAATCCTCCTAAAACGTATCGCGTCTCTACGCGCGCCTGAGCAGCAACCATCGGCCAAAAATTGGTAATTGTCGTGGTAGCTCGCATCATAAAATTCACAAATATCAATTAAATCAAGTACCTATTACCTGTTATCCGCTGCTTGTATGGCAGCAGATAGTGGCTGGATGACCTACAGGCCGCGTGGTTTCTGGGCTTGAGGCAGGACATGGCACCCACCAGTTTTCTACTTCGAGTGTGCGCAACCATCGTGCTCAAGACAGAGAATGCTGTTCCAGCAAACGCATTACGAGTTCCGAGTAAGACTCCCCAGGTCGCTTGGCAGCCTTTAATGCGGCCACTTGAACAGGGGAGAACCACATCGGTAGGTTCACCCAGCCCTCGGCCTGCCGTTTGCGTCGAAGAGCGCGCATACGTTTGGCAGCTTTCGACTTCGGCTTGCCGTACGCGAACAGCCAGTCCTGCGCAGCCAGGCGTTCCTGCTCAGCCGGCGAGGATATGCACCTCGCCTGGGAGGGATGCACCATCATTTTGGGTTTCACAGCGGCGTCCTCTTTCTGTTTTTCACAAGTCAAAAAACACCCTAATCGGGTAGGGGCCCTTATAGGGCCCCCCGCCCGATAATCAGGCGGCAATCGGGCATTATCTGCCTGTGACCTTACAGCCCGATAATGCCTGTGTGCCTTGTGCTTGCTGGTCTGGCGGCCATTCGCCCGCGGTGCGTTATCGGGCATTATCGGCTTCGGCTCTTTTTGGCCGTTATCGGGCAAATATTGGCTTGCCCGATAAGGGAAAACGGTACTTTTAGAGCATTGCATTTTTCGCCTCCAGCACTGCTTTTAGTGGCTTTTCCCTGACCAGTTTCTGCACATCGCCACCCGCCGCTTTGAATGCGGCAGCCACGTCCAGCTCTATCTCATTCATTGCTTCCACTCCCGCCTGTGTCAGTGCCAGCAGTCGTTTATCCTCTTTCGTACCACCTTCAATGAAACCGCAACCGCGCAGCGCATCGAGTGCGCCCTTGATAGACGATTGCGACGCCTTACACAGCGCCGCCAGCGCTACCTGTGTCTCGCCCGGCTTGTTGAGGATCCGTGCCATCAACGTCCACAGGTATTTGCGCCGATCACCAGCGGCCAGCTCAGGATGTTCTCGATAGAACTTGTCGGCACGGGCATTGCGATGTGCTTCGCCGGTCATGACCATGGCTATCGCTGTCACGTCCTCCATCGCCCCTGTGCTGTCAGCTTCCTGCCGGATCACCCAGGACTTCGGCTTCAAGGTGAGTGGCTCGGGCAGCGGCGCACTGCGCAGCTTTTTCCATTCCATGGTGAAGATCCCGCTTTCGAAGGTGCACAGCACGCTGGAATCGGCATTGCAGCGGATCGCGTAGGCACCGCGCTCGCGGTCCTTTTCCGTGTGGCCGTTGTGGTGAATGACATAAACCGAAGCATCGCCGCGCAGCTCATCAAGCTTGTTCAGGAAGTTGCGCATATCGCTGGCTGAGTTCTCGTCCAGCTCTCCACAGTTGCGATTCAGCGTGTCGATGATGATCGCCGAAAGCGGTACGTCCATCGCGGCGATAGATGCCTTGATACCTTGGATGACCTCGGGTTTCGACAGGTCGAAGCCACCGTGTGTGATGTAGACCTTCACTTTGTCCGGGTCTGCTACGCCGTACTCCAGGCACGCCGCCTCAACCATGTCGACCACTCCTTCATCATCTTCGGCAGCAATGACGAGAATGCCCCCGCCACTGTTCTCGACAAGGCTGTCATGCCAGTACGGCTGGCACTGCAGGCCGACCGCGAGGCCCGCCATGGTCGTGCTCTTATACGTGCCGGATGATCCGAAGATGATATTGACAGTGCCTTGCCGGAACCGTCCCTTAACCTGCCAGCGGTTGGGCTTGCGGTTCCGGCGCCGCTCGGCAAACGACGGAATATAGAACTCGCCTTGCTGGCCGGCTGGCGCAGCTGAATCAGCCTGCTCCGGGTAGACATTCGCCACCGTGCGTTCGAGGTACTCTTGATCACGAACGCGGCTGGTCTTTCCGTGTGGGTAATTCGCCAGCAGCAGCAGGTTCTCGGCGGGGGAGTATCCGAGTATGCGAAGCCGCATAGCGAACGCGTGGTCGAGGCCGCTGCCATGGCGATCCTTTGACCATATCGGCGCCTTGCCTTCCAGCAGCAATTTCAGCTCCGGGTCATGTTGCTGGTGTATGCCGAAGCGCGTGGCCAGGGCCAATTCGTCGATGTCCTGATCGAACTGGATGTCCGCGGTGCCGGTCTTGGGCGCCACGCGCGGCAGAAAAGCGAAGGCATCCAGGCTGTAGGTCGCACTGGATGACGACAGCAGCTTGGTCGGCACAGGTACAGGTGATCGGCCTTTCTCGGTCTTCACCTTTGTCGGCAGGCTGATGAATCCAGGCAGGCGCATCAGCCTATCGATGTTGTGGCAGTTGTCGGCGCCGAAGTATTTGGCCAGGGCGCGATTGTCCGCTTCCAAGGCATCCGTGTTGTCGTTGTGCGGAATCGGCTCAGGCAGCCGCCAGAACAACCCGAAACCGTTGCCGCTGTCGATAAGCTCAGTGGGAGGCACATCGAAGCCATCGACATCGGCGCGCAGGCGGGCGCGCTCGGCATCCAGGGGCATGTGATCCCTCGGATCCAGATCGACATGCACGTACGCCAGGGCGGCCACGTCGGGTTTGCTTGGTTTGCTGCCAGGATCGCGTAGCAGCGGGTTTACCGTGAAGTAGAGGTTTTTATGGCCGTTGCGCTGTGCGAGCCAGGGCGCGAGCGTGTCGATCTGGTCAGGGTGTACGGCCCTGCCTTCAATGGCGCCGTCAGGCACGATAGCGGCCACATGCAAAAACCAGTTTGGATCCCAGTCCGCCGTGTGCGCCCTGAGAAAACCAAGCGCTTGCTTGGTATCGATTTCGGCGGTAATCTGGCTGTGCTCATTTACTACATCTGCGCCCTCGATAGTCGCTTCGCTGGCGGCTTCGGGGGCTTTTTTTGGGCTATTCATAGCCACCCCCTTAAAGAAGTTCTGCGCGGCGAGCTGCTTTCTCGGCTTCGGCACGACGTTTAGCCTGCCGTACCTGCAGGGCTTTCACGGTGTTCGGATCCGGCTCGGTGACCGGGTGGTCAAGGTGCGCGCGCACATCCTCCACGCGCCATGCAACCGCGCGGGGGCCGATCTTGTAAGGGCGGGGGAATTTTCCTTGCTGCACCCAGCCGAGGAAGGTTGAGCGGGATATCGGCAGGACAGCGAGGAGTTGCGGCAGGCGGACGTAGCCGTGGAACGGCAGTCCATCGGGTGCGAGGTAGTCGGGGTTTTGTTTTGCGATTGTCGGCATGAGCTTTCGCCCTCCCAGTAGGAAGTGTGAAAGCTGCCTCGAACATTGCCAGCTGCCGATCCGCGTGTGCGGTCACTTATGCGGGCGCCGAATGGCGATTACCCGCTGTACGTCCGAAAATACACTTTTAACGTCCGGTGTCAACTCCTGGACAGCTCGTCCAACCTGTCGGCCCACCACGACATCATTTTCCTGCGCATCGGCAGATACTCGGCCTCGTTATATGCATGTCGGATTTCGTTATTGTCCGCGCCTTTGACGTGCGAAAGCTGTCGCTCGATGGCGTCAGCCGAGAACAGCGGCCTGCCGTCTTCGTCGGCGGCTTCGTTCAGTGCAGTCGAGGCGATCCGGCGCAGGCCATGGGTGGTCTGTACGCCTTCGTAGCCTATGCGCGCGAAGGCGTTCAGCAGTGCCTTGGATGTGAGCGGTTTTTCATGCGTTTTGCCCGGAAAGATCCACCGCGAGCCACACGCCAGCGTCTTCAGCTCGGCCAGGATCTCTTGGGCCTGCGGTGCCAATGGAACGAGAAAGGGGAGGCGATTTTTCATGCGTTCGGCGGGTATGTGCCAAGTGTCGCCCTCGATTTCTGTCCATTCACCGCGCAGCATTTCGTTGGCGCGAGTGAACAACAGCATCGCGAGCTGCAGCGCCAGTCGGGGCCGTGGTTCCAGGGTGGCGATGGCTTTGACCAGCTTGCTCAGCTCGTCTTGCTTCACAGCCGGCTGCGAGCGCCTACCGGGGCGTGCTAGTTCGTCCTTGGGTTTGAAGTCGCTTGAGGGGATGTGTGCGCACAGCCCGCGCGTCTTCGCATACCTGAAGATCCGGCCGAAAATCGGCACCAGCCGGTAGGCCGTGGAAACCGCGCCGGCCGCCTGGGCCTTGTCCAATACGGCCAGCACATCTACGGCTGCCAAATCACCGATGGGGCGCTTGCCGATCAAGGGGAAGGCGTAGCGTTCGAGGCGGGCCAGGGTGTCGTGCTGATATTTTGGCGACCACTGTTTTTGCCGACCGAGCCAATCGCGCGCCACCGCTTCGAATGTGTTCGACTTGGCGGTGTTCTCAGCATGGGCCTTGGCCTTACGCTCCGCACCGGGGTCTGCCTGCCGGCGTGCCTCGGCGGCCTTGGCGCGGGCCTCGGCCAGGGTGACGGCAGGGTAGGTGCCAAGGCTCACGAGTTTTTCGATCAGTGCCGGTTCACCTTTGCGGTTGATGCCCCGGACGGCGTACCTGTAGCGCCAGCGCTTGCTGCCATCGGCCCCCACCCAAAGGTAGAGGCCGCCACCATCGGCCAGTTTGCGCACCGTGCCGGTGTGGCAGACCGCGTTACGACACGCTGCGTCAGTCAATTGATGAAGAGCCATGACGTGGTACCTCCAACCAGTTACGTGGTAGGTAAATTCATTTTTACCACGTCATTTGGCTGGATACCACTAGATTTCGTCGGACTAACTGGTACCACGAAATAGCCGTAACACCCTGTAAATACGGGGATTTAAGGTTTTTACTGTACTTGTTCGGATGTGATGGGTGTGGCTTTTCACGTAGCGCGCCTTGCCGCGAACGCCTGGAGACAGCCTCGCTACGGCGCTCGATTTTTTCACAACCTCTGAGGGCTATGCTTGAGTTATGGT
>Ga0209343_10006989_pt1 | contig 13397 bp, 10 predicted proteins | sample RifCSPlowO2_02_FD_184026 | JGI IMG/M metagenome (GOLD analysis project Ga0209343, IMG submission 184026) | Groundwater microbial communities from Rifle, Colorado - Rifle CSP2_plank lowO2_0.2 (SPAdes) (version 2) | ecosystem: Environmental > Aquatic > Deep subsurface > Groundwater | place... | reverse complement strand
TAAGGTGACTTGTCCAGGATGCTGGCCTCTTGCCTGGCAACCTCCAAACCTGCGCGCGCCGCAGCGACACGCGGGTCCTGCTCAAGCAGGGGACGCGCGATCTCTGTAGGCAACAGCCCGGGGACGCTCGGTGGCTGCAGTGCGTAGGCAGCACCAACCACCATGATCAGGGATGCCAAGAGCAGTCGAATCATCATGCTATTTCCCCCGCGTCGATGACTGGCGTTATCCAGTAGCGCAGGCCAGCACCAGAAAATTGCTCCTGGATGTCGCCCAGCAGAGCGTGCCGGTCGGCCTCAGGAATAACAACTTGCACTTGCGTCGCAAAAGCGCGACCGAGTACCTGCTCGGTCTGGTTAAGGCTGCCGAAAGCCAAGCCATGAGCAGCCGTCGGAGCACTAGTAAATACGGCCGCGTTGGGTGACAAAAGGAGCAGGTCGAGCAGTTTTTCCTCGACGGCTGGCGGGCAAAGGATGGTCAAGCAAAGTTCAGACATCGGAAACCTTTCGTTTCGGAAATGCAAAGCGTAAATACAGGATAGGCAACAACATCAAAGTCAGAGCTGTGGCCGTGATCAATCCACCGATCACGACGATGGCTAACGGGCGTTGTATTTCGGACCCCGGGCCGGTTGCGAACAGCAGCGGGATCAAACCGAAGGCGGTAATGGAGGCGGTCATCAGCACCGGCCGCAGCCGGCGCTTCGCTCCCTGCAAAACGACCTCACTCAGTTTCATTCCTTCGCTTTGGAGTTGATTGAAATAACTCACCAGTACGACCCCATTGAGCACCGTGATGCCCAACAAAGCGATGAAGCCCACTGATGCGGGTACTGACAGGTATTCGCCGGTTACCCACAAGGCGACGATTCCACCCACCAGCGCGAACGGAATGATGCTCAAAATGAGCAGGGCCTGGCGCATTGAGCGGAAGGTTGAAAACAGCAACACAAAAATCAAGCCGAGCGCAACCGGCACAACAACAGTAAGCCGGGCCGCCGCGCGCTGCTGATTCTCAAACTGGCCGCCCCAACTGATACGGTAACCCGTGTCCAGCGGCACCTTCTGGGTCACCAGCGTCCTCGCCTCTTCGACAAAACCCACCAGGTCTCGGCCGGCTACGTTGGCAATGACCACGCTGTAACGGCTCCCCATTTCCCGGTCGATCTTGACTGGGCCCGCCGCTCGTTCAAGTTTTGCGACGCTGGTCAAGGGGACCGTATTGCCATCCTTGGTCGTAATGCGCATGGCACCGAAATCGGCTGGCGACATCCGGACGCTTTCAGCACCACGCAAGACGATGGGCGTGCGGCGGTTACCCTCAATAACAACGCCCGCTCGCTGGCCTTCAATCTGCGTACGCAAGGCGTCTTGGATTTCCTCGACGCTCAAGCCCAGCCGTCCGGCCTGCAAACGATCCACCGCTACCCGCAGGTACTGCACCCCGTCGTTCTGCACCGTGTACACGTCCTGATTTCCAGAAACGGTCTTGAGCAGCGTCTCTACCTGATTCGCATACTGGTTCAGCTTGTCCAGGTCGGGGCCGAAAATCTTGACTGCCAGGTCGCCACGCACACCGATGATCATCTCGGAAACCCGCATTTCGATGGGTTGCGTGAAGCTGTATTCGATGCCAGGCATGGGATCGAGGACCTTGCGCACCTCGTCCATCAGCGCTTCTTTGGATTTCATGCGCCACTCGCCCTGAGGCTTCAATAGCAAGTAGGTATCGGTCTGGTTCAGTCCCATCGGATCGAGGCCGATTTCATCGGAGCCGGCACGCGCGACGATGCCATGCACTTCCGGGATGGCTTGCATAAGAGCGCGGTGGATTTTCAGGTCAAGCGCAGCGCTTTGTTCCAGGCTGATCGACGGGAGTTTCTCGATGCCCACAATCAAGTCGCCCTCGTCCATTGTCGGCATGAAAGTCTTGCCAACCTGGGTGTAAATCAACCCGGCGGCCACTAGCATGACTGCCGCAGCCACCGCAACGACACGCTGCCGCTGCAGACCCCAGACAAGCGCTGGTTCATAGAGTTTCAAAAGCTTGCGCGGCAGCCACGGATCTTCGTGCTTGACTTCGCGCAACAGGTAAGACGCCAACACAGGAATGATGGTCAGCGACAACACCAGCGAGCCGGCCAGGGCGAAGACGATGGTCAACGCAACCGGCACAAAGTACTTGCCTTCCAGGCCCTGCAGAGTGAGCAGCGGAAGAAAGACGGTGATGATGATCAAAATCCCGGCTGTGACCGGAACCGCTACTTCACGCACCGCCCGGTAAATGGTGTGCAACCGAGGCAGCTTGCCGGCCGTGGGATCGGTCGCCAGACGCTGCACGATGTTTTCCACGACGACCACGGCGGCATCGACCAGCATGCCAATCGCAATGGCCAGGCCGCCAAGACTCATCAGATTGGCCGACATGCCGAAAGTCCGCATCAGGATGAAAGTGATCAGTGCCGCCAAGGGGAGCACCATGGCTACCGTCAGCGCCGCGCGGATGTTACCCAGAAACAACCCGAGCAATACGATAACCAAGACAGTCGCTTCAATCAGTGCAGTCGAGACCGCATTAACCGCCTTGGAAACCAGCGAAGCGCGGTCATAAAAAGTCTTGATCTCGACGCCTGCCGGCAGGGTCGGCTGGAGTTCCTCCAGCTTCTTGCGTACGCCCTGCACCACCATTTTCGCGTTGGATCCGGCCAGACCCAGTACCAGACCTTGCACGGCCTCGCCGCGTCCACTCTGGGTAACGACACCGTAGCGTGTCACAGTACCGATCTTGACTTCTGCCAGATTACCCAGGCGAATGGGTGAGCCGTCCTTCATGACCACCACGATGGCGCGCAGATCCTCCAGGCTGGTGATGCTGCCCTCGCTGCGGACCAGCAGGACTTCATCGCCTTCACCGAGCCTGCCCGCGCCATCGTTGCGATTGTTCGCCCCGATCGCTTCTTTCAGCTGGGTGATTGTTATGCCACTCGCCGCCATGCTGGCCTGATCGGGCACCACTTCAAAGGCTCTGACAACTCCCCCTAGCGCATTCACGTCTGCAACGCCCGGCACGGTCCTCAGCGCGGGACGGATCACCCAGTCGAGTACGCTGCGCCTTTCCGCCAGTGACAGCGACTCGCCCTCCACCGTGAACATGTACATTTCTCCGAGTGGAGTCGTGACAGGGGCCATACCGCCGGAGATGCCAGTCGGCAGGTTTTCTGTCAGGCCGCCCAGGCGTTCGCTCACCTGTTGGCGCGCCCAATAAATGTCGGTGCCGTCCTCGAAGTCAATCGTGACATCGACCAGACCGTACTTGGTGACGGAGCGGAGAATTTTGGTTTTTGGGATGCCGAGCATCTCGACTTCAATCGGCACCGCAATGCGGCTCTCGACTTCTTCCGGAGTCATCCCGGGCGCTTTCATGATGATTTTGACTTGCGTGCTGGATACGTCAGGGAACGCGTCGATCGGCAAGCCGCGCAAGGCGTACCAGCCTGCACCGGCCACCATCAAGGTCGCCATCAGCACAAACAGACGTTGCGCCAGGGAAAATTGAACAAGGCGGGAAAGCATTACTTGCTCCCCTTTTCATTAAGCCATGCGCCCTTGAGTGCCACCACGCCACTGATCGCGACCTCCTCGCCCGCTTTAACGGGCCCCTGAACCCGGACGCGCTGACCGGAGCTGGCCGAAACTTTGACAGCTCTCGCTTCAAATCCGTCCGGTGTGCGCACAAAAACGTAGCCCTGATCACCGTCATGAGCCATCGCGGAAAGTGGAAGATCCCATGCGCCAGCCGTAGCAGCTGCCGGCAGTTCGACGGTCAACAACTCGCCGGGGCGTACCTGGCCTGCTTTGCCCTGAACAAGGGCGCGCATCACCACCATCTGACTGCCGGACGCCACCATGGCGCTGCTGCTCATGATTTGCGCCGTGATGTCGCGCCCTTGAACTTTCAGCTTGCTGCCCGGTGCCCAGCTCGCGCTTTCGGCAACTGGCACCTGAATTTCGAGCCATAGCGTATCGGTCTGGGCCAGATGCATCAAAGGAGTAGCCGAGTCAACCCGTTGACCTGGCTTGGCTTTGATCTCGGTAACAACCCCCGCCTGCGTTGCGGCCAGCACCAGGCTGTCCTGGGGATTGCCAGAGGCAGCAACCTTGTCGATGGCCGCCATCGACATACCGCTCAGTCGCAATGCTGTTTTGGCCTGCTTCAGTGTTGCCTCGGCATCCTGCAAGGCAGCTTGAGCCTCTTGCACGCGGCGCTGCGCAATCAGGCCCTCGCCAAAGAGATCCTGCTCACGCTTGGCCGCCTGCCTTGCAAGTGTTGCACGTGCGTTCGCCTGGAGCAGTTGCAACTGCAGCTGACCGAGTTCCTGGCTGGCAATGCGAACCAAGGGCGCACCTGCTCGCACCATCTGGTTTGGCTGCACCAGCAACTGAGAGATCAGGCCCGTTACCGGCGAACTGATGACCTGCTCCGCATTTGGTGGGATCACGACCTGCGCTGGAAAACTGGTTCGCACCGACTCTGCCTGGTTTTGCAATGGCGCAGTCCGGATCCCCAATGCCTGCACTTGGCTGCTGGCGACAGCAAATTTCGCCGGCCGATCTGTCGCCTGAGCAGTCAATGCGAAGGAGTACAGCGCCGCGGCGGCACAGGCGCATACGCGCGCCTGGAAGGACGGATTATTTATGTTCATGACTAACCTCAAGTAATGTCTGGAAACGTGCCAGGCATGGCTACGCCGCTCGATGAGCCGGGAGAATAAAAGCGCGTGGGACTCCGCGGCGCAGGCGGAGTTAGATGAAGGCGGAGCTTCGGGGAGGTCGGAAGGGAGGCTCAAGCTCCGCTACTGGCAGACTGGAGGAACTTGAGGCAGGCACCAATATCTGGGCTGAAGCATCCCAGGAAAAACTTGCAGTAGCGCTCGCCAGCATGTACAGCGTACTGACAGCGTGAAACAGCTGGTGCTCCAGTTCGTCGATCGGGTCTGCCTTAGACGCTTCGCCAGGCTCAAACGAACTTGTGTGGACGCTGTCCAGAGTTGCAACGCTTGTTTGACCGTGATGGTCCAAATCGTGGACAAATTCTTTCGAATGGAATCCGCGTGCACCCATGCTCGTCAGCAGGAAGGCCAGCATCAACATCGACAGAACGGTTCGAGTAGCTCTGCGCATTTACAGATACTTGGTAATGTCCTTGAACTCCGCAATGGAAGAACGCATTGCGGCAGGACCTGCCCCTGCGACCTCTTCAAGGCAGTAATCCAGGTGGTCGTGAATCACCAACTTCTTTGCCGCACCGATGGCGCGCTCCACCGCGTGAAGTTGTTGGGCAATGTCAATGCACGATCGCTCTTCCTCGATCATGGCAATAACATTTTTCAGATGCCCATGCGCCCGCTTCAGGCGCTTGACCACATCAGGATGAGCCGTATGAAGATGGTTTTCGGACATTGCTGGATATCCTACCCCCCAGGATAGGTTAAAGTCAAGTCATCAACGTCACAGATGAAGCTCATTTGGCAGGCCATGTCGGCATTTTCGAGCCTTTTGAGGGAACCAAAACATGCTTGAAGTCCTCGCCAACAGAACCTACCATGCATGGAAGTGTCAATCTCACCTCCAGACCACCATCGCTCCGCTGCAGCAATTCGAACAATCCGCCAAAGCGCTCGGCAATGGCGGCAACGATGGACAACCCCAGACCGCTGCCTCGGCCTGATCCGCGCCGCCAGAAGCGCTGCGTCGCCAGCGCCAGTTCGTCATCGCTGAGTCCCGGCCCGCGATCGAACACGTGGAAACTGATTGTTTCCGGCGAGCGGCGTATCTCCAGCCTGACGCTGTTGGCGCTCGGGGAGTGGCGCAAGGCGTTGTCAAGCAGGTTGCGCAGTGCGGTGACTGCCAGCGCCTGGGGCAGTGCCAGTTCGGCACGGATGCCGTCGCTGTCGAGCGTGATCCGCTCAAGCGCATGGGGTACTGCATCGCGCATCGCGAGGCGAGCGACTTCATTGGCATCAGCGACAGAGCCGTCTTCCCACGAAAAGGCGCCCTCGACCTGCGACAGCGTCAACAACTGGGAAAGGGTGTGTTGAAGCCGCGCCACGCCCTCTTCAGCGTAATCCATGGCCACCTCGGCGTCCGTGCCCTGGGTGATGCGCGCGACCTGGAGATGGGTCTTGATCGCGGTGAGCGGCGTGCGCAATTCATGCGCAGCATCGCTGGTGAAACGGCGTTCGCGGCTGATGGTCTCGCTCATGCGCCCCAGCAGATGGTTCAGGGTATTGACCAGCGGCAGCAAGTCGCGCGACATCGGTTTGTCTGGAATCGGTGTCAACGCGTCTGGCGTCCGGCTGGCCAGCACCTGCCGCAGGCGCTCCAGCGGCAGCAAGCCGCTTCCCACGCCGAACCACAGCACCAGCAGGCTGCCGACCAGGGCGGCGACAAACGGCGTGGCCGCCGCAACCGTCACATTGCGCAGCAGCGTATCCCGTTCGGTCAGGCGGTCAGCCGTGGTAACGCGCAAACCATTTGTTTCCAGGGTATAGCTGCGCCAGTGTTCCCCCCTGAGCTCACGTTCGGAAAAGCCGAGGGCGGCCGTTGCGAGAGACTCGGGCGTGGCGCCTGGCGTACGCGCGATCACCTCGCCGCGCATGGATACCTGGCACGCCAACCCTTTTGCCGCCACCGGCATGCTCAAGGTGGATGGGCCTGCTTTCCCGGTGCGGCCATCCCAGGCAGCGGGGTTCTGCGACATCAGTCCGGCTACCATATGGGCGGACATAGCAAGACGCTGATCCAGCGTGCGCTGCATTTCCTTGTCCAGACCGTGCAACATCCAGAGCGCGACTGCGCCCCACATCAGAATCATCGAGATGCCGATCATCAGCAACAGGCGCAGCCGAAGCGTCATGCTTTCCCCGCACTGAACCGGTAACCCACGCCACGCACCGTTTCGATCACGTCGGCGCCTAACTTTCGTCGTAAATGATGGATATGCACGTTGAGGGCATTGCTTTCGATCTCTTCGCTGAAATCGTACAAACTGTCTTTGAGCTGGTCGGGGCTCAGGATGCGTCCACCCGCATGCAGCAAAGCGGCCAGCAGTGCCAGTTCGCGCCGTGACAGGGCGACCGCGCGTCCGTGCAGGGAGACTTCACCGCTGGCCGGGTCCAGGCGCAAAGGTCCGTGCGTGATGACATCCACGCTGCGCCCGGCGGCGCGGCGCAGCAAGGCTTGCAGGCGGGCCACCAGTTCGTCGAGATCGAAAGGCTTGAGAAGGTAGTCGTCCGCGCCGGCGCGCAGCCCGGCGACGCGGTCCTGCACGGCATCGCGCGCTGTCAGGATGAGAACGGGCAGCGTCATGCCCTTGGCCCGTAAGCGTTGCAGCAGGCGCATGCCGTCCTCGTCGGGCAGCCCGAGGTCAAGAATCACCACGTCACAATGGGCGGCCGACAGGGCGGCTTCGGCATGCGCCGCGGTGCGCACGCCATCGACCGTCAAGCCGTGCGCACGCAGACCCGCCAGGATGCCGTGGGCAATCAGTTCATCATCTTCAATCAGTAACACGCGCATGGCCTGTCCTCCATGCCGGATAGTATCCAGGCCTTTCATTATCCCGGCGTTAACGCAGCCTTAATCCGGGCACGCAAAGATGGGTGCTTCATTTGATGTGAAGGCATTCATGCTGCGTTTGTTGTATTTGATCGTGATGGTGCCCGTGTTGTGGGCTCTGCCGGCGCACGCCGGGCAGGAATTCCTGCCGGTGGATCAGGCTTTTCGCCTGAACGTCAGCCGGGATGGCGACGGCCAGGTGCGCCTGAACTGGGACATCGGCAAGGGCTACTACCTTTATCGCCAGCAAATGAAGGTCGAAGCCGACCCCGCCGGTGGTGCGCTACAGGTCCTGTGGCCCGCCGGTACGGCCAAGACCGATGAAACCTACGGCAAGAGCGAGGTCTATCACGACCAGGTCAGGGTCCTGGTCGAGGCGACCGATGCCCGGGCGCTGACCATCGGCTGGCAGGGCTGCGCCGATGCGGGTCTTTGCTATCCGCCGCAAACCCGGCGCGTCAACCTGGCCGATGTCGCGGCAACGCCGGCAGTCCCGGCCGATCCGGCCACGACCCGCCAGAGTCCGGTGCCCCCGGGCGCGCTCGGCGAAGACCAGGACCTGGCCGAACGCCTGTCACGTATCCATATCGGCTGGATGCTTGTCGTGTTCTTCGGCCTGGGGCTGCTGATGACCTTCACGCCCTGCGTGCTGCCGATGGTGCCAATTCTCTCCAGCCTGATCGCGGGCAGCGGTGCGAGTCCCCGGCGTGGTTTTGTCCTGTCGCTGGCCTTCGTGCTGCCGATGGCGTTGACCTACGCCGGCGTCGGCGCGATGGCGGCGCTGGCGGGCGCCAATCTGCAGGCCGTGTTGCAGAACCCCTGGGTGCTGGGCACCTTCGGTCTGGTGTTTGTCGTGCTGGCGCTGGCCATGTTCGGCTTTTACGAACTGCAACTGCCCGCCGTGCTGCGCAACCGCCTGAACAACGCCAGCCAGGGCCGGCGCGGCGGCACGGTGGCAGGCGCCGCCACCATGGGCGTGCTGTCGGCGCTGCTGGTCGGCCCCTGCATGACCGCGCCCCTGGCCGGTGCACTGCTTTATATCGGCAATACCGGCGATGTCGTGACCGGCGCCCTGGTCCTGTTTGCCATGGGCCTGGGCATGGGGGTGCCGCTGTTGCTGGTCGGGACGCTGGGAGCACGGCTGCTGCCGCGTCCCGGCGACTGGATGAACCGGGTCAAGGCGCTGTTCGGCTTTGTCCTGCTCGGCACCGCCATTGTGTTCGTGGCGCGGGTATTGCCTGCGGCGCTGACGCTGGGCTTGTGGGGCGCCTGGTTGCTGGCCATCGCGCTCAGTTTGCTGGCGCTGCGTCAGAAGCTCCATACTGAAAGTGCCCGCTTGATGTCCCGTTACCTGGCGCTGCTGCTTGGCCTGTGGGGCGGTGCAATGGTGATCGGCGCGGCCGGAGGCGCCCAGAATCCCCTCCAACCGCTGGCCTTCCAGGCAAGAGGCACCACGCCCGTGCAGGCGGCGGTCGGCAATGACTTCATGGCCCGCTTCGGGCCGCTCAAGACACAACAAGCACTCGAAACCCGTATCGCCGAGGCCGGACAGCGCGGGCAGTGGACGCTGGTAGATTTTTACGCTGAATGGTGCGTGTCCTGCGACGTGATCGAGCGCAAGGTATTCGCCGAGCCGCGGGTGCAACAGGCTTTGGCCGGCATGCAATTGCTGCGCCCCGACGTGACGGCCAACAATGCGGACGATCAGGCGCTGATGCGCGCCCACCAGATTCTCGGACCGCCGACCATGCTGCTGATCGGTCCCGATGGCAAGGAACGCCGTGCCGAGCGCATCATCGGCGAACTCGATGCCGACGAATTTCTCGCCCGCCTGGCGCGTGCAAAACAAGGAACCTGAATGCTCAACGTCAATCTGGGGCCCTTCTCCGTGCAAGTCAGCCATCTGCTCGTGCTGGCGTCCCTGCTGGTGGCGGCCGGAGTCGGCCACCTGGCCGGGCGGCGTCAGCAAGCGGGCATCGTCAACGTCTTGTCCGACATGGCGTGGGCCGGACTGCTGGTCGCACGCATTGCCTTCGTCGCCACATGGTTTGACCTGTACCGCGACGCACCGTGGTCCATCCTGGACATTCGCGACGGTGGCTTTTCACCATGGGCCGGCCTGGCAGCGGCCTTGCTGGTGGCGATCGTGCACGGCTGGCACCGCGCGGCGCTGCGCAAACCGTTGGCCCTGGGCTTGACCGCCGGTGCGCTGACCTGGGCAGCGATGTCGGGTGCGCTCGGCACCTTCGACAACACCCCCAGACCGGCCCTGCCAACCGTGGCGTTGACAACGCTTGCAGGCGAGCCGACAGACCTCGCGGCGCTCGCCAAGGGCCAACCCATGGTGGTCAACCTCTGGGCCAGCTGGTGCCCGCCCTGCCGCCGCGAAATGCCCGTCCTCGCCGAGGCACAGCAGCGGGAAACCGGAATCACTTTTGTCTTCGCCAACCAGAGCGAAGACGCGGCGACCGCCCTGCGCTACCTGAGCGCCAGCGCACTGAGTCTGGCCAATGTGGTGCTCGACCCCGGCGCCGAACTGGGCCGCGCAGTCGGCTCGACGGGACTGCCGACCACGCTCTTCTACGATGCCAGCGGACAACTGGCCGATACCCACCTGGGCGAGTTGTCGGCCGCCTCGCTGGCCAGCAAATTAAACCCATTGCGCACGCGCACCACTTTCTCAACCAAGGAATAGATTTCCCATGATCAAAAAAGCAGTTGTTCAATTTGCAGTTTTTCTGGGCTTGCTCGGCATGGCGATGGGCGCACAGGCCAAAGACTGGCCCGCACCGATCAAGGCGCTGGAAGCCAAGGGGGTTGAGGTGATCGGAACATTCGATGCGCCCGGCGGACTGACCGGCTATGCCGCCATGATCGAGCAGCAGCCGCTGGCCATCTACCTGACCGCCGACGGCAAACAGGCGATCGTCGGCTCCATGATCGATGCAAAAGGCGTGGACCTGAGCCAGGAACCGCTGAACCGGCTGGTGGCCAAACCCATGGCCGCGAAAACCTGGAAGCAGCTGGAGGGCAGCACCTGGATTGCCGATGGCGCCAAAAATGCCCCGCGGATCATTTACACCTTCACCGACCCCAACTGCCCCTACTGCAACAAGCTCTGGAACGATACCAGGCCCTGGGTGACGGCCGGCAAGGTTCAGCTGCGCCATGTCATGGTGGCTATTCTCGGGCCAACCAGCCCGGGGAAAGCGGCGGCTCTCCTGTCTGCGCAGGACCCGCAGGCCGCACTGATGCAGCATGAACAACAACATCGCAGCGGTGGTGTGAAGCCCCTGGCTCAGATTTCGCCCAAAGTCCGCGCGCAACTCGACGCCAACCAGGAGTTGATGCAGCAACTGGGTTTTTCCGCCACGCCGACGACACTTTACAAAGACGCCGATGGCAACCTGAAAACCTTGCAGGGCGCACCGTCTGCGGACATGCTGAGCAAAATCCTCGGGCCACGCTGAGCCTGGTCAATGAATCAACCACGACGAGGCCAGGGATGACAAGTACGCCGGACCGAAAGAGCTTGCTCCAGGGGCTTGCCAGGGAGTCGGTTCGATCCGGAACCATTGCATCGATCGCGATGATTCCTTTCGGATTTTTGTTCCAGCTTCTTGGGCTGCGCGTTGGACACTACGGGAAAAAACTGCTCGAAGCATTTTTCACCAACCTTCCCGAGATGACATTTCGAATGTTGATGTTCATCGAGCATTTCGTCATCGGCTGGCTGTCGGCCGCCCCCTTGCTCGTGCTTCTTGTCCTGCTGAAAAAAAGACTTCCCGCATGGGCTGTTGGCGCCATGTACGGCCTTGGCTACTATGTCGCCCTCAATTCTTTCGCCCTGCCACTGTTTTTTGGGGATCCAACCCCCTGGACGCTTGGCTTCTCCGTGATGTATCCGAGCTTGGTCATTCACATTGTTTTTGGAGTTTCCATCGCACTCACATCAAGGCATTTTGTATTTTGTTTACCGCGAGTAAAAACGATGACATGACTGTTGAATTCCGTCGAAAACTGACCCCGTTGGAGCGGTAATTTTCATCCAAACCTGACCCACATAGGCCCTCCCCTGCTAGTTTTAAAAGCAGGGAGAAATCAGGAGTGATAGACGTGCCGACATTGAATGTCAGCAGGCGTTGGGCACTGCGAGATCAGATGTCCATCCGCGAGATGTCAAGGCGTACAGGCCTGGCTCACAACACAGCGAAGAAGTACCTACGCTCAGATGAGACTGAGCCCAGCTATGAAAGACAGGTCAGCTCAAGCAAGCTCGAGCTCTACGCCGAGATGCTGTCCACCTGGCTGGGAATCGAGGCAACGAAATCGCGAAAACAGCGACGCACTTTGAGGCCGATCCACACAGTCAATATCCTTGAAACTGGAAATGACAGCCATCGATTCAAAAAATGCTCTGCAAAAACTCAACCCCAAAGGGGAAGTGCCCTTCACGCTTGCACGCGAAAGTTGATCATCATGCCGCCATCTTCGTGTTCCAGATTGTGGCAATGGAACACATAGATCTGGTCGCCGGGGTAATCGTGGGCGAAATCGATCGCCACCCGCACCGTTTCGCCGGGCCAGACCAGCACGGTGTCTTTCCAGCCGAGGTCGCTCACGGTGCGGCCCTGGCCGAAGCGCGCCGTGGCCGCGACCTGGGGCGGGCTGCCGATGCGTTCGAGCACCTGGAACGAAAAACCGTGGATGTGCATCGGGTGCGGCATGCCCAGCGTCGGGTTGCTGATGCTCCAGATTTCCACCGCCCCGCGTTTGACGTCGAACGCGATCTCGTCCATGCGGAAGGTGCGTCCGTTGATGAGGAAACGCATCTGTCCCATCGACAGCTCGATCTTGCGCTGCGCGGCGCCGGTGGTAGGGATGGGCTTGACCTGGGACAGCGTGGCTGGCAGTTTGGCGACAACGCGTTCGCCGGCCGTCACCGACAGCTTCAACACGTTGAACTCCGCGCCCAGCGGCAGCCGTGACGAGCTCATGCTGGCCATCATCCGCCCCATGCCCATGCCGCCCATGCCGCCAGCAGGCCCTTCGTTTTCCATCGCATCGAACGCCAGGCTCCTGAGGAAGATGTCCTCACCGGGCTGCGCCTGGCCCGCGTCGAACAACACATCGAGGCGCTCGCCCGGCGCGAGAAAGGCTTCGCTCACCGTTTCCGGCCGTTCGATCAGGCCGCCATCGGTGCCGATGACGGTGAAGTCCAGCGTTGTCTTGCCCTTGACGAAGGCGAGCCGGTAGATGCGCGCATTCGACCCGTTGAGCAACCGCAGGCGGTAGGTGCGCGGGGTGACGGCCTGCACCGCATTGGGCGTCAGGTTGGCGAGCACGATGTCGCCGAGCCAGCCCATCATGGCTTCATGGGCATCAGGCTTGTACAACAGCTTGCCCTGCGCGTCGAACTGCTTGTCCTGGATGACCAGGGGCAAGTCGGTGACGCCGAGTTGCAAGTCAAGCGACTTGCTCAGCCGGCGCTGGTCGTCGTCGTCCACCAGGAAGAAACTCGCCAGACCGTGGTAGGCCTGCTCGGCGGTCAGCTCGTGTGCGTGGGTGTGGTACCAGTAAGTGCCGCCGCGGTTGCTGACCTTGAAGTCATACGCGTAGCGACCACCGGGGCCGATGGTGCTTGCCGGATGGCCGTCCATGGCGGCGGGCGTGTGCAGGCCGTGCCAGTGGATGATGGTCGGCTCCTCAAGCGCGTTGTCCAGGCTGGCCGTGAAGCGCGCGCCGCTCTCGATGCGCAATATCGGGTTCTGGTAGGCCTTG
>Ga0209343_10006988_pt1 | contig 13398 bp, 10 predicted proteins | sample RifCSPlowO2_02_FD_184026 | JGI IMG/M metagenome (GOLD analysis project Ga0209343, IMG submission 184026) | Groundwater microbial communities from Rifle, Colorado - Rifle CSP2_plank lowO2_0.2 (SPAdes) (version 2) | ecosystem: Environmental > Aquatic > Deep subsurface > Groundwater | place... | reverse complement strand
CGCATTCGCAGTGCAGGCAATGGCGAACCCGGCACCAATGGTGGCCCCGCTGGCGACCTGTACATCGAAATTCGTCTCAAGAAACACGATATTTTTGAACGTGATGGCGATGACATCCATTGCTCAGTACCCATCAGCATCATCACGGCCTCTTTGGGGGGCGAGATTGATGTACCGACCCTGGCGGGCAAAGCCGCGATTGATATCCCGGAAGGCACGCAAACCGGCAAACAATTCCGTTTGCGTGGCAAGGGTATCAAAGGCGTGCGCTCCAGTTACCCCGGCGACCTGTACTGCCACATCACGGTGGAAACCCCCGTCAAGCTGAGCGAGCACCAACGCAAACTGCTGCGTGAACTCGACGATTCCCTGAAAAAAGGGGGGAGCAAACATTCACCCAGTGGTGACAGCTGGACAAATCGATTGAAAAGCTTTTTCAGCTGATCACAATCCAACCCCGTCAGTGAGCTGACGCCGAATGCCGCGCAAGAAACCCATTCTTTCGCGGCATTTTTTTGCCAAATTTTGCGCAGGCACAATATTGACATGCCCGACCATTCCTTCCTGAACGCTGCTTTTTACAAATTTATTGACCTCCCCGACTACGTGCAACGCAAAGCCCCGCTGCTGGCGTTTTGCGAAGAGCGCCAGGTCAAAGGACTCATTTTGTTGGCCCGCGAAGGCATCAACAGCACCATTGCCGGTGCACCAAGCGACGTGCATGCGGTCTTGGCCTACCTGCGCCAGGACCCTTTGCTGGCAGACTTGCAGCACAAAGAATCCTACGCAGACAAAGCTCCTTTTTACCGCATGAAAGTGCGGCTTAAGCAGGAAATCGTCACCATGGGCATACCCGGTATCAGCCCGACGCAAATGGCGGGAACCTATGTCCAGCCCGCCGACTGGAATGCCTTGATTGCGGACCCGGAGGTGGTGCTGATTGACACCCGCAACGACTACGAGGTGGAGATCGGCAGCTTCAAGAACGCTATCAACCCCCACATCAAAACCTTTGCCGAACTGCCCGCCTGGACCGAACAGGCCGCACAGCTCCAGGCGACCACGGGTAAAAAGCCCAAAGTTGCCATGTTTTGCACTGGCGGCATCCGCTGCGAAAAGTCCACCGCCTTGCTGCGGGCACAAGGTTTTGACGAGGTGTTCCACCTGGAAGGCGGCATCCTGAAATACCTGGAACAGATTCCCCCCGCGCAAAGCCTGTGGCAAGGAGAGTGTTTTGTGTTCGATGAGCGGGTGTCGGTGGGCCATGGCCTGGTTCCTGGGGCGCACCACCTGTGCCGCGCCTGCCGCCAGCCCCTGGAGGACGGCGCACAACAATCCCCCTTGTTTGAAGCGGGCGTAAGCTGCCCCCGCTGCCATGCCAGTACCAGCGCAACGCAAAAAAACAGCGCGCGTGAACGCCAACGCCAATGGGAGTTGGCCAAGACCCGTCAACAAACCCATATTGGCGCCCAATTGCCCAAACCACGCAGCAACGATCCCGTGCCGTGATGCCAGCGCCCTACCCCATCCTGTATTCCTTTCGGCGCTGCCCCTACGCCATGCGCGCCCGTTTGGCCCTGGCAGTCAGCGGCATGGTGTGCGAGTTGCGTGAAGTGGTGTTGGCCCAAAAACCCCAAGGCCTGCTGCAGGCGTCCCCCAAAGGCACGGTGCCCGTGCTCATCCAGGTTGACGGATCGGTTCTGGAGCAAAGTCTTGACATCATGCTCTGGGCTCTGCGCGGCAACGATCCGCTGCACTGGCTCCCCGGCGACGAGGCCTCCTTACAAGACGCCATGCGATGGATCTCCCAGAGCGACGGCCCTTTCAAGCGCCAATTGGACGGTTACAAATACCCGCAGCGCCACGGCTTGCCGGACGGTTTGGAATACAGAACGCAAGGTGCGTGTTTTCTGAACCGTTTGAACCTGCAATTGCTTGCACACGGTTTTTTGGCGGGCAAGTACGCCGGTCTGGCAGACATGGCAATAGCGCCTTTTGTGCGCCAATTTGCGCACGTTGATCCCGTCTGGTTTGCCAACCAGGATTGGCCAGCACTGCAACACTGGCTTACCGCCTTTGAAACCTCAGCCTTGTTTGAACAGGTGATGGGGAAATATGCAGCATGGCATCCAGAGCAGCCTGCAGTGATGTTCCCCACTCCTGGGCCTACAACTCGCCAAGAACAGGCTCTCTCCCTTTAAATGCATGCTGCTCTCCCGCAAGGTGCCAAAGTGGCAGCAGCCTTGTGCGGCTCTTAAAGTCGACGTGATACTTCTAACACGCCATCGTCGGTCATGCTAATGATGAAATCCAATGCCTCCATCAGTGCCAACATCGGCTCGTTGTCATTCATGACCTCGCCTTGAATGCGCTCAAGCCCTTGTTGTCGGGCTGCATCCATCAGGCAACGCATCAGCCGGGCACCTAAACCCTTGCCTGCCATGTGATCGGCCACAACCAATGCAAACTCACAGGTTTTGGCATCCGCCAAGATACTGTAGTTGGCTTCACCCAGAATCACGTCGCTGCCTTCGTGGCACCCGGTCGCTACCAATGTCAGCTCGCGGGCATAGTCGATTTGCGTATAGCGCGCCAGCAGCTTTTGCGGCAGCTCATTGACCATGTTGAAAAAACGAAAATACTTGCTCTTGGACGAAAGCTGGCGCACCAAACCCTGAAGCGCAACCGCATCTTCCGGGCGAATAGCCCGGATGGTGCAGGAGGAACCATCCTTCAAACACCAATCATGGGTGAATTGGGTCGGATAAGGACAAATCGCCATATGCTGGTAGCGGGCCCCTTCAATACATGGGCGCACCTCAATCAGCGCGTCAAGCACGACAGCCCGCTCTTCATCCGCCATCAGTGAAGCCATGTCCAGGGCATGCAAACACGCCAGCTCACTGGCCATTTCAGAGACGCGCAGCAAGATGTCACGCAATGGCCCCAGCGCCACGCCGGGAGCGGACCCGAGCGGGCCAAGCAGACGCGCGATAGGGGATTCGCCCATCATGTCCTGCACCAGGCGCGGATTCAAGGGTGGCAAAGCCGTAGCACGCATACGGTAGATCTCGTCTGCGATACCCCCTTCCGACAAAGAAATCACCGGGCCAAACACTGCATCAGGTCGAATCGCCACGCGCAGCTTGCGTGCACCCGGCAAGACCGACTGCACCGGCACTAAAGGAATGTGAAATGCTGACAGCACCTCCCTGACTTCCATGGCGGTTAAATGGCTACGTCCTTCGTCCAAGGCCTGCGCGATCACACTGCGAGCCAACTCAGCGTTGGGGGCCTGGTAGCTCGACAATGCAGCCGGGGTTTCCTGCAACAACGCTTGGTTGCGCACCCAGTTGACCACGAATGAAAAACCGGCCACCGCACTTTCTGCACAACGGAACGTCGGTATGCGCGCATGCGCAAAGGCGGCGCGCGCCGGACGCGCATCCACCTCCCCAAGCCAACAGGTCAACAATGGCTTGTTGGAGCGTTGTGCCACCTCGATGGTGGCATGCGCCAATGCACAGGGATCGACAAACGTGTTGGGGGACAACACCGCCAACACCCCATCCACATGGGGATCGTCTATGCAGGCCGATAGGGCACCGACGAATCGCTCTGGGCCCGTGTCAAACAAAACATCGACCGGATTGGCACTGGCCCAGGTTGCAGGCAGCAAGCCGTTCAGGCGCTCCATGGTAGGTTTGGTCAGCGCACACAGATCAATGCCCAGCGTAGCGGCACAGTCGGCCGCCATCACAATCGGTCCACCACCGTTGGATACCACAGCCAGGCGGTTGCCGCGTGGCTTGCACGGGTTGCCCAGTGCGCGTGCAGCGGAGAACATGTCACCGATGGATTTGACACGCAGCACGCCAGCGCGGCGCAAAGCGGCATCAAACACATCATCGTCCCCGCTGGCGCCACCACTGTGCGACGCTGCAAAGCGCGCAGAACCAGGCTGGTAGCCGGCCTTCACCGCGATCACTGGCTTGACACTGGCTGCGGCTCGCGCCGCGCTCATGAAGCGGCGCGCATCGCGGATGCCTTCGAGGTACAGCAAAATCGTCTCGGTGCGCGCATCGGTGGTCAGGTAATCGAGAATTTCCGGCAATTCCAGATCCAGGCTTTCACCGGGGCAAAAAACGCCGGAAAAGCCAAACTCGTCGTTATGGCTCCAATCAAAAATGCCAGCGCAAATCGCGTTGGAGTGGGACACAAATCCGAGATTACCTTGCGGCACGGTTTTGGGGATGGGGGTCGTATTCAGTCCGGTATGTGGCAGCACGAACCCCATTGCACGCGGCCCCAGCAAACGAACCTTGGCGCGCGCACCGGCGGCTTGGATCAGACGAAGGCTTTCCGTGTCTTGTGCAGCGCTATCGTGCAGACCTGAAGAGTAAACAATGGCAGAGCCTATGCCGCGTCGGCCACAGGCGTCGAGAATGGCTGGCACCGCAGCCAATGGCGTTGCGATCAGTGCCAGCGAAATCGGGCCTGCTATCTGTTCAAGCGAGGCAACACAAGCTTTGCCACCAATTTGTACATGTTTGGGATTGACGTAATGAACGCGCTTGGAAAACTCCCCACCCGCCAGACCAGTGACCAAGCCATAGCCCAATGTGCCGCGCACCGGACTGGCGCCAAACAGGGCAATGCCGGTCGGATTGAGAAAGGCACGAAGAGGTGTTCTGTCGAAAGTCATTGATCGTCACTCCCGGCTTGGCCACTGACCTACGGCGCATAGCGTCCCTTCTCCACACCATGACACCTTAAGTTGCACCGGTATTACCTACCGACGCAACGCCGCTTTTTCAAAGACTATACACACAATGGAGGGGCCCATGCCATGGGTTAACGGAGGGGGTCGGCAGCATAGTTTGACCACCGTCAGACAAATAACACTCAACAGTAGTCGCGTGCCATCACCCGGCTGCGGGCGCTTGTGTATTCGCGCTTGAGTTGGGCCACAAAGTCTGCTGTGCTTTGGATTTTGGTGACCGCGCCAATGCCCTGACCACAGCCCCAGATTTCTTTCCAGGCCTTGGCGGACGCGCCGCCAAAATTCATCTTGCTGGGGTCGCTCTCGGGCAGATTTTGCGGGTCCAGCCCGGCTGCGCGGATGCTGGGCGCCAGGTAGTTGCCATGCACCCCGGTGAAGAGGTTGCTGTAGACAATTTCATCGGAGTCGCTGTCCACAATGGCCTGCTTGTAGCTATCCACCGCGCGCGCCTCTTCAGTGGCGATAAACGCCGAGCCGATGTAGGCAAAGTCAGCGCCACAGGCCTGCGCGGCCAGCACCGCATCTCCGGTGGCAATGGAGCCACTCAAGGCCAGCGGGCCATCAAACCACTGGCGGATTTCCTGTACCAGTGCAAATGGACTCTTGACACCGGCATGCCCCCCTGCCCCGGCAGCCACGGCGATCAGTCCATCCGCGCCTTTTTCAATGGCTTTGCGGGCGTGTTTGTTGTTGATGACGTCGTGCAGCACCACACCGCCATACGAGTGGGCGGCGGCGTTGATGTCCTCCCGCGCGCCCAAGGACGTGATGATGATGGGCACCTTGTATTTCACGCACAAGGCCATGTCGTGCTCCAGCCGGTCGTTGCTCTTGTGCACGATCTGGTTGATGGCGAAGGGCGCTGCCGGCTTGTCCGGGTGGGCCTGGTTGTAGGCCGCCAGCGCTTCGGTGATTTCGATCAACCATTCTTCCAACTGCTCCGCCGGGCGCGCATTGAGTGCCGGCATGGAGCCCACCACCCCGGCAATGCACTGCGCAATCACCAGTTTGGGGTTGCTGATGATGAACAAGGGCGAGCCGATCACCGGGAACGGCAAGCGGTCAAGAGGCGCGGGAAGCTTGGACATGGTGTCTCCTGTCGAAATTTATAAGAAATCAGGCTGTAGCCCTTGCATCTCGTGCGCAAGTAGCTACAGTTTTGATAGCAAAAGTACCAAAATCAAAGAATCAGAACGCGTCCAACGCCAAGGCTGTCACGCTGTCAAAGCCCTCGACAATGCTGTCGCGCATGCCGGGTATTTTGCTCAACAGGTGGTCGGCATAGAAACGCGCAGTGGTGATCTTGGCCTGCATGAAGGCCACGTCGGTCCCTGCGGCCACAGCCTCTTGCGCCACCAACATGGCACGGCCCAGCTGCCAGCCAGCCATCAGGTTGCCCGCCAGCATGAGGTAAGGCACGCTCCCGGAGAACACGGCATTCGGGCTGGCCTTGGTGTTGCCGGCCACGAAGTTCACCACGTCGATAAAGGCCTCCCGGCCTGCCTTGAGGCGCTTGGCCATGGCCAGCGCGTGGGCGGTGCCCGATTTCAGCAACTCGGCTTCGGTCGTTTCGATTTGCCCGGCAATGCCTTTGGCCGTCTGGCCGCCGTCACGTGCGGTTTTACGGCCCACCAAGTCGTTGGCCTGGATGGCGGTGGTGCCTTCGTAGATGGTCAAAATCTTGGCGTCGCGGTAGTACTGGGCGACGCCGGTTTCTTCGATGAAACCCATGCCGCCGTGCACCTGCACCGCCAGCGAAGTGACTTCCAAGCTCATCTCGGTGCTGTAGCCCTTGACGAGTGGCACCATGAATTCATAGAACGCCTGATTCGGCTTGCGCACCTCGGCATCGGGGTGGTGGTGGGCTGCGTCGTAGGCACTGGCGGCCACGCTGGCCAAAGCACGGCAACCCTCCACATAGGCGCGCATGGTCATCAGCATGCGGCGCACATCGGGGTGGTGAATGATGGGGGCGCTGGCGGCAATGGAGCCATCCACCGGTCGGCTTTGCACGCGCTCGCGTGCGAACTGCGCCGCTTGCTGGTAGGCACGCTCGGCAATGGCGATACCCTGCACACCCACACCGTAGCGGGCCGCATTCATCATGATGAACATGTACTCTAGGCCGCGGTTTTCCTGGCCCACCAGGTAACCGATGGCACCGCCATGGTCGCCAAACTGCAAAACAGCCGTGGGGCTGGCCTTGATGCCCATCTTGTGCTCGATGCTCACGCAGTGCACATCGTTGCGCGCACCCAAAGACCCATCGGTGTTGACCATGAATTTGGGCACCACAAACAGACTGATACCCTTCACCCCCTCCGGTGCACCCTGCACGCGGGCCAGCACCAGATGGACGATGTTCTCGGCCATGTCGTGTTCACCCCAGGTGATGAAAATCTTGGTGCCAAACACCTTGTAGCTGCCGTCGGGCTGCGGTTCGGCGCGGCTGCGCACCATGGCCAAATCGCTGCCCGCCTGGGGTTCGGTCAGGTTCATGGTGCCGGTCCATTTGCCGCTGACCAGGTTTTCCAGGTAGGTGGCCTTGAGTGCGTCGGAGCCGGCCGTCAGCAGGGCCTCGATGGCACCGTCGCTCAGCAAGGGGCACAGCGCAAAACTCATATTGGCGCTGTTCACCATTTCACCGCACACCGCACCAATGGTCTTGGGCAGCCCTTGGCCGCCAAAATCCACGGGGTGCTGCAAGCCTTGCCAGCCGCCTTCTGCGAATTGCTTAAACGCCTCTTTAAAACCCGGAGTCGCCGTTACCACGCCGTCTTTCCAACTGGAAGGGTTTTTGTCACCCTCCACGTTCAGCGGTGCGAGAACGCCTTCGGTGAACTTGGCAGCTTCTTCCAGCACGGCCTGTGCCGTATCCAAGCCAGCGTCTTCAAAGCCGGGAATTTGGGCAATTTGTTCGATGTTGGCCAAATGCTGAATGTTGAACAGCATGTCTTTGACGGGTGCGACGTAGCTCATGGGAGTCTCCGGAAAAATCTTAAAACAGGGAAAACGAATCGACAAAGCAAAAAAAAAGGGCACCGCAAGCGATGCCCTTCTTCATGTTTGCTTTAGAGCGCAGCAATCAGTTCGGGCACCGCCACAAACAGATCGGCCTCCAGGCCATAGTCGGCCACGCTGAAAATCGGCGCCTCGGGGTCTTTGTTGATGGCCACGATCACCTTGGAGTCCTTCATACCGGCCAAGTGCTGGATGGCACCGCTGATACCGCAGGCCACATACAACTGGGGTGCCACGATCTTGCCGGTCTGGCCCACTTGCCAGTCGTTGGGCGCGTAGCCTGCATCCACCGCAGCGCGGGACGCACCCATGGCCGCACCCAGCTTGTCGGCCAGCGGGGTCATGACTTCCATGAACTTCTCGCTGGAACCCAAAGCCCGTCCACCGGAGACGATGATTTTGGCAGCCGTCAACTCAGGGCGGTCGTTCTTGGCAATCTCGGAGCCCATGAAGGTCACGGAGGCGCTGGCACCGACTGCGGCCAGCACTTCCACCGCCGCACTGCCGCCCGTAGCCGCTGCGGGGTCGAAGCCCGTGGTGCGCACGGTCAGCACCTTGGTGGCGTCCAGGCTTTGCACGGTGGCAATGGCATTGCCCGCATAGATGGGACGCTCAAAAGTGTCGGCGCTGATCACTTTGGTGATGTCCGACACCTGGCCCACGTCCAGCTTGGCCGCCACGCGGGGCGCCACGTTCTTGCCGGAAGCGGTGGCGGGGAACACCAGGTGGCTGTAGTTGGCAGCGATGGCCAGAATCTGAGCGCATACGTTTTCGGCCAGACCGTGGGCCAAGCCTGCGTCGTCAATGTGCAGCACCTTGGTCACACCGGCGATTTGGGCAGCGGCAGCGGCAGCAGCGGCAGCATTGGCGCCAGCCACCAACACATGCACATCACCGCCACACTGGGCAGCCGCAGTCACGGTGTTGAGCGTTGCACCCTTGATGGACGCGTTGTCGTGTTCGGCAATTACGAGGGAAGTCATGCGAGCACCTTTGCTTCGTTTTTGAGTTTGGCGACCAACGTGGCCACATCAGGAACCTTGATACCGGCGCTGCGCTTGGGTGGCTCGGTGACTTTGAGGGTCTTGACACGGGGGGCCACGTTCACGCCGAGGTCTTCGGGCTTGAAAATATCGAGTTGTTTCTTCTTCGCCTTCATGATGTTGGGCAAAGTTACATACCGGGGCTCGTTCAGGCGCAAGTCGGTGGTGATGATCGCGGGCAGGGACACCGCCAGGGTCTCCAGACCGCCGTCCACTTCGCGGGTGACTTGGGCTTTGCCGTCCACCACTTCGACTTTGCTGGCGAATGTTGCTTGGGGCAGGTCTGCCAGCGCAGCCAGCATCTGGCCGGTCTGGTTGCAGTCGTCGTCAATGGCTTGTTTGCCCAAAATGACCAAGCCGGGTTGCTCTTTGTCCACCAGGGCCTTGAGCAACTTGGCCACAGCCAAAGGCTGCAATTCCTCGGTGGTTTCCACCAAAATGCCGCGGTCTGCACCAATGGCCATGGCCGTGCGCAGGGTTTCTTGGCACTGCGTGACGCCACAGGAGACGGCGATCACTTCAGTGACCACACCCTTTTCCTTTAAACGCACCGCCTCTTCAATGGCGATTTCGTCAAAGGGATTCATGCTCATTTTGACGTTGGCGATATCTACACCGGTGTTGTCCGACTTGACGCGGACTTTCACGTTGTAGTCCACCACACGCTTGACTGCGACCAGGACTTTCATTGCTTCGACTCCAGAGGGTTACAAATGGGGCTATTTACTTGACGTACACGTCAACTGTTCGATTCTATGCCGCGATCTCCTGCACACGCTAAACCTGTGCGACATCTCTGCAAAAAACACAAAATAGAACGATCGTGCTTTTTTTGGATTATAGCCGCAGTTCTGCATGCAATGGCAAGTGATATAACGACTGGAAGTTGAAGCTGCTTTGCCCAAAAGAGCGTTTTGGGTAGAAATACCGTCGAATTAGCGGGTATGCACCACCCTTTGCGGGTAGGGAATTTCGATCTTATTTTCGCGCAACGCCTTCAATATGGCCAAATTGACCGTGGAGCGCAGGTTGACCTGGGCGCTTTCCACATCATTGATCCAATAGGCCACGGTGAACTCCAGACCGTCCGCACCAAAGGCCGCCAAACTCACCGAGGGCACAGGCTCGCGCAGTACACGCTCCTGCGCTAGCGTGGCGTCCAACAACAACTGCATCACCTGGTCCACATCACTGTCATAGCCCACCGATACCGTCGTGTTCTGGCTGACCCTGGAATCTGCCAAAGACATGTTTTCAACCCGGCTGGTGATCAACAACTCATTGGGCACGATGGATTCGCGCCCGGTGGGCGAGCGCACCACCGTGTAGCGTGCATTGATCTGGGTAATCACCCCTTCAAAATTGTCAACCCGCACCACATCGCCGATGCGCATGCTGCGCTCCGCCAGAATCACAAAACCACTCACGTAGTTGGCTGCCAGCTTTTGCAAGCCAAAACCAATACCCACGCCCACCGCCCCGCCCAGCACCGACAAGGCCGTTAGATCAATGCCCACGGCGGAAAGCGCCAGAATCAAGCCCACAAACATCAACAGCGCCCGACTGGCGTTGCTCACCGCTTTGCGCAAGGACAACTCTCCACCGGTGGCAGAGCGCAACAAACGCGTCTCTATGGCAGACGAAATCCACAGCGTGATGATCAACACCACCCCCGCCGTGAGCAGCCCTTCAATCAGGTTGCGCACTGACAGTGTGGTTCCACCGATCTTCCAGGTGATTTGGTCCAGCTCATTGAGGATGACGGGCAGCAAACCGCTCACCCACAGCACCATGGCGGCCCAGGCGATCCAGGAAATAGTTTGCTCCAGTGCCCGCACCCAAGGCGCCTCGGTAAAGGCCGCCTGCAGCACCTTGACCCCGACCCGAATCGCCACCAGCGAGACCAGCACCGGTATGGTCACCTTGAAAACAGCCACCGGCACATAGATTTCCAGCACCGCGCGGGCTGCATAGGCCAGACACAACAGGGCCAGCGGAAATAACACACCGTCCACGACCCGCGTGCCAAACCAGATAGAGCGCTCGCCTTGCAAGTTCAAGGCTTTGCGCAAAAAACCCACCAATGCCCAGGCAAGCGCCACACACACCGCCAGCACCAGCATTTCCACCACTACGGTGGGTTGGGTAAAGGCCGCCATCCAGCCCGCAAAGTCGTCTATGGGCTTGGGCGCAGGAAGTCTAGGGAAAGTTGCCATCGCCTATTGCTCTCAAAGATCAGCCAACACACGCACATGTGCTTCCACACTGCGTGCCAAGGCATTCAGGTCATAGCCCCCCTCCAGACAAGAGACGATACGTCCCTGGGAATGGCGGCGGGCCACGTTTTTAATGCGCTCGGTGATCCAGGCGTAGTCGCTTTCCACCAGGCCCATCTGGCCCAGGTCGTCGTCGCGGTGGGCGTCAAATCCGGCGCTGATAAAAATCATTTCCGGTTGGTAAGCCTCCAGGCGGGGAATCCAGTGGGCATCAATCAAAGCCCGCACTTCCGCACCCTTGGTGTAGGCTGGCACAGGTACGTTGACCAGATTGCTGGCATTGGAAACCGAACCACCTTCGGGATAAAACGGATGCTGGAAGAAACTCACCATCAGGACGCGCTGGTCCCCCTTCACAATGTCCTCGGTACCGTTGCCGTGGTGCACATCAAAGTCCACAATGGCCACGCGCTTCAGACCGTGGCGCTCCAGCGCGTACAACGCCGCAATGGCCACATTGTTAAAAAAGCAAAATCCCATGGCCTTGTCGCGGCAAGCGTGGTGACCCGGTGGGCGAATGGCGCAAAAGGCGTTTTCCATCTCACCGGCCAACACCGCATCGGTGGCGGCCAATGCGGCACCTGCGGCACGCAAGGCGGCATCCCAGGTGTACACATTGAGGGACGTATCAGGATCGATCTGGGCATGCGTAGGGCCACCCGCATTGATTTCTTCACGCAACCCGTCTGTCAAGCCGCGCAACGCCGCCACATGCATACGCCCATGGGCCAATTCGATATCTGAGATAGGCGCCACAGGCGCTTCGCGGTGCTCCAGAGCGGCGCCAACGCCGCTTGCCAAAAGGCGGTCCTCAATGGCATCCAAGCGTTCCGGGCATTCGGGGTGTCCTGGGCCCATTTCATGTTTGTGACAATCGCGGTGGGTAAAGTATCCAGTCGAATTCACCTAAGCACTCACGTTTCTATTTTTCGGTTAACGTTGTGGCATGGACGCACAACAAAAGCTCAAAACCCTTCTTCAACAGCTTAACACGGTCATTGTTGGCAAAAGCTTACAAATCCAAGACTGTGTAGCCTGTCTGCTGGCTGGTGGCCACCTGCTGATTGACGACGTACCAGGCGTCGGCAAGACCACACTGGCCCATGCCCTGGCCCGCACCTTCGGCCTGCAGTTTTCGCGGGTGCAATTCACCTCGGACCTGATGCCCAGCGACCTGTCGGGGGTGTCGATTTATGAGCGTGGCAAGGAGGCTTTTGTCTTCCACGCCGGTCCCATTTTTGCGCAGGTGCTGCTGGCAGATGAGATCAACCGCGCCAGCCCCAAAACCCAAAGTGCGCTGCTGGAAGCCATGGAAGAAAAGCAGGTCACGGTGGAAGGTGAAACCCGCCCCCTGCCCCAGCCATTTTTTGTGATTGCCACCCAGAACCCGCTGGACCAGGTAGGCACCTACGCCCTGCCGGAATCGCAAATGGACCGGTTTTTGATGCGCATCTCCCTGGGCTACCCCGACCGTGCCGCAGAACGCGCATTGTTGGTGGGTAGCGACCGGCGCGCCATGGTGGAGCAGCTACCGAGCTTGTTGTCACTGCACGAACTCCAGCAGCTCCAGCAATGTGTTTTGGATGTGCATGCGGCCGACCCTTTGCTGGACTATGTGCAAGACCTGATTGCCGCCACCCGCTCAGGCCAATGGTTTTTGCAGGGCTTGAGTCCGCGCGCCGGCATCGCCGTGGTGCGCGCAGCCAAAGCACAGGCCCTGCTGAGCGGACGCAACTACGTGGCGCCTGACGACGTGCAGGCGGTGTCACCCCAAACCATCGCCCACCGCCTGATTCCAGTGGGCGACTCCGGGCGGGGTTCCGTGGAGCAGGTGCGGGCCATGCTGGCTGCCGTACCCTTGCCTTGATGGGATTGCGCCAGCGATTTCAGGCCTGGTTCGAGTCGCGCCTCCCCTTGCGCGACAGCACCACCCTGACCCAGCGCAACGTCTACATCCTGCCCACCCGACCGGGTTGGATGCTGGCCCTGACCTTGGGCGTGCTGCTGGTGTCCAGCATCAACTACCAGCTCAACCTGGGTTATGTGCTGACCTTCTTGCTCACCGGAAGCGCCGTGGTCGGCATGCATGTGTGCCACGGCACCCTGCGGGGGCTTACTATGAATTTAGTAGCACCTGACGCACAGTTTGCGGGGGCTAGCGCCACCATTAATGTCAATATCGTCAGCGAACGGCGGGCCGTGCGCCATGGCATTGGTCTGGCGGTGCTAGGGTCTGGGCATTGGAGTTGGACGGACGTGCCAGCCCAAGGCCGCG
>Ga0209343_10006984_pt1 | contig 13400 bp, 12 predicted proteins | sample RifCSPlowO2_02_FD_184026 | JGI IMG/M metagenome (GOLD analysis project Ga0209343, IMG submission 184026) | Groundwater microbial communities from Rifle, Colorado - Rifle CSP2_plank lowO2_0.2 (SPAdes) (version 2) | ecosystem: Environmental > Aquatic > Deep subsurface > Groundwater | place... | reverse complement strand
GAATCACCTTACTTTTGGCGATCAATTTTATTTTTTCGTCAAAAAATTTATCCCATTCGGTCATAGTTTTATTTTATACATTTTCGCCCATATTTGAAAGGTTAAAATAGACCACAGAATATTTAAATTATATTTTTCTCCGGAGATATGGTTGTCTAAAATTTTTTCAATATTTTTCCAATTAAAAATCAAAGAAGTTTCATCATAATAAGAACTGGAAAGAATTTCTCTCGCTTTGATTTGCAATTCCTTTCTTCTTAGCCACTTCGCAGCTGGCGAAAACCAGCCTCTTTTCGGCTGATCAAAAAGAAAACTTGGAATTTTGCCCATAAAAGCTTCTTTTAACACGATTTTTGTTTTACTCAAACTAATCTTGTGTTTCATTGGAATACGGGCCGCCAGTTTAACCAATTCATTATCCAAAAGTGGAACCCTGACCTCCAAACCGTTAGCCATAGACATTTTATCGGTCATTATTAGCGATTCATCCGCCAACCAGCTTCTTAAGTCCGTGTCCATAAATCGTTCCTCAAAAGATTTACTGTTTTTTTGACTGAAAAATTTTTCTTGAAAGAAATCTTTCGTATCAAATTTTAAAAAATCCTCATTAATAGTTTCCTTAAGAAGCGCATCTTTCTGAAACATAAAAAGCGCGAATCTGTCTATGCCGGCCGGCGTGTTCAATTTTCGCAATCTTTCGCCGCAAGAAAAAATGTTTCTCAAGCCGCCCGGCAATTTTTGATAACAGCTGGCCGCCAAACTCAATCTATATCTGTCATACCCGCCAAAAAGCTCATCGCCCCCGTCGCCGCCCAAAACAACATCCGCTTTTTGTTTGGCAAAGCCCGCCAACTTCATCATGGAAAGCGCGGTGGGATTGGAGATTGGTTCATCCATATACCAGATGCATTTTTCTAAACTGTTCAAAACATCTTGCGACGATAATAAAACTTCATTATGATTAGCGCCGTAGTGCTTGGCGGTTCGACGAGCCAAATAAAAATCCGCGTTAAACTTATCCCGCTGCTCTTTTTCCGTCAAATCAAACCCGACGGAAAAAGTGTCAATATTTTTCTTGTACTGGGAAGCGCAATGCAAAACGGCGCTGGAATCTATGCCGCCCGAAAGATACAAGCCGATGGGTTTGTCGGAGACAAGTTGTCTAGCAACGGCTTGTTCAACTTCCCTATAAACAATCTTCGCCGTCTCTTTAAGAGGCTCTTTTAAATAATCGCTTTCTTCTCGCAATCGCCAGTATCTCTCTGTTATAAACTTTTTTTCGTTTAACAATCCAATATGCCCCGCTGGAAACTTTTTTATGCCTTTAAACATTGTGTAAGGTTCCGGGGCATACAGAACCCTCAAATAATGATTAAAAGCTTCCATGTCTAAAATTTTTGGCAGATTATGTTCCAGTATCGCCTTTATTTCCGAAGAAAAAATGAAATGATTGCCATCCCAATGATAATATAATGGCTTTATCCCGATATTGTCCCTGGCCAAAAAAAGTTCTTTTTTATCCTTATCCCAGATGGCGAAAGCGAAAATGCCGTTGAATTTTTTCACGCAATTTTTTCCCCATTTTTGATACGCCGCTAAAATTACTTCCGTGTCGCTGTTTGTTTTAAACGGGTAATCCATTAGCTCATTTTTTAATTCTCTAAAATTATATATTTCACCGTTAAAAACTATTACTAACTTCCCGTCATTATTCATCGGCTGACTGGCGGCCTCGCTTAAATCTATGACACTCAACCGATTGTGACCCAAAGAAATATTGTCATCGCAAAAAAAGCCGGTTCCGTCCGGTCCGCGATGCGAGGTAACCTTGTTCATTTTCAGAACAAGGTCTTCGTTTTTGAAATTAAATCCGTTTATGGAGCACATTTATTTTTTTACACTTATTCTTTTTTTCTTTATTCTTACATTCCAAAAAAGTTTGATTATTGCCTTGATTGTGCCGATTATGTTTTTTATTTTAAAGGCTGAACTCCGACTAGATGTTCTTGGTTTTATCTTCACAGGAACCTCGATGTATGTGGCGCCCGATTTTAAAAGATTAATTATGATTTCGGCGGAAAAAGCGAAACTATGAGTCATTTGGGGCAATAAAGCCCTTAGAAATTCTCTCTTGTAAACAGATAAACCGTTGTAATATTTTAAATTCAAGCCAAACAATAAATTATTGGCCATGGTATATATATTTGAAATAAATCGACGGCTAAACGGCCTTATTTTCTGATTAGATGTGAAAGGTATTATAATGTCCGTCTTTCCGGCATAACTTAGTGTTTCCACGAAAGAATCTGCCAAGTTTTCATTATCTCCCGGAAGCCATGTAATATATTCGCCTTTTGCCACTCTGACACCTTCTTTGAAATTATATCCAAGACCCATATTTTTTTTATTATGAAAAACTCGGATAATTGGGTTGTCGTTTGCCAACCTATCTGCTATCTCCCCGGTCATATCTGACGAACAATCATTGAAAATAATAATTTCGCACTGATCAAACATTTCTTTGTTCTTTAAAGCTACACACAGACCGTTTATTGCGTCGGCCAAATTTTTTTCTTCGTTATAAGCCGGAACGATGATAGAAATTTTCATCACTTAAATAATATATGTCTTTTTGTCTTTTTACAATAAAAATCAAAAAAAGGGTACCGCAATGAAGGTACCCTATTGTAAATTATAGATTTATCTATAATTTATTTGTTTTAAACATACTGATTAAAACATCATTTCCAATGTTCATTATCGCCCCCCCTTTTTTTTCTTGGTTTAATTTTTTAAACTATATTTTATTATTAAAGAATTTCTGTATATATGCGTAGCATATATACAGAAAAAAACAAACCCTATGCCCGCAGATTAATTATATTGCTTTGCATAGGGTTTTATTAAACTTCCTGATCTTTAAATTTTATTTCAACGGAGGAATGCCCGAATTGCTGGAAACGGTTTGTTTTTACTTTTATGTCGCACGGATTGCAATGTCCAAACCATTCGCACGGCCTAAACTTCTTATCACAAGCGCTTTCATAACGATAAGTGCCATGCATTTTCCCGCCATATTCGCCAAGAAACTCTTTGATACGGAAATCTATCCCCAAAGACGCGCAGTATTCCTTTGCTCTTAATATCTCAGCCTCTTGTGTTGGATGCATAACTCCCCAAATACCGATGCTGAAGCCGTTATTTTGTAATTTCAAGACTTCCTTCACAAGCGGATCAAGTTGCATTATCTCCGGGTGATAACTAACCCTAACAGAAGCGTACGGGGCATTTCTTTTTATCCTATTAGGATTAATTTTATCAATAAATATTTTTTCATCCCGAAGATTAGTCAACACATCAATGTTAAGTTCCGGTTTGATGTTGTTGACGATATAAGAAAAATCCCTGTGTAATGTTGGCTCTCCTCCTTGCAGAGTGACCGGCAAATCGGGACGGGAAACGATTCTGTTTAATCCTTCCACCCATTCTTCGCCAGAAAGCAATCTCCTTTTTGTCGCCCTTGCTTTTGATTCAAAATCATTGATGCAAAAACTGCATCTTAAATTGCAAGAAAACGTCAAAAAGGCAGCTATGTAATTGTAAGATTCAGGGATAATAATCGGTTTCAATCTCCGCCTCCTTTTTTTAAAAGTTTTTCAATGGCGCTAAAAACTTGTTGTATGGAAATATTATCCATACAAAAAATATTTTGACTGCATTTAGATAACAAACAAGGAAGGCACTGATAATTTCCTTCCGGCAAAACAGCCACTCCCCTGCCATAAAGGTAAACTTCTCTATGCGCAGTTGGACCAAACAATGCAACGACTTTCTTTTTAAGCGCCAAAGCAATATGCAAACCAAGACTATCATTGGTAAGCAATAACTGACAAGAATTTATCCACTCAATATACTCTTCAATGTTTTTAAGCCCTTGCTGCCAAGAAACCGAGTGCTTGTTTCCAATCAACGCCTCAAGTTCTTTCCAATTGCTGCTTGGCCATGATTTATTGGGCCATTTTTTTCCCACGTCGTAGTTGAAACCGATGTCGTAAACTTCTTTCGACTTTGGCTTATAACCCAAAATGTACTCCTCCCCTTGCCATTTTTTTCCAATCATGCCAAGCAGAGCTTCCTGCCAATATATGTTGCCCTCTTTCTTTTCCTTAATATTAAGACACATAGACAACACCTTCTCGGCTCCGTCGTGAGCTTCAGCGCAGCCGGTTTGGCGATTAAACCTAAAGCCGAATTTTTTCCAGGCGTCTATCCTGTCAGCCAACGCGCAAATTCCAGGCACTTTTTCGAAATTAATGACGGTGTCAAAAATTTCCTCCGACAATTGAAGGATGGTGGCGTTGTCATAAATAAAAATACGATTTACGTACGGATTACCTTCAAGAAGAAGGTAATCGCTTTCATCCACAAGCCACGCCACATCATCATTTTTTAATGCATGAAGAATTACCGTCGTTCTCAAAACATCCCCCAAACTAGACTTTTTTGAAATTTCGACATCTAGTGTTTCCGAGTGACCAAGTTTTATTATTAACACCTTTCTTTTCTTCCTTTCCATCTTTAAGTCCTCCTAATTAAGTTTTATTAAGTTTTAAAAATCCAATCTTTTTCTGATTATAAACTCTACGGCAAAAACAAAAAAAGTAAAGAAAATACAATGTATTGAGTATTTTGAAAAAAACTGTAAAATTTACATTATGGAAATCACGGAAAGCAATCAACCAACAAAAAGAAAAACAGAAAATATAAAATGGCTGGCTATTGTGGTTGGATCTCTGATATTACTTAGGATTTTATCAGTTCTCTTGACTTATTATCTACCAAACCTTGAAGAATATCGTTACAATAATTATTTATTAGCTTCTTATACAGGAGATGATAAGGGATATCATGCTTTAGCAAAAATGATATATAATTTTGAGTTTTACAAACACGACTGGACATTAGGTTTCCCTATTACAATAACACCTTTTATACTTCTTTTTGGAACAGATTTTCAAGACGTTTTCTTCCCGATAGTTTTACTAAATAGTTTATTTTTATATTCCTTATCCATTACCCTCATTGTCTTAACGGCTTTTTTGATTTTTCAAAAAATAAAAACCTCTTTTTTTGCAGGATTGATTTTTGTTTTATTTCCTTTTCTTTTTTATGTCTTTAGGAATTTTGGACCCCATTTTGAAGCCGGCAATTGGAATGATTTTAATTTTTTTCATGCGAACTGGTTAACTATGATGTCTGATCCATTATCATCCCTTTTAGTCTATTTAATTCTTTTTTTGGTGATTCTTAATGTTAAAAAAATAATTAATGCAAGGTATTTTTACTCATTAGTTGGTTTTTTGTCTGGTTACGCAATGATGACAAGGGTTTCCAATATCACAATCATTTTTTCAATTTTAGTTTTATTTTTTTTATTTGAAAAAAAAGAAAGACTTAAAAAAATTTTATTTTTTTTATCCAGTTTGACAATAGGATTTTTACCACAACTTATATATAATTATAAAATCTTAGGATCACCTTTTTCATTTGGTTACCAAGGGGCTTATCAAGAATGGATTTCTATGGGTGCGGCGACAAGACCAACGTTTAGTATTGGTAACATCATTCACATTATAAGTCGCGCTGTTGAATATTCATGGCTATCAATACCAGTAATGCTTATGCTTATAGCAATTGTTTTTATAGGAGTTCTTTACGTTTCAAAAATAAAAAAAGAATACGCCGTCATTTTAATACTTTGGTTTTTAATGCCTGTTCTTTTTTATGCTTCTTTTACCACTGGACAAACATCGGCAAGATATTATCTTCCAGCTGTACAACCTCTTATCATGCTTTCCCTGGCAGCTTTCTATTTTTTGAAGGAGATCGCCTTACCAAAAAAAGAACAACGACATGAATAATTCAAAAAAAATTTTAGTCATTACTCCCAGTCTTCCCTTTCCCGCCACCGGAGCGGAACAATCCGACCGCGCTTATGGAATAAGTCATTTGAAAAATTTGGGCTATGAAGTAAGAGTCATAGCCAAGTTGGTCGCTTGGCAATCTAAAGAGCAAGTCAAAGAAATAGAGGATAAAACAGGCATCCTTATTATTACGGTTCCTTATAAATTCAGCAACAAAACCTTGACGCTTAAAGATAAGATTAAAAAAATACTGCTTAAAATATCTAATCCATTCTTGCTGGACGGAGCCGCTTTAGAGTATGCCGAACCGGAAATTAAAAAGGTTCTCAACCAGGAATTGATGGTGTGGCGGCCAAACATAGTTTGGTTTGACTATACTTATCTTTGGCCGCTTTATGGAATAGTTCGCAAACAAAAAATACCCATAGTAACAAGATCCATAAATTACGAACCCATTCATTTTTTGCAAGAAGACGGCTATACTCTTTTTAACTTACTAAAGTCTGTGCCTAAATTTTTTAGTGAATTTTTATCATCTATAAAGAGCGACCATATATTCGCCATAACGCCAAAAGAAGAAAAAATATATAAGATGATGAATAAACAAGCAAGCGTGTTGCCTTTAAGAGGTCTTCCTTATTGCCTGAAGAAATCTCATCCTATAAATGACAAAAAAACCCTAAATGTGTTTTTTATGGGTTCTACTTATAATGTTTCTCACAACAGAAAAGCATTAGAATTCATTTTGAAAGAAATTGCCCCTTTTATGAGTAAACATCACCCGAATCAGTTTCTATTTTATATATTGGGTAAAAAAGTTCCGGAAAATTATAATGAATTTTTCAAAGATAATGTTATCTATAAAGGTCCACTCTATGGTAACGAATTGGAAAGTTTCCTTCTGAATATGGACATCGCTTTAGTCCCCTCTCTCTTCGGAGCTGGCATGCAACAAAAAATATTTGAACCGCTCACAAGAGGAATTCCGACAATAACATCTAAAAGAGGTATCGCCGATTATCCGTTTAAAGATCGCGTCCATGTTTATTTTGCCAAGAATAAAGCTGATTTTATTAATTGTCTTTTAGAATTGAGGGATAAGGTCAAGAGAGAAAAATTAAGCCGAGAAAGCATTAATCTTGCCTCAGAATTATTTTCTCAGCAATCCATTGATAAAGTCGTTCAATCAGTTATTAATAAATATGAAATTAAGTGAAAAAATAAATTGCTCGGTTGGCATATTAACTCTCAATTGCGGCGACACTCTTAGGCGGTGTCTTGAATCTCTCAAAGATTTTGGAGAAATTATAATTTGCGACGGCAATAGTACGGATAATACTTTAGAAATTGCCAAAGAGTATAACGCAAAAATCATCAAGCAATACGATTCGGACGAACCAAACTTGCGCTGCGCGAAAGACAAGGCGAATGTGCGACAGAAAAACATGGACACCGCCAATTATGATTGGTACTTCTTTATGGATGCGGACGATATTCTGTCGCCGGAGACAATTGAGGAAATAAAACAAATTGTAAATAACGATTCGGAATTTTTGGTATACAAAATGCCGACAAAAATAATAATAAATGACAAAATAACAAATTACGCTTCATGGTATCCGGCTTATCAAATTCGCCTTCTTAAAAGAAGCACTGGCGCAAAATTCAAAGGCAAAGTGCATGACCATATAGTTTTTGACAAAATCAAATACAAAACAGGAATAATGAAAAATTATTATTATTTTATATGGCCGGATGAACGAGTTAAAAATTTTTGGGATTACCAAAAAATATACACCCGACGAGAAGTTGATGTTTTTGAAATAAATTCTTGGAAGATTTTTTTATACTGGGGTATTTATCACAGATTAAAAATTATTGCCGGTTTTTTAATGAGAATCCCTTTGTCTTATGTTCAGTATGGATTTAAATATAGGCTGCCGCTTCGATTTGAATTACTGGTTCTGGTTCAGCATTTTTACTTGATTTATTTATTAACTTTAAAAAGAATAGGTATTTATCATGAACAAAACTAAAATAATCTTAATAACCATTTTGGCTACGGCTTTTTTGGTTCGTATTTTTGGCATAAATTACGGCTTGCCTTTATGGGTTGTACCCGATGAACCCGGGTCTGTTTTCGGAGCTTTAAAAATGATAGAATTAAAAAGCTTAATACCTGCCAATCATATTGAGGAATTCTTGCGCGTTTTATATTACCCGCCTTTTATTTCGTACATTTACATTATTCCTTTTTCCGCATTACTCGGATTGAAATTTATTTTTGCCGATATACCGATGGCCGACTTCAAAAATTTTGCCATGCTTGATTTATCATGGTTCTTTATCATAGCCAGGTTTTTTAGCGTAATACTTGGAACAGCTACCGTTTGGTTAGTTTATAAAATTTCAAAAAACCTTTTTGAAAAAGAAGCCCCTGCGTTGTTGTCTGCTGGTTTTTTATCAATTGCCTTGCTCCACGTCAGTTTCTCGCACTGGACGCGGCATTGGATTTGGGCGACATTTTTATTGACTATAATTATTTACTTCCTTTCAAGACAAGATTTTTCGCCAAAAAAGAAATACCTTCTGGCCTCATTGGTTGCTGGAATAGGAATGGGAATCAATTATCAAGTTGGGCTTTCAATATTTTTTATGTTGTTTTGGTTCTTTTTTTACGACAATCTTTCTCTTAAAAAAATTTTAAAAGAAAGATGGTCATATGGAGCGATTGTAATTTTTCTAAGCCTTTTTGTTTTGACAATTTATATCTATCCCGCAACAACAGGCGCCAGAGATTTGTTTGCTGACGGAAAAATTTCCTTTTTGGACGGATGTGTCTTTTATTTTAAGAATCTTCTAAAGACCGATCCCGCTTTTTTATTCTTTACCCTCTTTGGCTTTATTGTTAGTTTTATCTACCAAAAAAAGTATTTTTGGAGCGCTTTCATCTTCAGCTTGTTTTATATTGCTCTTTTTGACCTTATTTATCTCAATAATGGGCGATATATTTTGATGCTCTATCCTATTTTTGCTATTACTGCAGGTTACGGCGCTTACAAATTATTGAAACTCAATTCTTTTAAAGCCCGCTTCTGCGCCACGATTGCGGTTTCAACTGCATTTATTTTTATGGGAGCAAACACAATAAAATTTGATTATTTGTTAATTAAAAACGATACACGAAAACAGGTTCTTGATTGGGCAATTAAAAACTTGCCGGAAGAAAGCAAAATTGTTGTCGCCGCACCTCTGACAAGATTTCCTTCAACGCTTGAAGCAATCAAAGAACAAGAATCCATAGATGTTTTTTCTCTAAGAAACATTGACCGCGCGGAAAAAAACATAGACCAAAGCAAGCGCAAAGGTAAAAAATTCCACGCTTTAAATTTGTATACGGTCAAAGAATCGTGGTTTGCCGAAAATTTGGAAAATTATATAAAAAAAGAAAAATACCAGTATTTCATTTATAATCCTTTTTTACTGGAGAAAAAAAACGTTCCTCTTTATTTTTACTCGCAAGGAATCACCCTAAAAACTTTCAAGGGGTTTGACAATGAAAAATTGGACATGGTTGAAGACAACGGGGGAGGAATTAAAAATATCTACAATCTTAAAAACAGCGGACCAACTATCATTATCAAAAAATTATTTTAGCCGTTTTTTTGAGCCGATGCCATCAAACATTCTCCGTAATTTTTAAATATCCAAAAATGTGGCATGGGGAAAAGTTTACCTCTAAAGGCAAAAACGTTTTCAGTGGTTATTTTCTTTATTTTAAATTTTGAAGCGCCAAGAAGATTTTCAAGCATTGCTTTTGAGTAAAATATTTTATGGTCCGGGTTGCCCAAAATAACATCTTTTCCCGTTATTATATATTTGAACATTCTTGACAGTGAATAAACATTTGGAACGTCTATTATTAAAACTCCCCCTGGTTTTAACATGTTATAAATCTTGTTTAAAAGATTTTTCGGCGTCCATGAATGTTCCAAAACTTGACCCATATAAACAGAATCAAAAAAAATGTCTGGAAATTCTATTTCTTCCATATTTCCAATCGCTTGGTTCGCAAAAGAAAGTCCCAGTTTTTCCTGATCTAAAACATCTATCCCGAAAATTTCCGATTTGGGAAGTTTTTTAATCAAAATTTTGTGAATTTTTCCTTGCTTGTCCAAATTTCCCACATCCAAAATTTTTCCCGGTTTTATGTTTTTTAACAAAAAATCAAACCTTTTCATTTTTAAAATTCCTTATTATATTTTTGATACTAATAACTGAAAAATTTTTTGAATATATTCTTATTTCCGGTAATCCACTCCGACATGGCATCAAATCCAGTATCAAAATCGTATTCCGGCTTCCAGCCCATATCCTTAAACGCTTTTCTCGTGTCCGATATAAAAATAGGCTGATCGCCTAATCTCATTTCCGAATAAGTCAAAGGAATTTCTCTGCCTATGTGCGACATTAATTTATCAAGAAACTGCAACAGCGACAGTTTATTTTCCGGACCGCCTCCTATGTTGTAGGCTTTTCCGGAAACTTTGTTTATATTACCTATAGCCAACTCATATAAACGAGATAGGTCGTCAACAAACAGCAAATCTCTCACCTGTTTGCCTGTGCCATAAATATTAATGCCCCTTTCCAGCATACTGGCAATGGTAAACCAAGCCACCCACCCCTGATCTTCTATCCCAAATTGAAAAGGCCCGTATACGCACGACTGCCTGAAAACAACCGTCTTAAGGCCGTATATTCTGTTGTAATCTATAAAATATTGGTCGGCTATTCCCTTACTGCAACCGTAAGGCGAATGGTAATCTAAGTTTATATTCTCGTGAATGCCATATCTGTGTATTTCTTCATCATTAAATTGATAATGTTTATCAATTTCTTTTACGGGCAAATGTTCGAGGCAACCGTAAACCTTGTTGGTTGAGGAATATAAAACAATAGGCTTATTGCCAGACAGTCTTACCGCCTCAAGCACATTGAAAGACCCTAGAGCGTTAGTCTCAAAATCGTGCCTCGGATTGGCAACTGAGGTGGTTACGGCAACCTGCGCGGCAAGATGAAGCACCACATCAACTTGCGATACGGCCGCGCACAACACCGGGTAATCTTTAACTATATCAGCTTTAATTATCTTGAGTTTAGATGTCGGGTATTCGTTCTTTAATTTCTCAATATTTAAATCGGTTCCTTTTCTGGAAAAGTTATCCAAAATGTGCACATCCCACCCGCTGTTTAAAAAACGCCTGGCCGAATTTACCCCAATAAAACCGGCGCCACCCGTGATAAGTATCTTATTTTTCATCATTGTCTATATTACTACATTTGTATAAAAAACAAAAGGGGGTTAGTTGTTTATAACTAACCCCCTTTCTAATGAAACTCCTACATTGTTTCAATTGCCAGCCTAAAAGTGAGCATTGGGTACCAATGTTTTTGTTTTTTCGGGAGAGTTTCCAAATCCCTCATCGTAAGGATCCTATATGCCGTTTGATCTTTGTCTAATTTTATTTTAGCTAAATCATCATAGTCTATTCTCCCCACATAACACAGTTGTATGGTCGAGCAAATATGGTCCTCGGCGCATGTCCTAAAGACTCCGATTAAAGCCTCAATTTTAGGACAAATACCACATTCTTTTCCCGCTTTTTCAATCAAAAAATCAACAATTGACCTGTATGGATGAAAGGATCCTCCTTGCATCCACCACTTCCCCCCAAATGGTTTATTCATCGCTCGCTTAACAGCCAAGACCGCATTATCCCCGTTGGGCAATCGGACTGTAATAACAACATCGGCGCAAGCTCTTTCTAAACCTAGGCTGTAAATATCATATACATCTTTTGCAACCCCCCTCTTAATGTTATCCACCGGTGGTATTACCTTTTTATCCATCATGGAAACAAATTTTTTAACTCTGTCTTCTTTTAACCTTGGATTTACTAATATAATCCCCTCAATCGGTATCGGTATCGGTATCGGTATTTTCAATGTGTTTTACCCTCCTTTTTAAAGTTTTATGTTTTATTTAGCTGTTAAGTTGCTATTATAACCATACTAGCAGAAAACTATACTTTGTCAACAGGCCTGCCACAAAAGAAAGTGACTATCCTCTCGGCTAAATTATCAAGCCCGTGATTAGCCGACATGTAATCAATGAATTTATCCTTGTTCATATTCGGAGATTTTGACAAATTTTCTATTTTTTCGGCCACTGCTTTGGGTTCGTTTTTTGTAAAATTTTCCTCCGGCAAAATATCTTTGAAAGCTTCATTGGAAGTTAAAATTTTTAATCCGCAGGCCATCGCCTCAAGCACTGCTTTGTCCAAACTGCCGGTATCGCTAAGATTTATAAACAAATCTCCGCTTTGATAAAAATCCGCGATATCTTTGTTTGGAATTGGACCAACAAATTTAATTAAATTCTCAAGTTCTTTTTCTTGAATCAAGTTTTTAAGCTTTTCAAAATAAATTTTATCGCTTTCCAAAATCGGCGCTCCGGCAACCTTAATCTCAAAATTAAAATTTTTGTTTTTTAATATTTCCGCCGTATTTATCATAATTTCATAATTTTTCACGGGCGAAATTCTACCCACGCTTATTATTTTAAATTTTGAGCCATCTTTTTCTGTTTCCGCAGGTTTAAATTTATCCAAATCAATGCCATGCCCCGTTATTTCCAATTTTTTAGACGGCAACCTGAAGCTTTCTTTGGAAGCGGTAAAAATTTTGTCTATTAATTTTTCAGCCAACCTAAGTTTCCAATTGACGGACTTGTGCGTATACCACAATAATGTTTTTTTTCTGAAAATTTTCGGCCATAAATGGGCGCCTAAAACATATTCCGGGCACATATGGAAAAATACGCCATTAACTCTCGGCAACAATTTCAATAAAAACCATTGGTATTTAAAAATTTTTACCAGCTTGCCAACCCCTATTTCTTTTCCCAAAGAAAAAACTTTTACATTACTAGGCAAATCGTATTGCCCGACATAATTGGCTATTACAAAAATATCGGCTTTCTCGGCCATTTTTTCAAGCCAGCTATGAAAAAAACCGAGATTATCGTCATTTATATCCACTTTTTGAGTTATTATCAACAGTTTCATCCTTTGATCAGGTAATAAACTCCAAATAATTATCTCTGTTTATCGCATGGAATTCTGAGTTTTGATAAGCCTTTGTGAAGTCTTTTGGCGGCTCTTTAACGCTGTTTTTCCATTTTATTTCGTAAGCGAAAAGCTTGCCTTCTCTTTCTTCTATCCAGTCAATCTCTTTTTGCTCGTAAGTTCGCCAAAAATAATTATTGCAAAAAATCTCCTTGTATTTTTGCTTTTTTATTCGTTCCGCGATTATATAATTTTCCCACAATTGTCCAACGTCGTTTCGTTTGTCAAGTTGGTTAAATTGTCCGACAATGGCATTCCTTATGCCATTGTCGTAAAAATAATACTT
>Ga0209343_10006982_pt1 | contig 13401 bp, 12 predicted proteins | sample RifCSPlowO2_02_FD_184026 | JGI IMG/M metagenome (GOLD analysis project Ga0209343, IMG submission 184026) | Groundwater microbial communities from Rifle, Colorado - Rifle CSP2_plank lowO2_0.2 (SPAdes) (version 2) | ecosystem: Environmental > Aquatic > Deep subsurface > Groundwater | place... | reverse complement strand
CGAATGCCATTTACGGTTGCGCAAAAGGCGCAGATCATCACGAACCATCAGCGCGCCCAAGGCGACACCGGATCGCCCGAAGTGCAGGTGGCGCTGTTGACGGCACGCATCAACGGCCTTACCGGTCACTTCAAGGTCAACGTCAAAGACCACCATTCGCGGCGTGGTCTGCTAATGCTTGTCAGCCAACGGCGCAAGTTGCTCGACTATTTGAAGCGCAAGAACGCTGACAAGTACCGGCAGCTTATCGATACGCTTGGCCTGCGAAAATAACACTTCCCGCCAACGCCCACTCGGTCCCGCCAGTGGGCGTTTTTGCTTGAGCATTCGTCCCATGAACCAGGCCGGGCGCGCAAGCAACCCGTCCAAGCAATCCAGATCGGAAAATTCATGCCTATGTCTCTAAAGCCTGTCACGAAAACTTTCAGCTACGGTGCACACCAGGTCACGCTGGAAACGGGCGAGATTGCCCGCCAGGCCGACGGTGCCGTGATGGTCAACATGGACGACACCGTCGTCCTATGTACGGTTGTCGGCAAGCGGGTGCCCAAGGCCGGGCAGGATTTCTTCCCGCTTACCGTCGACTACGTCGAGAAGACCTATGCGGCCGGCAAGATTCCCGGCGGATTCTTCAAGCGGGAGGGCCGTCCCTCCGAGAAGGAGACGCTGACCTCCCGGCTCATCGATCGGCCCATCCGGCCGCTGTTTCCAGACGGCTTCTACAACGAGATCCAGGTCGTCGCACTGGTGATGTCGGTCAATCCGGAGGTGGATCCCGACATTGCGGCAATGATAGGCGTGTCTGCGGCACTCACGCTCTCCGGCATCCCTTTCAACGGCCCGATCGGCGGTGCCCGGGTCGGATATATCAACGGCGGGTACGTGCTCAATCCGACGGCCACCCAGCTCAAGGAGAGCGCTCTCAATCTGGTGGTTGCCGGTACCGAACACGCGGTGCTGATGGTCGAGTCGGAAGCGCAGGAACTCCCCGAGGACGTCATGCTGGGCGCGGTGGTGTTCGGGCACCAGCAGATGCAGGTCGCGATCCAGGCAATCAACGAGCTCGCCGACATGGCAGCCAAACCGGCGTGGGACTGGAAGCGGGCTGAAAATGACGAGGCGCTGGTCAACCGCATCAGCGCGCTTGCCGAAACCGATCTGCGTGCGGCGTTCAAGCTCCGCCAGAAGCAGGCGCGTTCCGCGGCAATCGACGACATCTGGAAGCGGGTCTTCAACGAACTGGGCGTCGGCACCGAACAGGGACCCGATGCAAACGTGGTGAAGGACATCTGTTTTGGTGTGGAGTCCAAGATCGTGCGCAACCAGATCCTGGACGGCGAGCCGCGCATCGACGGCCGGGACACGCGCACTGTGCGTCCGATCAGCGTTCGCGTCGGTGTGCTGCCGCGCACCCACGGCTCGGCACTGTTTACCCGCGGTGAAACCCAGGCGCTGGTGGTTGCCACGCTGGGAACAGGCCGCGACCAGCAGATCATCGACGCGCTGATGGGCGAATACAAGGAGCGGTTCATGCTCCACTACAACATGCCTCCGTTCGCCACCGGCGAGACCGGGCGCATGGGCACGCCCAAGCGCCGCGAAGTCGGCCACGGACGCCTGGCCAAGCGGGCGTTGCTCGCGGTGCTGCCGAGCCCGGAAGAGTTCGCCTATTCGATCCGCGTGGTCTCGGAGGTGACGGAATCCAACGGCTCCTCTTCGATGGCGAGCGTCTGCGGCTCGAGCCTTGCGCTCATGGATTCGGGGGTGCCGACGAAGGCACACGTCGCCGGCATCGCGATGGGACTGATCAAGGAAGGCAACCGCTTTGCGGTGCTGTCGGACATTCTCGGCGACGAGGATCATCTCGGCGATATGGACTTCAAGGTGGCCGGCACGGAGAGCGGCATCACCGCGCTGCAAATGGACATCAAGATCGAGGGAATCACCAAGGAGATCATGCATGTGGCGCTCGGGCAGGCGCGCGAGGGACGCCTTCACATCCTGCGGATCATGCGCGAGGCGCTGGAAGGCTCACGCTCGGAGATTTCCAGCTTCGCCCCGCGCATCATCAAGATGAAGATCAATCCGGAGAAAATCCGTGACGTGATTGGCAAGGGCGGTGTTGTCATCCGGGGCATCCAGGAGGAGACCGGTACGACGATCGAGATCACCGACGATGGAACGATTTCCATTGCCTGCGTGAGCTCCGAGGGTGGCGCGGCCGCGAAGAAGCGCATCGAAGACATCACCGCTGACGTCGAGATCGGCCGCATCTACGACGGCACGGTGCTAAAGCTGCTCGATTTCGGCGCCATCGTGCAGCTGCTGCCCGGCAAGGACGGGCTGCTGCACATCTCCCAGATCAGCCACGAGCGTGTCAACAACGTGTCCGATCATCTCAAGGAAGGCCAGGTCGTGAAGGTCAAGGTGCTCGAGGCCGACGAGAAGGGCCGCGTGCGTCTCTCCATGAAGGCTGTGAAGGAAGCGGCGCCCGCCGCCTCGAGCTGAACGAAGCGGCGGCGAAAAGGGGCGCCGCTGGCGCCTATTTTGCGACCTGCCGCTCTCGGAGTTCGTCCAACGTCTTGCAGTCGATGCAAAGCGTCGCCGTCGGCCGTGCCTCGAGCCGCCGCAGGCCGATCTCGACGCCGCATTTGCTGCAATGGCCGTAATCGCCGGCGTCAATGCGAGCCATGGTCTCGTCGATCTTCTTGATCAGCTTGCGCTCCCGGTCGCGATTCCGCAGTTCCTGGGCAATGTCGGATTCCTGGCTGGCGCGATCGTTTGGATCGGCGAAAATCGTCGCCTCGTTTTGCATCGTCTGCACGGTGCGGTCGATGTCCTGCGACAGTTCTTCCTTCAGCGCCACCAGAATCTTCTTGAAGTGCGCGCGCTGCCTGGGATTCATGTATTCCTCGCCCTTCTTGGGCGTATAGGGCGGTAAAGTCTTGTGCAGCAGTTCCAATTGACCAAACTCCAGTGCAACAAAAAAAGCGAAGGCGTCTTGATACCAGAAATAGGCAGGCGGGGCAAGCGAAAGCGCGGCTTTCCGCAGACCCTTTCCGCAGGCGCGTTGAACTGGTCGCCGCCGGAGCGTAGAATACCGGCCTCTCGGGGTGTAGCGCAGCCTGGTAGCGCGCTTGCTTTGGGAGCAAGATGTCGGGAGTTCGAATCTCTCCACCCCGACCAGACATGGGCGCGCTTGCCGTGCTGCGGCAAGCGCTTCATGCCTGGCGAAGTGCCCGTAGCTCAACCAGGATAGAGCACCAGCCTTCTAAGCTGGGGGTTGTGGGTTCGAGTCCCGCCGGGCACGCCATCAGCGCCACCGGGCGGTGCGGGCGGCCCACGTCATAGGTTACGGGTTGCAGTGGTGGCGGTAGCTCAATGGTAGAGTCCTGGATTGTGATTCCAGTCGTTGTGGGTTCGAATCCCATCCGCCACCCCATAAATCAATGACTTAGCGCAGATTCGAAGTCAGAAAAAGATCTGCGGTAAGCATATGGTAAGCATGGCAGCCAGCCAACAAAAAACCCGCCGCGCGGGCGGGTCTGTGTATGGAGGGGCGCCGCAGTGCTTGATTTCGCACAGCTACGCAAGAAAACTAAGCGATGGTGGCAGGGCGAGCTAGAGCAGTTGCCAAGCGGCTATCCCATCTTGCGCATTGTCCCGCAGTATCGGCGCCATTGGACAGCGCGAGCCTTGAGCGCTCTCGTGGCCTTTTACCTACGACATTGGCCGTGGTTGTGGGGCGTCGCCATCGCCATCACCCTTGGTATCTGGAAGCGGTGAATTGCGGATCCTCCGCGGGCGAAGGATGTCTCGCTCGATACCGATGCCGAGAAACACGCCCATGAGAATCAGAAGCACGTCAAACATGATGCCCTCCGCTCACAAGGTCCCCCCAGGGGGACGTTTGAAACGCCACGCTGGCGCCGCTTGCGTGATCGAAGCGCACGGCTTGGGGGTAGGGTGCGCCCGGCCGTGCATCGCTCCCGCGGCCTGTATGCAAGCCGCAGGATAGATGCCGGCGCAGCGTAATGGATTACGCTCACCGGCTGGCGGGGTTTGCGCTGTTCAACACGTTGCAGCGCATAGGGCACTGTCCGCCTGATCCCGGCGCATGCGCGCGACGGTGCGGGGAAGGTGCCCACACTATCGCGCCGGTGCGCCATGCCGTTGTTGCTCATCAGCCGGCGTAGGTCAAGCTGCCGTATACCGCCGCCGCGCCCAGCTCGGTGACGAGCGCCACGCGCGATTCAACAAGCACATGGATGAGGTTGCGGATAAACGCATCGTTGACGTTCTCGCTGATTCGAACGTTCGCGGTTTCTCGGTCCGCGATGTAGCCAAAGCGTTGCGGGTCGATGCAGACAAAGAATCCCTGCGTCATGCTCGGGGTCGGAACTACCGGCTTGCCCCAAAGCATGGGCGTTGTCGCCGCGCCCGAGTCGCCCAGGATATACCGGCCCTGCGTATCTTTTTCGAGCTGGCAATTGAGCCAGTCGGTCGGGTGCAGAATGAAAGCGCCCGGCTCGTAATCCGCGACCGCGAGTTGATTCGCCGCTTTCGCCAATGTGTCCAGGCGCGTCTGATTCGTACTTCCGCCCGTGAACGCCGTCGCTTTCGAGGTAATGCCGATCATGTTGCCCGCGCTGCCGGTGTCCGTGAGCATCTTCGTTTCCTCCTTGAGATTCAGGCCATAGAGCAGCCTGTTTTCGAGGTACCGCTGCAACAGCGGCGCATCGCTCAGAATTTGACGGGACGCAATGATAAAGTGTGCAATCGTTACGACCGGCGTCTGGTCCAGTTGAAACGTTAAGGCCGACTCAGCCTTTAGTTCCGATTCGCCAGAGCCTTGCGGTGAAGTCGGCCCGCCTTGCTCGGTCGCGTTGTTCGTGAAGGCGGTCTCGGCCGGGCGTTCGATCAGGTTGCTGCTCGTGGGAATCTGCTCGAACAATGCTCTCACCGTTAGCCGTCGCTGCGGGGCGAAAACGACTCCGCGCCGCTCGGCGCGATCGCTCGCAACTAGTGGTTGCCCGCTGCCAGTCGCGTTGATGACGGTGTTTTTCGTCAGCATCTTTGTCGGCACTTCGACCGAAAAGCTCGGGGTGTTTTTCTTTCCGAACGCTTCGGCGCCGCTCGACTTGATGATGAGGTCCGCGAGTTCGGCGATACCGCCGCCGTCGGAGCCCTCGCTGCGCGGATTGCGCACGCCGCGCTGTTCAAGTTCAAGCGTGCGTATTTTCAGCTCTTTCATTTGGTCGGTCAGTTCGTCGTGCGCTTTTGTTTGCTTGAGAATGAAAGCCCTCACTTCGCCGGTTGTCGCAGCGAGTATCGCTTTCAGTTCTTCCGGTTCGTTGTTCATGGTTCAGTTTCCTTTCAGAGTCTCGTAAAAAGATTTGAGCTGCTTGGCAAGCTGCTCGTCGTCAGAATCGTCGTCGGTGTCAGGGTCGGCACCATTGATAATCGGCCAGTCATTAAGCGCCATGCGCCGCGCCTTGCGCTTCGAAACGCCATGCGTTCGCAGAATGCGTTCCCACTCGCCGATCTCGGAACACTCGGCCGCTGATTTCGCGGCCACGTAGGCTTCCGGATTTGCGCCAAAGACGCACAGGCTGATTTCGTACAGGCGCAATTCCTTCAGGTAGCGGATGCCGGCGCGGATTTCGTCCTTGATCGTGTCGAAGCCGATGCTCATGCCGCGGGTCGAGCCCGCCTTGATATGCGCTAGCGCAACGCGCGCTTGCGGATCTTCCATGACGAGCTGGCCGTCGAATCGGAGCCCGGTATCGTCCTGCACCACGGTTGCCACGCCGATGGGCGCGTGCGTGTCGTGTTGCCAGAGCACCGGAATTTTGCCATCCGAGTTCTTGATGATCTCGGTAAATGCGCCGCGTTCTACTACTTCGTTCTGGCGATCGAGCACACCAAAGACAGACGCCAGCCCGACGATGCGGCCGGTATCCTCGGCAGACTTCAATTCGAAGGAAAAGACGCCGTGATGGCGAGAGTTAGGCATTGCACGCTCCATACAAAGTCGAGCCGGGCCTTGCGGCCATGGTTACTACTTCGGCCCGCCTGATGCGTGCTACTGCCCGCTGAGGTGGGGTTCCACGAACGATCGGAACGCGGAATATAGGCACTGTATGCCCGTCCAGTATTGCCGTCAAGCGGATCAATTGAACGTCGATCGCGGAGGCAGGGTTATTCCATCGCCAAGCTGGGCAAGCTGCTCGCGCGAAAGTATCAACGGGCCGGAAACCCTGAGCGCGTTGGTGCCCTTAAACGGGTCGTGCAAAGCGGCTTCCAAAGGAGCGCCTGACAGGAAAACCCGCGCCGGATCGCCTTGAACCCAAATCCCCAGGTTCGCGGTGCCGGCCTCGATCTGCGCCTCAATCTCTGCCAGGCGCTTGGGGTCTTTTGCCGCACCGGATGCCCGCATCGCCTGTCGGACGGCGAGCCACAACAGGCTTGCGTATGCCAGGACGATTTTTTCGTTTTCGTCGGTCGGGGCCGCGTTCGCTTCGGTCGCTTCGGGTGTTTCGTTTTTCTCGCTCATGGTGTTTTTCCTTTCATGGTTGAATTGCTTAAGCCGGTGCCGCCAGCCAGCTTTCGAGGGTTCCGGCGTTGTTTGGGACTGCCTGCGACGTGCCGACAGCCATGCTCAAGGCGACCAGTAAATCGATGCGGCCGGTGCTTTTGCGCTTCGTGAACTTCTTGTTCCCGGCGTCGTCCGTGACTACGGCCGCGTTCGCCGCGCACATCGTCAGCACCGGATGGTTGCCGTGCTTCAGCGTTTTTTCGAGTAGTCGAACCTCGAGTTCTCGGATCGCCGGCGCCATTCCCAGGAAGCCTTGACCGTGTTCCACGAATCGCGCCAGCTCTTCTTCGCTGAATCCGGCGCGCACGAGGCAGGGCCGCAGAAATTGCATAAAGACACGATCGAAGGCGATTGTCTTGACGTTGCAGCGGTTGAAAATCCCGCGAAGGAACACGGCCACATGGTCGTAATTGACGGCGCGGCCGGGTGTCGTCAGCAGCAAGCCTTCGCGTGCCCAGCGGTCATATTCGACCTTATCCCGCCGTGACTTCTCCGCGAGCCCTTCCTCGGGCAGCCAGGCGAAGCAATGCACGCTGCCATCCTCGGCAACCAGCACCAGCCCGGTTAGATCGTTGACGCTGGCAAGGTCCAGGCCCCCGCTAACCGTTGCGCCGTCCATGGGCGAGGGTGCCGCGCCGTTCTGCGCCCATACTTCGCGCGAGACAAATGCGGCATGGGGTTCCACGCGCTGATTGAGCACGTAGTTTCGAAAGGTTGCCTCTTCGCTCGGTATGCGCCGCGCGACTTCCGCCTGCCCGCGGATTTCCTCGGGATTGAGAAAAACGCCGTAGGCTGGATTGGCGATCTTCCAAGTCTCTTCGGCGAACGCATCGAGCGCCGGGTCGGCGGTGAACATGAACAGCTTTATTTTGCGATCGGCGCCGGCCTTCGCATCATCGATCAGCATCGACAACAGGTCGCCATCGGTCGCGGCCTGCGTGCTGATGATGATTGACAGCGGCGCCCGCTGCGCGCCGAAGGATCGCTCGACCGTTTGGAACAGTTCCCAGCGCGGCCCGCGGACCTGGCCGAGTTCGTCATGCACTACGAAAAGAGGCGAGATTCCGTGTGCCGTGTCCGCGTCACTCGACATTGCTTTGTAACGCGAGCCCAGCTCGGGAACGAACAGCGTTTTTTTCGTTTCCTGAACGTCGATGTACTGGGTGAGCTTTGGCGACATCCTCACCATTTTTGCGGCCAGATCGAACAGCACGGCCGCTTGTTCGCGTGATTGCGCGGTGCTGTAGAGCTGCGCGTTTTCGAGCCGTTCAGGGCCGGCCAGTTTCGCCAGCAACAGGCACGCGGCAAGTGAAGTTTTCCCGTTCTTTTTTGGCAGGCTGATAATCGCGTACCGGGTCGAAGAATCGTAGATTCCGCAGATAATCGCCCGCTGGAATGGCAGCAGCTTGACCGGCTCGCCGATCATCGGCCCCTCGGGAACCAGACAATTGCGCTGGATCCACCGGATAATGACGGCGCCGGTAACAGGTTTTTTCAATCCCATGGCCTTGATCCCTTCAAGCGTTTTGCCCCGCGGTGCGCCGTCATCGGGTCATACCGTGCCTGCGGGGTGAGCCGCAGCGCGGTCGCAAGGCGCGTTATCTGCCCGGTCAACTGCATCAGCTCCCGCAGCGAGATCGCCTCGGCGTCGGGCTCCCGTAGCGCCTCCCAGGTGGCGCACAGCACGCAATAGGCACTCAGCACCGGGAACGAGCCGGCATCGAAGGCGCCGGTCGGCTTGATCGCGACCACGTTGCGCCAGATCCGCGCCTGGCCCGCCGTCAGGTTGCTGGGGGGCTTCGGGCGCCGTCCCGGTACACGGGCAGAGGGGCTTTGCTTGGTCATTTTCGGGCCGATATTCTGTAAGCGATTCGCTCTCGGATGGAGCGGGCCGGTAGTACAAAACGTGCCACCAAGGCTTTCGATCCGCCCCCGGTCATTGCTGCACCTTGTTCCATGGGTGCCGCGGGTCAAGTGGATTGCCTTGTGCGTCACTGCCTCGAATGAATCCGGCGCCGCCCTTCTCGGTTGATTGCTTCACCGAGTCATGGCATGGCTTGCACAGAGACTGCAGCGGACCTTCGAACAGCACGCGATCGCCGCGGTGAGGGGTGATGTGATCGGCGACGGTGGCGACAGTAGCGCGCCCGCGTATCTCCCAGCACAGCCGACACAGCGGATGCCCGCGCAGTTGGTCGGCGCGACGCTTGTGCCATCGGCGGTCATAGAGCGCGTTCGCCATCAGTGGCGCCTCTCTCGGTCGTCAAGCTGCATTGCCTTGATCGCGGCAAACGCCGCACGCGCCCCGGTGCCGACGCCGCGACCGTTCGCGCTGCTCCATTCCAGAAACTCGGCCGGGTCGAGCACCACCTTGACTACGGGCACGCCTTTGGCCTGGAGGTCTGTGAACACAGCGTTCATTCGGCGCAGCCAGTGCTGATAGTCCGGCTGAAAATTGGCATCCATGGCAAGCCAGCGCGGCCAGTCATCTTCGCGGAACCATGCCACGCCCAGGCCCTGCATCTTCATCGCTCGCCCTCCGCTGCGCGCGCGCACCCCCTATATACCCCCTGCCGAATATGGCAATTCGGCGCAGGGGCGCCTTTGCCATGTGTGCGTCGTATTCGTTTTTCAGAATGTGGCAATGTGGCGCACTCCGTCTGTAGTAATGGCGATCTGCGAGCCTCTATGTCCGTTTGTGCGCCGATATTCAGCGTCTTCAATCGCGTGTATTTGGCGTAGCGTCTCAATTTGGCGCCTGAAACGACGCACGGCAGGCTTGCCGGCGCGCAGTGAATCAGGGAATTCCGGCCGCAACGAAAGGACGTGGTGCGCCGTCCGCGGCCCCTGCATTGCGGCCGGTACGATGATGGCGGGTACGCTCTCGGCGCAGGCTTGCAGGGCGGCCAGGATGCCCTTACGTTCGATCCGGTCGCGGTGCGCGCGGTCCGATGCCGTCGCTCCGACTACCTCGCGCCCAAGGAACAGGTGCGCGTCCTGGTCCCATCGGAACCGGATGCTCTGATCGGTGCGGCCGAGGTTGGACTTCTGCAGCTCGAGGATTAGGTCTCCGGTACGCTCGGCGCGCTCGCCGTCCTCACCCTGTACCGCCTCGGGATAGAGATACCAGCGCGCCCTGCAGCTGTTGTGCCAGCCCGTCGAGCCGCTGTAGCCTTCACCGTTGGCGCCAGCCGTCGAGCCCGGCTTTGAGACGTGCCCGACAAGCAACACGGCGCCGGTATCGGGCGGGATCAGCGCTACCAGCGCGTTGACGAAGCGCTTCACTTCGCCGCGTGCGTTCTCATTCCCGGCGAACGTGTCGGAAACCCCGTCCACCATCAGCACCTCAGTCTGTTGCTCGCCCATGCGTTCCTGAAGGCGCCCATACCCCGGCGTGATCGTGGCGCCGGTGCGCGGGTCGCGGTCCCAGAGCATCGAATCGGTGCCGACAAGATCGAGGATTTCCAGCCATCCGCGAAGGCTCGCGAGGTCCGCGCCCATGTGCGAGCAGATACGGGATAGGCGCCAGTGCAAGACGGGTCGCCGGTCCTCGCAACTGAGGAACAGCACGCGGCGCCGGGCAACTTCAAGGCCGAAGAATGGCAAGCCCGCGGCGATGCAGACGGCCAGGTGTAGGGCAATGGCAGATTTTCCAACGCCACCATGCCCTGCGAAAAGGGTCGCGTATCCGACCGGGAACCAGTCGGGGATGATGAACTGCGGCAGCTCGGGCTCGAGTTCCGCGAGCGCTTCCAAGTCGAGCCCGGGCGGCCATTCGGAGATTGCCGGCGCCAGATCCAGCACCGTAGCTCCGCGCTCGGCTCGGCTGGAATACTGGCCGATGTATGAGGTGATTTTTCGGAAGCGCTCAAATCCACGCGCGCCGATCGCGCTTCGCTCTTCGTCGGATAGATCGCGCCACGCATCCGCAAACGTGAGGTCGTCGGCTTCCAGGATCGCGGCAGCTTCGGCAATCATGGTTGCCGCCGTTGCGGTGCGGCCCGGCCCGGCGTATCCTTGGCTTGCTCTTTCCTTTCCTCTGCGGCCGATACCGGATTGCCCTCCGGCTCGGCCGTGACTTTGTCAGGCGGTCGCCAGAGCATCGCGCACTCGCGCAGCGCTCGGTCCACGGCGGCGCGCGACGGCCGGCGCGTTAGCTTCGGCGTCATGGTCAAGCTGCCGCTGGGATGGTGTCAGCTTTCGCCTTTGCGCTCGATCTACGCGGTGCCGATAACTTCGCTTCGGCCCAGGCGTCCAGATCACCTTGCGTGTAGACCGCGCGAAGACCAAATCGCCGGTAGATAGGCCCGCCGCCAGTTGTGACCCACTTCTGCAGGGTGTTTTTCGAAATGCGCAGGCCGCGCGAGGTCAAGTATTCGGCAGCTTCGCGCCGATCAAGGAAAGTGTCAGTATTCATTTCGCCTCGCAGAGTTGTTAAGCGTCAGGCGAATACTGCGGGCGAGCGACACGACACCTCAAGACAAACGCAATACCACTTTTTTGAGAAAGTGGTTTTTGACAGCGCGAAATTTACTTTTGGCTATCCTGCCAAATGCGTTGCAGCGTGCGCGCCGAAAGGCGGGCGGGAGGCGGCCAGCCGATGCTGCGGAAGTTATCAGCGATCGCGGCCGCGAGCGGTTTCCACATTTCCACCATAGACGGTTTCGCCGGGACGTGCTTCAAGACGTATTCCGATGCCTCCATCATGCGCATGCCGCGAGCGATCGGTACCAGCATCCGCCAGTGTGCCCGTTTGATGGACTGGTTCGGCAATTTGAAAGCGTCGCCCAGGTCTTTGACTGCGCCCCGACGATAGCGCGCCATGCCGGCCAGGAATTCCGAATGTGCCCATACCGGCAGAAGCCAGCCGCGCAGCGCGCATTCCTCGATTGCTTCGAACAACGCCATGCCGTCGCTCTTTTCGAAGCGTTGGCGTAGCTGGTCGAGCAGCGCTCGCTCTTTATCGGATAGATCGCGCGCTTTCATGCCTTTCCCTTCTGGCGCAGTTTCGTCACGCTCGCTTTTTTCGTCTGCCCGTTCAGCCCGGCCATTGCGACGGATGCGGCGCGCTCAGCGAGTGTGCTACGGGCGCGCTCGGCAAAATGGACGTAGCGCAACGTCGTCGTGATCTGCTTGTGTCCCAAAGTCTCCATGAGTTCGACAGCGGAGGCACCGGCCATCGCCAGGTGTGTCCCGATGGAATGTCGCAGGCCATGCAAGCCCAGGTTCGCCGGCAGCTTCGCTTCGTTGCGTACTGCCGGCCACATGCTGCCGATCGATAGCGGCCCGATGCCCTTGGCGGGGCGGAATACATAGGCGTCAGGTTCGCCGCCCGGCTGCCTGGCGATGATCGCCTGTGCCTCGGCGGGGAGGGCGATGATGCGCGGCTTGCCCGTCCTGTGACCGGCCTTGTGCGCCTTCGGTGGGAGAGTAATCAATCCGGTTTTCATGTCCACCCATTGCCAGCGCAGGCCTGTCGCTTCGCCACGGCGCGCCCCGGTCAGGGCAATGAATCGGATCGCGTCGGCCGCTGCCGAGCGGATGCGCTTTTCGTTCTCCATCTTCTGCAGGGTAGCGAATAGGCGCCCGTAGTCCCTGGCGTCATCAAGGATCGTGTCGCGCACCCCGGATTGCTTGCCTTTCATCTCGCTTGCCGGATTGCTCTTGACAAACTTGTTCTTGATTGCCCATGAATACGCGGTCTTAAGCAGGAGGATCGCTTTGTCGGCGGTCCCTTCGCCGCCTGTGACCTTGGCAAGCCCCCGCGCAACGGTCTTGACCCTCGCTGCCGTCTTGCCCTCGGTGATCCCGCGGTGCGCCTTCGCTACCTGATCGGCGGTCAGCTTGTCGGCGATCTGGTTTCCGAGTAGGGGGCGCAGATGCCGGTCGATGCGACCACGGTCTACGGACTGGGTGGATACGGCATTGCCGGCGAATCGTTCCGACTTCACATACAGGTCCAGCAGCTCGCCCACGGTCAGCGCACTCCGGCGCGCCTGCCTTTCGCCCATCGGGTCGCGGCCGGAGTAGACGTCGTGCTCGAATTCCTTTGCCCGCTTGCGCGCCTGGTCAACCGTCAGGGTGTGCGAATACTTGCCGATGGTGTAGCGTCGGGATCGACCCTCCGGCGTCCGGTATTGATACACGAACGACTTGACGCCGGTCGGAAAGACCTTGAGCCCGAAGCCCTTGATTTCGGTGTCCCAAACGAACCCTTGATCCTTGCCCGGTTGCTCGTCGTCTACCGTCGTTTTCGTCAGTTTCGGCATAGTCCAATTCTCCCCCGGTAAGCACATGGTAAGCAGGAGACAGTAAAATCGCGCCTCACTACTGGACAAATAGTAAGGCTTATCTACAGGTATTACAAGGGGAAAGTTAGGTGCGTACTTTTACGGTAAGCATGGGTAAGGGGTCATTGTCGGAATTGTGATTCCAGTTGTTGCGGGTTCGAATCCCGTCCGCCACCCCAGATTCCTCTCAGGGCACAGCTCCTAGCTGCGTATGCTCGGCGCGACCGGACGCGAACCCGTCGGGAACGATGCCGCCGAAAGGCAGCTTACTTGGTTGCGTGGCCAACGTCAGGCCGGCAAGCTCACGCCACTGCGTGAAGCGACGGCGCAGGACTTCGCGGTAGTTGACCGCCGCCAATTCTGACCGAGTTGCTTTCGCCTCGGCTCTCTTAGGAGCTAGAACCGCTGAGACACGGCCGCTTAATCTTACTGCGTCAATAAAGATATGTTCATTGATTGGTTCTCCCGCAGCACGGGCAATGAGGCAGACGCACGGCGAGGGCGCGGGCGATT
>Ga0209343_10006977_pt1 | contig 13406 bp, 12 predicted proteins | sample RifCSPlowO2_02_FD_184026 | JGI IMG/M metagenome (GOLD analysis project Ga0209343, IMG submission 184026) | Groundwater microbial communities from Rifle, Colorado - Rifle CSP2_plank lowO2_0.2 (SPAdes) (version 2) | ecosystem: Environmental > Aquatic > Deep subsurface > Groundwater | place... | reverse complement strand
TGCTGGTATGCACCCCCTGCGCCGTAGTGGCACTCAAGGTTCCGGCAGTCGTGGCAGCTGTGATGGCCGGAACCGCAATGGAACCCATCGCATTGAATGCTTCGAGAATATAATCCTGCTGGAAGCCGGCCGTGGTCGCCGCCTTGACCAGAATTTGCATCAGCAGGCCGGCTGCTTCGCCGCGCTTGGCCGCATCCGCCGTGCTTGCGGTCGCATCGACGGAATCCCGGATCAGCTTGGAATAGCCGCTGTTAACATCATTCAGTTGGGCAACGATGGCGCTACGGTAGGCCGCGAGCTCAGCGGCGGTCACGCCGCGGGTTGTCGTCAGGTAATCGGTAAAGCCGCCCGTGCCGGAGATCCCATTTTTCACGATGGTGGCCAACGCAGCGAGCTCAGGGGCGGTAATTCCAGTGGTGCGCACGGCAGCCAGCCCGAAAACTGCGAGGATCGGGTCGTCGGTTCCTGCGGCCAGGAATCCCGCCTTGAGCGCCTCGGTTTGTTTGTCAGTGACCGGTGATACGCCAAGCGGCAGAGTTGTTCCCGCAGTGGCGCAAGGCGCGATCCCGTTTCGCGCTACGGCACCGGTGCTATCCTTGATTACGACCGTCATGAAATTACAGGTCGTACTGTCCGGAACGCCGGTCAGGGAAAATGCGATCTTGCCGGCGCTGTCTGCGACGACAGCCGATGATGTGCTCAATACCGTTTCAGTGCCGTTACTGTTGATTTTTCCGATAGTCACCGTATAGCTACTGCCGGCTGTCAACGCATAGGCATGGCTGCCGGCCATCAGTAGTGCGGCAAGAATCGCCTTGGATAATCCCAGCTTTTTATTCCGAATCATGATAACCCCCGTATGGTTTGATTTGATCGAATTAACAATGTAGCTTTATTTGGCGCTGCCGGTTGCACCTGTGGTAGTCCCGCTACCTGCTGTCGTACCACCGCACCCTGTCGTTAGGGTCAAGGCTGCCAACATCAAAACCGTTCCGCATGCTTTAAGAAGTGATTGGATCATTTGACGCTCCCATTGATTTAGTGGTTGATAAAATAATTCAAAAAACCAGTGCACCATCAGATGCTTCAGGCTCTTTATTTAAGCCTGATATTAAAGCCTATACCTAATCAAAGGAAAAACATATATGCCGAAAGGCCTATTTTTTCATCCCTACACAAGCGAATCATGGCTAAATATTCTAAATGAAGTAAATTAAAATAGTCAGTTCCTTGGCATGTTCTGTAAGCTATGTGTCAGAAAATTGTAAACTGTTGGAATAAGCCTCTAAAAACCGACAACACTGTGTGTTGCATAAAAAATTCCTTGCTCGCATATTATTCACAAATGCCGCAACGGAATTTTTTGCGGGCCGCCGCCACGCGGCTTGCCTGCTTGCCTCTGTCGTGTATTGCCTTTGAGCGCAACTCCGAATTTTCAGAGGCTCCCTAAGCTTCTATTTTTATCATTTACAATGAACAATATGCGAAGGCGAATATTTATGTTTAACCTAAATCCAGCAGTTAAAAAATGCGCGCCCTTCACTATGTTGTCGAGTCGTTTCATTAGTGCCTTGCACAGTATGGCGTATCGATGCATGAACGGAGCGGCAACTACCGGTTCCAAATTTAACGCTCTTCTTTCCCCAGGCAAACGTTCGGCCACGCACATGGCGCAGCGCGGGTTCACCTTGATTGAAATTATGGTAGTCGTCGTAATCATGGGTATATTGGCCGCGCTGGTTGTGCCCAAATTGATGGGGCGCACTGACGATGCGCGCATTATTGCCGCCAAGCAGGATGTCGCCACCATCATGCAGGGACTCAAGTTGTACAGGCTCGACAACCAGCGCTACCCCACTACAGATCAGGGGTTACAGGCGCTGATCACCAAGCCAGTTAGCGGGCCGGACGCCAATGGCTGGAAAACCGGCGGCTACCTCGATAAATTACCCAAAGACCCGTGGGGCGGTTCATATCAGTATCTGTCGCCTGGAATTAAAGGTGAAATTGATGTGTTCTCGCTTGGAGCGGACGGTCAGGTGGGAGGTGTCGGCAATGACGCCGATATCGGGTCGTGGGAGTTGTAATCGGTCGTTTTTCCGCTGTACCGGGCAGGGTGCGCGGGCATGTTGCGTATCGAATATTGGCGCGCGGATTCACACTGCTTGAGTTGCTGGTGGTGATGGTGATTGTTGGTATCACGCTCGGCATGGTATCGCTTAATGCGGCGCCCGATGGACAGCAAGTGTTGCAAAATGATGCGCAAAGGATTGCGCTATTGTTGCAACTGGCGCGTGATGAGGCGATTGTGCGCAACCGCGCGATTGCATTCGAGGCAGAGGCAGAGCAATACCGTTTTTTACTGCGCGAGGGAAATAGCTGGCAGGTACTCGCGCAAGATGATTTGTTGCGTGAACGCAAATTCAAACGACCCCCGGTCATATTTTCCATCAGCCCGCCATCGCCGGAACAGACCACTCCATTACGCATCGTCTTCGGCCGCGAACCGGTTGACAAACCGTTTGTCTTGACGCTCGCAACAGGTGATGCGCATGCCGCTATCCGCGCTGACGGGATCGGCCATTTCATTGTGGAATGACATGCGAAAACATCTAAAATCTGTCATTCCCGCGAATTGGGGTGGGCGATATGCACCAGGTTGGGCAAAGCGAAGCTGTAGGAGCGCAACTTATTGCGCGATGAGATTTTCGCATCATCCAATTGCGCAATAAGTTGCGCTCCTACATCGGCATTTGCTTCCCGATGGATTATCTTGGCTCATTCCAATACAGAGGCGCTACGTGTAGCTGTTTGGTATTTTAATAAATTCCGACTCCCTTGGATGTTCACATGCGTCAATTCATACATTACAAGGTTTTTAGAAACACCTCGAGCAAAGGCTTTACTTTGCTCGAGGTGCTGGTGGCACTGGTCATTGTCGGCACCGCACTGGGCGCCAGCCTGCGCGCAATCGGCAGTTTGACGCAAAACAGCAGCGACTTGCGCGCTTCGATGATGGCGACATGGTCGGCCGAAAACCGGCTATCGCAGATTCGTCTCACGCACGAATGGCCTGTGCTTGGGCAACGCAGATTCAATTGCGCGCAGGGCGAGCTGCAGTTGATATGCGAAGAAAACGTATTCGCCACACCGAACCCTTTCTTCCGCCGCGTCGAAGTGAGCGTGTTTGACATGCAAAATGCCGCAAACACTCAGAATGCCGGGCGTCGCATCATCAAGCTGGCTCAGGTGGTGCCCAATGCGCAATAGACCAGCAGAAAACAGTATCGTGTGTGCCGCTTCGCCGCCGGCCAGCCACAAGGGTTTAACTCTGGTTGAATTGCTGGTTGCTATCAGCGTGCTCGCATTCATCGCGGTACTCGGCTGGCGCGGACTCGATAGTATCGTGCGCGCGCGTATTGTGCTCACCGGCGATCTTGAGCAGACACGCGGGATGCAGCTTGCCTTCGCCCAGTTGCAGAGCGATTGCGCGCATCTGGCCGGCACTGCCGCCTTGCCGAACCGTGTGCCACTCCTCGTCGAGCGCGGGCGGCTCACACTGGTGCGCACGGTGTTTGCCGACGATCAGCCGCCACGGTTGCAAGTCATCGCTTATCGGGTCACGGACGGCGTGCTGACACGCCGTGAATCGGCAGCGACGCGCGATTTGACGGAGCTGGATACACTGTGGCTGGCTGCCGCGAACAACATCGATACAAACCAGGCCCCGTTCGACAGGCTCAGGACAGGGGTAGTGCTGCAATCGGGGGTCGCCGCGCTGACGATGCGACTATGGGCCGGCGGCGGCTGGCACGCGGGCGCCGATGCCCTATCACCGATCGTGCCCGTTGGCATGAATGTGAACCCTCTCGTGCCGACCGGATTGGAAGCCACTTTGCAATTGCAGGGGCGCGACAACAGCCTGCTTAAAATATTCCTGTTGGGGGCCGTGTGAAGCCTCGCACCGCTTTTACGAATAATCCATCAAGCGTAGGTCGGGCTTCAGCCCGACATGTCGGGTTAAAACCCGACCTACATAAACAACGCGGCATCGCGGTGGTTACAGCACTGTTGCTGACGACGCTGGCAATCACGATCGTCGCCAGCCTTTTCTGGCAGCAGCAGGTGCAGGTGCGTTCAATCGAAAACCAGCGCCTGCAATTGCAAAAGCAATGGATTCTGCGCGGCGCGCTCGACTGGGCCGGCTTGATTTTGCGCGAGGATGCGAAGCATTCGAGTGTCGATAATCTGGATGAACCCTGGGCGGTGCCGCTCGCGGAAACGCGGCTCGATCAATATGTTGAAAGCGGCCGCGCCGATGATCATATCGGCGATGCGACATTATCGGGCAGCATCAGTGACGCACAGGCGCGTTACAACCTGACCAATCTGTGCCCGAATGGAACCATCGACCCCGCCGAGGTCGCCGCTTTCGAGCGGCTGCTCAGCGATGCGCAGATGGATCCGGCACTCGCGCAAGCAACTGCCGATGTGATGGCGACAGCGTACCGCTCCGAAGAACTCAGAACAGGGATAAAACCGCAAGTTGCCGCCACAAACGGCGACGGCCAGCCCAAGACGCAACCGATGAATCTTACCCAAATGGAAGATTTGCTCGCGGTGCCGGGCTTTTTTCCGGAGATGCTCGGCAAACTAAAAAATTTCGCGATCTTCCTGCCGCGCGCCACGCCGGTCAATGTGAATACCGCCCCAGCCGAGGTGCTGGCAGCCAGAATCGGCACACTCACACTTTCCGACGCGACTTCGCTGGTGGCAAAGCGCAATACCGCCAGCTTCCGCGATCTTGCCGATTTTGCGCAACGATTGCCGGGCAAGCCATTTGTCGCATTGGCCAAGGAGGCATCGGTCACAACCCATTATTTTCTAGTCGATGGTAAAGTGCGGATGAACCGGGCCGAATTGGAAGTGCAGGCATTGATCGAACGCAATGGCAATCGCACTAATATCGTCTGGATTCGAGAACATTAAAAAGAGAACGCGACACCTTGAGCACACTCTATATCCGCCTGCCTTCCAAATCCGCCGCCGACAGCGCGGCGCATTGGCTTGAACTGGTTTGCCCGTTTGCCCTGGTACTGCATGGCGATTCGATCGAACGTGAAGGCGCAGCGCCATTGCCGGATTTGTCCGACACGATTGCAAAGGCGCAGCGCGTAGTGCTGCTGCTGGCCGCCAGCGATGTCACCCTGCTGCGCGTGCAGGTGCCGCCGCTATCGGCTGCCAGACTGAAGGCCGCGCTACCCAATCTGGTGGAAGATCAGCTGATTGCCGACCCGTCCGGCTGTGTGATGGTTGCGGGCGGTTTATCCGATGGATTGCGCACCGTTGCGGTGGTGCAGCGCGCCTGGCTCGAACTTCTCGCCAAGACATTGAACGCATTCGGCGTCCGTCGGCTCGCGGCACTGCCGGCACAATTGTGTTTGCCCTATCAGCCTGGCCAACAGGATCAGCCGGGCGGCGTGACCGCCGCCATCAACGAACAGGGCGCCGACATCGACGTGCTGCTGCGCCTCTCTGAACAGGATGGCATCGGTTTGGCGATCGCGCCTGCCCTGAGCCAAGCGGAAGGACGCAATCAGCATGAAGCATCGGCACAAGAGGTGATCCGGACATTATGCGCTGTGGTGTCCGAAGCGCCGATCACGCTGTATGTGCCGCAATTGGCGGTGCACACTTACCAGGAAGCAATCAGCCATACTGCCGCGCTGACTAAACGCATCAACGTGTTTGCCGACAACTGGCCGCGCTGGATTGCCGGTGCCCAAGGCACGGCGCTCGATTTAATGGCGGGGCTGGGCACGGAAAGCGGCTCCCGACTGGACTGGCGCGCGTGGCGCTGGCCGCTGGCGCTGGCTGCCGCGGTCCTGATCATCAATGCCGCCGCCTTGAATATCGACTGGTGGCGCATGAAGGGCGAAGCCAATCTGCTGCGCACGGCCATGATCCAGATATACAAATCGGCTTATCCAAATGAGTCCGTGATTATCGATCCCGTCGCGCAAATGCGGCAAAAGATCGCTATCGCCAAACGCGATTCCGGACTACCGGCAGCGGATGATTTTACGGCGATCTCGGCGGCCTTTGGCGAGGCGTGGGCCAGAGTCATGCCGGGCAAAGCAGCGCCCGCTATTGCCACGCTCGAGTATCGTGAGCGCAGCTTGTTCGTACAGTTCAAACCTGCCCTGAGCCGAGTCGAAGGGCCAAATGCTGAAGCGCCGACGCAACAGATGAAAGCCGCACTGGCGGAACGCGGCCTATCTCTTAGCTTGGGATCACTTGACCTGGCGCCTGCGCAGTCGGGGGCGGTGGTATGGCAAATCCGGGGCGCGAAATGAACCCGTCCAGCCTGTTAAATCAATCCAATCAATCGTTATCGGAGTTCTGGATGGCGCGCGATGCCCGCGAGCGCGCGATGCTCGCTGCTGCCGCCGTGGCGGCAGCACTCGGCCTGTTCTACGCATTGCTGATCGATCCCGCCTTGACCGGCCGCAGCCAGTTGAATAAAAATCTGCCGGAGCTGCGTCAGCAAGTCGCACTGCTCCAGGCATTAGCAAAAGAAGCTGCGGCACTTTCCGGAAAAGCCGCTTTGCCGGTGCCAGCAATATCCGAGGAAAGCATCAAAACCGCGCTCGCAGGCAAAGGCTTGAAGCCGCAAAGCGTGACGCTGTCCGGCAACCTTGCAAAGGTGCAGCTCGCTTCAGTCTCTTTTGCCGGCACGCTGGCGTGGCTGGACGATATGCAAAAGGCCGCAAGGCTTTCGGTAGTCGATGCCAATATCGTCGCGCTGCCTCAACCCGATATGGTTAATGCGACATTAACGTTGCGGCAATTTTAAAGAATGGGGCGTCCCGCTTTAAACCCAAATAATCCATTAGGCTGTAGGAGTTCGATTTATCGAGCGATTGTTGACAAGAATCGCGCAATAAATTGCGCTCCCACAAGAGGGCTTGGTTCTAATGAATTATCTGGGTTAAAACGGAAGGTGCTTTTTTCCGGCGAACTCTGCCGTGCTGCGCACATCGGCTTTGCCTTATTGCTGCGCTTGCACCCGCTTGCAAAATGGAATAAAAAGGATATTCATTGCGCCACCTCGTGACATGGTTGCTGGCCGGAATTGCCAGTATTGCGCTCACCGCGCTGGTATTTTTTCCGGCGAGTTGGATAGTGTCGATAGTAGAGTCGCAGACCGCAGGCCGTTTGACGTTGGGCGATGCGCAAGGCACCTTGTGGCGCGGTTCGGCCTTTATCGGCGGTGCACCGGGCGGCAACGATCCGGTAACGCCGTTATTGCCCGGAAGGTTCTCCTGGCGGCTGTCCCCGATGCTGCTGCTGGGGCAGGTCGATGCCGAACTGGAAAATACTGCCGCATTGTCGCGACCGGTCAGCGTGTTAGGCAGTTGGCATCAATGGATAATAAGTCCGGCGGCGGTTTTACTGCCGGCGGAACGGCTGGCAGCGCTGGGAGCGCCGCTGAATTCAGTGCAGCCATCCGGGCAGATGCGGTTATCATGGGAGCAGTTACAATTGGCGCGGCGGGGCGGAGAAATCGAAATGACCGGCACAATGAACCTGGAGATGAATGACATCGCATCGCGGCTTTCGCCGATCAAACCGTTGGGGGCATATAACCTGGCATTTGATTGGCGCGGACGACAAGCAGCCGCGACGCTCAAGACAGTCAAAGGGCCGCTGCTGTTGAGTGGTTCGGGAATATTTACCAACGGGCGCTTGCAGTTTTCCGGCAAGGCAGAAACCGAAGCAGGACAAGAAGAGAGACTGGCAAATTTACTGAGTTTGCTGGGGCAACGCCGCAAAGAAGACGGCAAAGACGTTATTGCGTTAGAGTTCAAATGATCATAAACGGATTGGCAACATGTCGATGCTGGAGCGCTGCGTTCATATTGCTGTGCGCAATGGCGGGCGTGCAGCCAGCGCAGGCGCAAGATAACAATACGAGCGAAGTTGCGGGTGCGACCAGGGGCACGCTCAATTTCGTCGATGCCGATATCGAATCGGTGATTGCGGCAATCGGCGATTACACCAACACGACATTCATCATCGATCCGCGCGTCAAGGGCAAAATCAACCTGGTATCGGAAAAACCGCTCACCAAGGCTCAGGCATTCCAGCTGTTGACCTCGGTGTTGCGCATGCATGGTTACACGGTGGTGACCGGCAACGGTTATACCAAAGTGGTGCCGGAAGCGGACGCCAAGTCGCAGTCAGGCCCTTTTCAATCCAGTTCCGGCCAGTCCGGCGCAGTGCGCGGCGACCAGATCGCGACGCAGGTTTTTCGCTTGAATCACGAGTCCGCAGCCAATCTGGTGACCGTATTGCGCCCGCTGATTTCACCCAACAACACCATCAACGCTAACACTGGCAACAATACACTGGTTATCACCGATTACGCCGACAACCTGCTGCGCCTGGGCAAAATAATCGCGGCACTGGATGGCCCGGCGAGCAGCGAACTGGATGTGGTGCCTATCCGTTATGCGATTGCCAGCGATATTGCGGTGATGGTCAACCGGTTGCTGGAACCGGGCGGCGCCAGCGTTCCCGGAGGGGATGCCGGACGCACCAGCTTGCTGGCGGATTCACGCACTAATACGGTCATTGTGCGCGCGCCGTCCGAAGCGCGCGCCAATCTGGCGAAAACGCTGATCGCGAAACTCGATCAACCAACCGCACAGCCCGGCAATGTGCATGTCGTATATCTAAGAAATGCGGAAGCAACCAAGCTTGCGCAAACCTTGCGCGCCGTAGTATCCGGGGATACTTCCGCGCCAGCCTCGGCATTGGCTTCATCGACCACCCCACCGAACACCACGCCCTCATCACCGACTGCACCGGCATCGCTGCCGGGCGGTGGCCAAGCCGGATTCATTCAGGCCGACTCATCGACCAATACCCTCATCATCACCGCCAGCGAGGCGGTCTACCGCAATTTGCGCGCGATCATCGACCAGCTCGACGCGCGACGCGCCCAGGTTTATATCGAAACACTGATTGTCGAAGTGACCGATACGCAAGCGGCCGCATTCGGCGTTCAATGGGCCACCATGACGGGAGGACCCAACAGCAGCTATCGAGCCGGAGTTATGACCGGCTTCGGCACGGGAGGCGATAATCTGGCCAACCAGGCGATCTCAAATGCAGCCACAAAAAACTTTTTGCCGCCAAGCAACGGCTTGAACATCGGTGTTTTCAGGCAGGCCGCCGGCAAGCTCGGCTTGGGTGCTTTGGCCCAGATGCTTCAAGCCGGCAACAACGCCAACATCCTGTCGATGCCCAACCTGATCACGCTCGACAATGAAGAAGCGAAGATCATCGTCGGCCAGAACGTGCCGTTCCTTACCGGCCAGTACACGACGGCGGCATCGGGTGGAGCGGCGGGCGTAAATCCGTTCCAGACGATTGAGCGCAAGGATATCGGACTGTCGCTGCGGGTGCGTCCGCAAATTTCCGAAGGCGGCTCGGTCAGGATGGCGATCTACCAGGAAACATCAGGAATAGATAAAACAGTAAGCACCGAGGGGGCTGGGCTCGCCACCACCAAGCGCTCGATCGATACCAATGTGCTGGTGGACGATGGGCAGATTATCGTGCTGGGCGGATTGATCGATGAAAATCTGCAAGACGGCGTCGAGAAAGTGCCGGGACTCGGCGATATTCCGATCATCGGCAATTTATTCAAATCCCAAAAGCGCAACCGCGTCAAAACCAACTTGATGGTGTTCTTGCGGCCAACCGTAATCCGCAGCAACGAGCAGAGCGTGAATCTGACCGGTGATCGTTACAATTACATCCGCAATGTAGAAATCAGCGCACAGCCTGCATCGTCGCTGGTATTGCCGGACATGAAGGCGCCGCAGCTGCCGCCGCTACAGGATGGCCAAATGGCTGGTGGTCTGTTGTTCAACCGGATGGACAGCGGCCCCTTTTTCAACAAGACCGAGCCAAGCTCGCCGGCAGGCATGCCGCCGGCGCTTCCGCAAAGCCCTGCTCCGCAACAACCGGCGGCAGCGCCATCGAACGAATAAATGGCTGCCGGGGGTACCCCAGTCATGACTGATGCCCGTCTTTTACCCTACGCATTTGCCCGCGATTTCGCGTTGCTGGCGCAGCGCAGCAATGCGGATAGCCCGGTCGAAATCTGGGTATCGGACAAGACCCCGCCGGGGGCGATTGCGGAAGTGAGCCGCTGTTTCGGGCGCGTCACGCTTAAATCCATGTCGCGCGAAATGCTCGAAGCGGAAATTGCCAAAGCCTATTCCAATTCGGGCGGCGATGCGGCACAAGTCGTTGATGAATACGAGTCCGATCTCGACCTGGCCAAATTGATGCTCGATATGCCAGCGGTCGAAGACTTGCTGGCATCGACCGACGACGCGCCGGTGATCCGCATGATCAATGCGCTGTTGACGCAGGCATTGCGCGAAGGCGCGTCGGATATCCATATCGAACCGTTCGAGCAGATTTCGGTGGTGCGCTTTCGCATCGACGGCACCTTGCGCGATGTGGTGCGGCCAAAGAAGGCGATTCATGCATCGCTGATCTCGCGCATCAAGATCATGGCGCAGCTCGACATCGCCGAAAAACGCCTGCCGCAGGATGGACGCATCACATTGCGTGTGGGCGGCAAAGCGGTCGATGTGCGGGTTTCCACCCTGCCAACCGGGCATGGCGAACGCGCGGTGTTGCGCCTGCTCGACAAGGAGGCCGGCCAACTCGGCTTGCAGCACTTGGGCATGAGCGCGGAGGTGCTGGCGCAATTCGACCGGCTGATCGCACAACCACACGGCATCGTGCTGGTGACCGGCCCGACCGGTTCGGGCAAGACCACCACGCTGTATGCCGCGCTGTCACGGCTGAATACCACCAACACCAATATCCTGACGGTCGAAGACCCGATCGAATATGAACTGAACGGCGTCGGCCAGACCCAGGTCAATCCGCGTATCGACATGACCTTTGCCAAGGCACTGCGCGCGATTTTGCGGCAGGACCCGGACATCATCATGATCGGCGAAATTCGCGATCTGGAAACCGCACAAATTGCGGTGCAGGCATCATTGACCGGCCATCTGGTGCTGGCAACCTTGCACACCAATGATTCGGCAGCGGCAGTCACGCGCCTGCTCGACATGGGTATCGAACCCTTCCTGTTGTCATCGTCGCTGCTCGGCGTGGTCGCGCAGCGCCTGGTGCGCAAATTATGCCCGCACTGCAAACGGAAGGATGGCCAATTCTGGCATGAAGTCGGCTGCGACAAATGCGGCCACACCGGATATCAGGGGCGCGTCGGCATCTATGAATTATTGCTGACCACCGACCAGATTCGCGCGCAAATCCATAACCTCGCGTCGGAAGCCGATATCCGCGCTACTGCACTGAAAAATGGGATGCACTCCATGCGCGAAGATGGCGAACGCTGGTTGGCGGATGGCACGACGACGCAGGCGGAATTGATGCGCGTCACCAAGGCCAAGGATTAGGGACACGCCGTGCCAGCATTCCGCTATGAGGCCGTCGATGCGATTGGCACTGCAAAAAAAGGTGTAGTCAATGCCGACAGCGCCCGTGCCGCACGTGCCGACCTGCGCGCCCAGGGCCTGGTGCCAATTGCCGTCGATGCGATTGCGGCTCAGCTTGACGAAACCGGCCATGCCAAAACCCGCGCATTCGGCGATCATCTTTCGGCCGTGGAGTTGTCGCTCTTCACGCGCCAGCTGGCAAGCCTGCTCGAAGCGAGTCTGCCGCTGGAACAGGCATTTTCCGCGTTGCTGGAGCAAGCCGAACGCACTTATGTGCGCGACCTGATCGGTTCGATCCGCTCGGAAGTGATGGGGGGCGCGTCGCTGTCCGATGCGCTGTCACGGCATCCGCGCGATTTTGCCGACATCTATCGCGCGCTGGTCTCATCCGGCGAACAAATCGGTCAGTTGTCGCACGTGCTATCACGGCTCGCCGGCTATATCGAGCGGCGCAACGCGCTGGTGCAAAAGATAAAACTCGCGTTTACTTATCCGGCGATTGTCACCGTGGTGGCGTTTGCAATCGTGATCTTTCTGCTGACCTACGTGGTACCGCAAATCGTGTCGGTGTTTGACAATACCAAACAGAAGCTGCCGTTCCTGACTATGGCAATGTTGGGCGTTTCGGACTTCGTACGGCATTACGGCTGGATGGTGTTGCTGGTGATTGCCGGGTTGGTTTTTGTTTGGCGTCGCGCACTGAAAGACCCCGCGATCAAGCTGCGCTGGCATACCTGGCTGTTGACCGCGCCGCTGTATGGAAAATTCGAGCGCAGCCTCAACACGGCGCGTTTTGCCAGCACACTGGCAATCACGACCGGCTCCGGCGTGCCGATTTTACGCGCGCTGCAAACCAGCCGCGACACCCTGACCAATGTCGCCATGCGTGCGCAAGTTGAAGCAGCCACCGCCAGCGTGCGCGAAGGCGTTAGCTTGGCGCGCGCGCTGTCAGTGCATAAGCATTTTCCACCGATGCTGATCCACATGATCCGTGCCGGAGAACTCACCGGTGAGTTGCCGGCGATGCTGGAGCGTGCCGCCAACGCGCAGGAGCAGGATCTGGAACGTCGCGCGATGACGATTGCCGGATTGCTGGAACCGGCACTGATTCTGGCAATGGGTGTAGTGGTGCTGCTGATCGTGCTGGCGGTGCTGATGCCGATCATCGAAATCAACCAGCTAGTGCGTTAAGACATTAAGGAATGAAATGAAACGCTGGTCACTTGTTGCAACTTTCGTGCTGTTCATTGCGGCGTGCGTATCTGCCGCATATTGGGCAATGCAACTGTTCAAACCACCGGTGCGCACAGTCGCGGCACCGCCGCAGACAGTACAGACCGCCCCGCGCCTGGATGCGGCAGCGGCCTTGTTTGGCGGCCGCCTAACTATCGCCGTCGCCAGCAATTTTCAACTGAAAGGCGTGGTCGTTGCCGGCAATGCAGCCGAGAGTATCGCGATACTGGCAGCTGGCGGCAAGCCGGCGCAAGTGGTCAAAACCAATGAAGAAGTGGCGCCCGGCATAAAGGTCACCGAGGTGCATTCGCGCTACGTGCTGCTATCGGAAGGCGGTGTGGTGAAACGGGTTGAATTGCCGGAAGACATGAAGGGGCGAGCGAGAGCTGATCTTCCAAAATAAACCCGCAGGGCCGGCATTCTGTTCAACCCGATGGATGCAAGTGTACTCAAAGCCGACTCATATAAGGCTTTTGAAGAAACCAAAAGGGAATGTTTGCAGACCAACTTTGATTGGTCGGGGTGAGAGGATTCGAACCTCCGACTCCTGCGTCCCGAACGCAGTACTCTACCAGGCTGAGCTACACCCCGCTCCAGAAGGCCGGCATCCGGCCT
>Ga0209343_10006975_pt1 | contig 13408 bp, 13 predicted proteins | sample RifCSPlowO2_02_FD_184026 | JGI IMG/M metagenome (GOLD analysis project Ga0209343, IMG submission 184026) | Groundwater microbial communities from Rifle, Colorado - Rifle CSP2_plank lowO2_0.2 (SPAdes) (version 2) | ecosystem: Environmental > Aquatic > Deep subsurface > Groundwater | place... | reverse complement strand
GCAATGATGACGATGTCAGGTTTCGTATCCAGAAACATTCTGTCTATATCGGTAAAAAAAGACGCACTCCAACGCTTCGCTTCGCGCCTGCCGGTTGAATGGTTCGCGTCGACAAAAGCAACGACTTCTGTTCTCGAGTTCGCAGAAAATGCGTGCGCATGAGTGAGGATTTTCCGCGAGTGTGGTTCGTCAAAACCGGCTCCGATACGGCCCGCACCAATGATAGCGACGCGATATACTTTCTTCTTCATACCAGATTACTTTGACGCAAGCGCGTCCTCTATCGCGCGATACATACTTTCCCACTGCTCTTCCCCTTCCGCATCTTTTACCTGATCAGCGGAGAGGCTCAAGGTGCTGGGAAAAACGATCTTCGCCAGAAGCGCCAAGAATTTGAGCATCTGGGTTTTGTCGGGCGCGTAGCCTTCTTTTACTTTCTGGAGCGCCGCACGGCAATCCTCGACGCTTGCAACCCGCAAGATTCCCGGTGCGTGCATGAACCACGGATATCCGAAAATGAGCGCGGGCTTTCCGCGGATGACGCTCTCCCACGCGGCAGTGCCGGTCGCGGTCGCGGACGCGCGCGCATGATCGCACAGGGCGAATGTGCTCGTTGATACCGGAACGAGGCGTACATTCGGGATGCGGGCTACTCCTTCGTAGAAACCTTCGTACCGCTGCGGTGTGAAATCGCCCCAATGCGAAGGCCACTGCGCGGGATGCTCTTTGACATACAATTCCCAACCTTTGGGAAGCGCGGCGGCAAGAGTTTTCACCATGAGTATCTGTTCGACATAAATGCCACCCTGCGGGGAAGTCGTGCACTCCGGCTGGTAATGGAGCGGTAGGTATACGTAGGGTTTATCAAAATCCGGCGTGCGTTCAAGCTTTTTGTATATTTCTTCAAGACTCGGCTTCAACATCTTGAAGAATCTTTTCGGCCCGCGCTCAAAGATGGAGCCGTCTTTAATGTACGGCACCAAAGATTTTGCGCGGCGCCACAGATTTTTGAGCGGCGTGCTGGCGCTCTTGAATTCGGTGAGATACGCAGGCGTCGGATTCGGTTCCCCGGAAACGGTGCGATAGTGCTCCTGCACGTATGCCGGCAGATCTTCAATTGACACCCTCGGCCCGCCGTAACCGTCTTTTTGCGCATCGTACAATATCTTATTCCCGAACCGGTAGTCCGAAGAGGATATGATGCGGTCATGCCTGAACGTAACATCAAGAATAACTGTTTTGATGCCGCGGCGCTTCGCTATGGCATAGAGCACGAGATTGAACATCTGGTGCGGCGGCGCATTGAATATGACACAATCGGGTGCCAGGCTTTGGAGTATTCCGCCCCAGTAGCGGAGTGAATCAAAGTAAAAGTCTTTGCGTTCGTTGACGGGCCAATCCGGATGCCATTTATCCATCATGCTCAAAAATTCCGTTTCTAGATCCGAAAAAGCGATGATTTCGTCTCTTCCCCACGGTTCAAATGCCGACGTATCAATCTCCTTCGGTGCGACTCCGTTGATGGCATCGTGGTAGTTGTGAAAGATCGTTCCCGGGAATGCCGATTTGTCGAGCGGTACTACCTCCTCTATACGAATCCAGTAGACGATCTCGTGTTTCTTGCAGAGTTCTTTAGCCGTGCGGATGTGTTCCGCATTGATATCGGCAAGCTGATCAATAAGGAGTCTCATACATATTCTATTCCCGCGCTGAGGGGGAGTCTGCGACTGAAACGACCCGGCCTCCTGAAAGCGTGATTGCGACATCGGCTGACGATTGCATTTCGCCGCCATGCGCAATAATGAAAATGGTAACCTCTCCCCGAAGATTTTCAATTGACCGAATGATGGCGCGCTCGGATTCCGGGTCCAAGGCGCTTGTTGCCTCGTCTAGTATAAGAACTTTCGGCTTGCGCGCCAAGAGCCGCGCCAAGACTATCCGCTGGCGTTGGCCGCCGGAGACAAAAACCCCGCGATCTCCTATGTGCGTGTCGTATCCGTGCGGCAGGGACTCTATGAATTCATGTATATTCGCTCGTTTTGCCGAATCAATAATTGCTTCAAGAGGCAGTTCGGAATCATAGAATGCGATGTTGTTCCGAATGGAATCATTGAGAAGAAACGGGTCTTGGGGTATGTATCCGATTGTTTTGCGCCACTCCCGCAAAGAAACAGTGCGTATATCCTTGCCGTCCGCAAGCACGGTGCCGGATGCCGGTTCTATAAGGCGCAGCAACAGATCCGCAACAGTGGATTTGCCAACGCCCGATGGGCCCACGATCGCGACAATCTGCCCTTGCTTAACAGAAAAGCTTATATCACTTAAGACTTCTCCCCTTCTTGGATACGAGAACGAGACATTCCGGAACTCTATCCCCTCTGCGATTGTGGCAGAATTAATTCCTCCGGTAGATTCGGCATTTGTTTCGGCCTCATCCTGATACGAACGCGCCTTGGAGAGATATGGGAGCATTCCGGAAAGTGCGTTCAGTTGAACTTGCGCCATCTGTATCTGCATGAAAATCTGATTGACTGCATATACAATCACAGCGAATGATGCGAAGTTGAATCCCGGCATTCTGTACATGTACGCGAATACACCAGCGACGAACGCGAGTCCGGCAAACTGAATGCCCATTTCCAACAATCCGCGTATCGTTGCTATATTCACATGCACCTTTCGTATAGTTTCAAAATAATATGAAGATTCCTTGGATACGGGTTCCTCAACGCCAGCCGACTTTACGGATTTCATTCCCAAAATGTTCTGGCTCACAAAATGCGCCAGAGACCGATTGAGCCTTTCAGCTTCCGTAGAAGTATTTTTGTTCATCCTAAAAAGCGGTTGAAGTGCAAAAAAAAGTGCTGCACCGACAATAAAACTTAAAAACGCAATGATGTGCGATATATTGAACGCAATAACGATATAAGCGATAGTTTTCGTAATGATGAGAACAGCCGTAGAAAAAATACCGAAAAACGCTGCTGTGGTGATCGTATTCGTAATGAGAATCTGGTCTAAATGCCCAACTTTCTGCGTGGACAAAAACGGCCAGTTGCTTTTTACCGTTGCAGTAAATATGCGCTCGCGCATGTCGCGCTCGTATCCAAATACGATACGCGCAGTCACATTTTGAATCGCGAAAAGCGCCAAAATTCTCACTATGAACAAGGTGCCGACGAAAAAGAGGAGGTATCGGAACGTGTAGGGCAATCCAGCGAACGCAAAAATCGCCGAAAACACGCGCGTTACAGTATCGGTAGCAAATCCGCCTCCGCCGGTAACAAAAGAGAAGAGCGGAATTATTGCGCTAATTCCAAGACCCTCAAGCACACTCGCGAAAAAACCAAGAACAACTATGAAAATCAGGCTCCGATAATAGGAACCGAACGCCGATACGAGAAGATGCAAAACGTTGGCATATTTATCAGAATGCGACGACATGGTAGGGTTATTTCGTGCACGGACAGATTGACGGAACTCTGTAGCGACAGTACGGTGTGATACTAGCCCCTTTCATCTATATAATCAAGTATTCAGGCATGATTCAGGCCATGCTAGGGATGGGGAGAGTCTCATTTATTTTCCAAATCATGTACGCGTCACGAACCCCGCACTTCACAGAATGTATGTTGTTCTCTGGCGGTGCGTTCATTGCGTGTTGTGCATATGTGGTGAAGGGCGAAGCCCTAATTTACAGACAGGCCTTATTTGATACTATTGCCTGCGTGGCTCAAACTACTACCATCGCGCCGAACCTGCGGGCATTATACCGACGATACTTCGGATTCCTTGGCCTCAACAAGATTGTTCACAATGCTCTCAGTATTGTCGTCAACGTAATTGCGCGCGCTCAACAGTTTTATTTCCCCAAGAAATTTAATTGGGAATGGAAGCTCGAAATGCTCAGTAAGAAATACGAGAAAGAAACCGTGGCGCTGTGTCGGAAAATCATTATGCCCGGAATGCAGGTCATCGATATCGGAGCACACATCGGATACTTTTCAAGAATATTCTCCCAATTAGTCGGCAATCAAGGAATCGTTAATTGTTTTGAAGCCGACCCAGAAAATTTTGAGCTTCTAAACAAGAACACCAAGAGTCTTTCAAATGTGCGTCTCTTTAAGAACGCAGTCGCAGATAGGGACGGGACAATCAACTTCTATCACATTGAAGAAAGCACCGGGTGCCATAGCCTCATCGCACCAGCGTCAGACTCAAGAAAAATAACTGTTGACGCAGTCACGCTAGACTCCATGCTCAAGAACGGCACACTGGAACCCGCCGACATAATCAAAATGGATATTGAAGGTGGAGAACCATTGGCGTTGCGCGGGATGAAGAAACTTCTGACAAATTCACAGAATATACAGTTGATTTGTGAATTCAATGCAGAGAGTTTAGCGACAGGCGGTGTTTCACCTCAAGACTTTATTGCACTACTCGAATCATTCGGATTTACGGTATACGGCATCACTGACGCAGGACCGGTACCTCTAAAAACTCTCATGGATAAAAATCTGAACGAATATCTCCTGCCCACGGGGTATATAAATCTGTACTGCAGAAAAGTATCCGCTCAATCCTCATTTTCGTTAAAAACTGAAGAAAATATGTCCGCATAAGAATATGCGCCGTATACTTATCATCGCGCCATACGGCTTCAACGACCGGATGACAAGTTTCATAGAGTTCGTATCTGCACGACTCCTCGCAAGGAATGGATGGGGCGTAATCGCAATTGTACAGTCCGACACCCGTGTGTCGGTTGTAGAAATTGTCGGGGGAATTACAGTGTACCGATGCGGGACGCTCTGGAGCGGTATGTATCAATTGTTGAAAACGCTGCTTTTTGAGAGACCGGCGATACTGCATGCGCACAACCTTAGAAACAACCGAATAGGCATTGTGGGCTCAATACTCGCACGAATATTAAGAATACGGCTTCTCTGCACTGAATATGGGCTATTGCACGACCACTATCTGACGGATTTCAGAGACGACCCTCTGAACCATTCTCTCCACCCGGAACGAGTGATGCGAAAGCTAAGAGACCTCGTTGGAGGTGTTAGCAGAAGTCCAAAACATTGGCGATATCTTCTATCCAGTTACATTTTTCATTGGCCGCTCGCACACGCGCATCATCTTGTGTTTGTCTCGGAACATAACCTGCCCATCGTTCAAGCATTGCAATTGCCGCCCGCGACGTACTTGCCGCAGATAGCAGACGGGTACCGCTGGCGCGAAACTAAGACAGACATCCCAGATGCATCAGAGAAGGAAATTGAACTAAAAATCGCCACCTTAAATGGAACAAATGTACTTTTCATAGGGCAGATGAAGTTGCGAAAAGGGTGGGATGTGCTTTTGCGTTCTATTCCATATACGAACCCGACCGATATAGCAAGATTTGTTATCGTATCCGCAAGCGCCACGAGTGAACGGGAGGAGTTTTCCACTATCGTAGAGTCGCTTGGCATTCGCAGCCGCGTTCTTTTTTTGGGAAAAGTGCCTAACAATACGCTTCTGCGAAAAATATACGGGGCGTGCGCGATCGTCGCCGTTCCGTCACGCTACGAGGGCTTCGGTCTCGTACCTCTGGAGGCATTTGAGCTCGGCAGACCGGTTGTTGCGAGCAATGTCGTGGCGCTAAATGAATATCTCGTGGACAGCAGGAATGCTATTCTCGTCCCCCCGGAAGATCCGCGCGCGCTGGGCGAAGCGCTCACAAGAGTAGCGCGTGATTCAACGCTGCGCGAACAGATCATCAGAGGAGGCAAAAAGACGCTTGACCAATTACGATCAAAAGAATACACAGATCGCTGGCTTTCCTTTTATGAATCTCAACTTCTCTAAGAATTCTTACGGGATTTAATCCAGAGGGCGGTGCTTTCAAGGCCCTCGGCGAGCGACGTTGTCGGTTGCCATCCTGTCCGTTCGCGTATTTTCGTAATATCCACTTCTCTGCGCAAAGCGGTGTCGGAAGGGACAGGGTTGACCGTGTACTTGAATTTGCGCCCATCGCCAAACATCTTCCAAATTAATTTTCCCAATTCAAGAATCGTATAGTGCGTGTCGCTTCCGATATTGAAATCCTCGTTGCGGACAGATTCATCTGCGCGAAGAGCGCGCTCAACTATTGCCACGGTTGCCTCTACCGCGTCGTCCACATACACGAACGGGCGGGTCGCTTTCTCCGGCGGGTCGCCCAGAAACTCAAGCGGGTACTGACCAGAGGTAACTTTTTCCAGGAGCGCAGGAATGACGTGGATGTCGCCGGGACTTGCTCCCTTTGAATCCTCTCCAGGACCATAGATATTATGATAGCGGATGATGGTGTGTGAGAGCCCGTATTGTTTGTGATAGGCGCGACAAAAATATTCGCCTATGAACTTGGCGAATCCATATATGTTGCTGGGGGGATGTATCTTCGTGATGTCCGCTTCGGTATAGGGAAATTTCGGGGGGTTTTGAAATACCATTGAGCTTGACGAGTACACTATCCATTGGATATTGTTCGCGATCAGCGCCGGATACACCGCTCCGTCAATGAGAGCGTTGTTTGTGAGGATTTCCGCCTGGTGTTCACGCATATATGTCATTGATCCGATGTCAGCCGCCAGATGCACAACCAAGTCGGCTCCTCGCAACGCCGCAAGAGCCCCTTTTGGAACACGCAGATCGTGCTGCCGGAATTCTATGCCGGAAGAAAATTTCATCCCGCGACTTTCCGGGGTCGCAATATCAACGGCAATAATCCTATGGCCGCGATTCTGAAGAGCCTCGGCAACTCTATTCCCCACGTATCCCGTACCTCCGGTAATGAGCACCGTTTTGCGAATACCCATACTTATTTCCTACCTCCCATCATTCGCCGCCACATAAGAATCGGGTGTGCGATATTTTTCCGGATAGAGTACGACAATTCCCTTAGCGCTTGCCAGCCGGAGATGTGTGGGTCCGGCCATTCGGAATACCATTCAGGGAGGAGCGGTAGTTCTTTCTCAATCCGCGCATGGAGAGAGTTTGACTCGTACACGCCAGATAATAGCGGGAGCTTAATCCGGTTTTTTTCATACCACGAACAGAAAGCCCGTGTGTCTTTGGGGAGACAGTGCCCGCCGAATGCGCGGCCGTACCTTTGGTACGCGTGTCGGTTGAATAGGAAATCCACGACGCGCTCAATTTCCATGAGGTGTTTTTTGTCGGTCGGACGTCCGATTGCATTTCCGAACTCGTTCACGAATGCTATGCGTGTCGAATTCCATAAGTTGGACAGGTATTTGATGAAAGAAGCCTCGCGCGCGGTGCCGGAAAACTCCTTTCTCGCGCGGGTCCTCCAGAGAGCGCATACTGCTGGCTCTTTCCGCGCTCCATCTCGTATCCCGATAACGAAAAAGTAGGGGTTTATGCAATCCTCCACCGCCTTCTTTTCATGAAGAAATTCCGGTACATACCAATCATAATTGAGTTCCTCAAGGAGATCCGGCAAAATCGTTGAACGCAGCATGACCCCGCCTTTCGCTCCGCGAAGAGAAGAGAGTGCGGCCTTTATGTTAGAGATGTCCTGTTCCCCGTCCTCTGATACCCTGTCCCCAACGCACACAATATAACAAGTGCTGGGCGCGTCTTTTTGCAGTAGCGACGAAAGCCGTTCAAGCCGCTCATAGAGCGAACTGAATTCGCCGTAATGATGGGGCGGATCCACCGGATCAAAATAAGAGACGTCGTAGCCGAGTTTTGCGAGCGCAAGCGCATTTGCTTGCCCGACCCATCCGAATCCGACAATGACGTATTTTTCTTCAGCTGCGTTCATACGGACCATATTAGAGGAATGTATCATTATAGCTCATTTGCAGAAATTCTCTGTTGACGCCGCGCAGGTAAGATTACACGGGGCTCGAGAGAGGGGCTGGATGATATGGCGATTATTCACCCGCTTGAACGAATAGGAACTATTCGGTTTCTACAAGAATGCCGACGTGTTCGTTCAGCCGGCGCGAGCAGAAACACTGCCTCAACCATATGAACGCTATTTTGAAAGTTCCGACTCAACCAATTCACAAATAATGTGCCACGCGAGAATATGCATCTCCTGTATGCGGGCAGTGTCATCCGAAGGAGCGCACAAACATACATCGGCCAACGTTCGGAGTGTTCCTCCTTTTTCCCCCGTAACACCGATGGTTATGCACCCGCGCTTCCGTCCTTCTTCCATCGCCTTAAGAATATTCGCTGAATTGCCGCTTGTGCTAATACCCACGACAACATCTCCTTTCTTCGCGAGACCTTCCACTTGCCGAGAGAACGTATATTCATAACCGTAATCGTTGCCGATAGCAGTTACCGTAGAAGAGTTGGTCGTCAAAGCAATGGCTGGCCAAGCCCGCCGTTCAAGTTTAAAACGCCCCATTAATTCCGCGGCGACATGCTGCGCGTCGGCCGCACTTCCGCCGTTCCCGCACAAAAGGATCTTTCCTCCGCCCTGGAGTGCCTTGATGAACGCGCGCGCAATATCTTCAATTACCGGCGCCTGCGCCGCAAGAAGCCCTACCGCCGTCTGATGCTCCTTTATACGCGCCTGTAGTATGTCTATTGGCTGTGTACGCTCCATTACCTATGATTCAAGCACATATGCACCCGCATTTGCAAGGTCGCCCGGTTTCCTTTCCTGCTTTCTTTCAGCAAACACGCTAATGCGACCATCCTCTTGCTATTGCAAAGATTTTTTCATAATGGGGCGGCCAAAATCGTCCTGAAATCGTTCTATATCGTTCTCATCAAAATCCCCTCGCGCGATCTCAACGAGTACGCCGCCCTTTTGCGATGAGAGCCGATGCTTCACCCCAAGCGGCACCTCAAACGAACCGAATTTCTTGAGCCGGGTCTTGCGCATTTTTCCCTTTACTTCAATTTCTGCGGTCGCATCGCCCTCAACGAGCACCCACAATTCGCTTCTATGCGCATGCTTCTGCAGACTCAAGCGGCATTGCGGATGCACCGTAATAGTCTTGAGATGCCACGAATGGCCTTCTGCAACATCCTGAAATTCCCCCCACGGCCGACGCGAGGTGATTTTTTCGCGCGCCGCATTGTGTATCATCCACGATGACGATTGTATTTTCCCTCCGCCAATCCGGTACGCACGCTTGATATTGAGCTCCCTACACACTGCATCCTCCGGCGTATTTGTCTTGACGCGGTCGCCCCCGTTCGCGAATATCGCCGGTTTGAGTTTCCGAAGGGTCCGCGCAACGCTCATATCAGGTGCATCCGGTGCATGGTCGGTAAGAACGACCTTATCAACAAATGAAAATGAGCGGATGAGTTCAACCCTCTCTTGTTGCGGCATAAATACGAATTTCTTTTTCTTTCGCAGCCAGTTGTCGTTATTCACGATAACGACCAGGCGATCCCCCAGTGTTCTCGCTTTTTGCATCATGCGCACGTGCCCCATGTGTATCGGATCAAATCCGCCGGAAACTGCGACCCAGACCTCTTTTTTCATAGGTGGCAGTGTAGCTCATCTGGCACGTATACACCATTCTTTTAGGGCACGCGTACAATGACCGGTCCCGCGACCGTTCGGCATTAATTCATCTTTCGCAGGAGCGTGTCATAGATGCGAATCGTCTGTTTCGCGGTCTCGCCCCATGTGAACGTGCGGGCTCGACGCAAGCCGCGCTCTATCAATTCTCCCAGAAGTTTCTGGTCGGAGAGAAGACGATGTATTTCGTCTGCAATTTGATCCACATTCAACGGGTCAATCGTTATTCCGGCATCTCCGATAACCTCCGGTAAAGCCGTCGTATTAGAAGTGATTATCGGAACTCCCATGCTCATCGCTTCAACAAGCGGCAGCCCGAATCCTTCATTTAAAGAGGGGAAGACGAATAAGTCCGCGCCTGCATAGAGTGCATTCAATTCTTCGTCAGTGGCGTACGTCATGAAAAAGATGTCATCGCCATACCCGAGGGAGGTAGCGAGGGCGCGCAGTGTTTCGTAATTGCCGGAGTTTTTGCCGACAAGAACAAGCTTGTGGCGCACCCCTTTGTCGCGCGCTATCGTGTATGCCTTGATGAGCGTCCCGACATTCTTGTGCGGTTCCAGGCGCGATACGTCAAGTATGAACCCGCCGGTTATGCCAAATCTTTCACGAACTTTCTCCTTCGCCTTTTCGCGCGGCATGGTCCTGAAACGCTCGCCTCCACCGAGGTACGTGACAAACACGCGCTCCGGTGCCGCACCATAGCATTCCTGAATTTCCCCCTTTCCGAATTGCGATGACGCTATTATGGCGTCCAGTTTCTTGTTGAAATGGCGCAACACAAAATTGAACATCCTCCGCGACGGAGGGAAAGCGCCGGGGGCCGTGACGTCGCCTGCGGCAAAGAGCGTGGCTACAAAATTCCGCCCCGGAGCAAGCCAGAAAAACGGGTACAGCCGCGGCTGAAACCAATGAATGATGTCAAAGTCCATCTTCCGGTACCGCCAAAAGAAAAGCAGTTGGCGCACAAAGCGCGTTCCTAGCGGAAGCGACAGTCTTGGCATCAGTATCTCATGCGCCTTTGTATAGAGCGGGTCATCAACTTTGTCATAGTGAACGAGATACCACTCAAACCGGTCATCAAGAAGTAAGTACTCTATGAGGCGCCGCGTATAGAGCGCGGTTCCCATGCCGGGCCGGTTATCCATTGCATAACTCATGAGCGCTATCTTCGGTTTTCGCGCGGGAATGTTGTTCATATAAAATTATTCTTCTTCCTATACAACCATAATGGTCCCCAAAATCGCGCTGTGGCGAATTCCGAATGCGCCGAGGAGCCGTTTCATGACGCGGCGAGCATGCTCTTTGTCTAAGGTTCCCTTCTGATCCATGGGGATGACTTTTTCGCTATCCTCTTGTACGAAGATGATCAAGATCCGAATGGACCATCATCTCAACCAACTTGCCGAATGAGATTTCCGGCTTCCAGCCAAGGTCCTTTAGTGCTTTCTTGCTGTCACCGAGTAGGTAATCAACTTCATTCGGTCGAAAGAATTTCTTGTTAATTGAAATAATAGTATTGCCTTTACTATCAACTCCGATTTCTTCCAAACCCTTCCCTTTCCATTGGATCTCAATGCTCAACGCCTTGCACGCTGCTCCCACGAAATCACGGACGGAATGGCTTTCTCCGGTTGCAATTACATAGTCCGTTGGCTTCTTTTGCTGCAACATAAGATGCATCGCTCGTACATAATCTCCCGCGAATCCCCAATCGCGCTTTGCTTCAAGGTTGCCCAACTCAAAACTTTTCAGGAGTCCCAATTTGATCTTAGCGAGGCAGATAGTGATTTTGCGTGTCACGAAATGCTCACCGCGCCGCGGTGACTCGTGATTAAAAAGAATACCGGAACATATGAACATTCCATGTTTCTCTCGATATCCAACGACAAAATCCTCGTGCGCTTTCAATTTGGCTTCACCGTAGGGAGATACGGGTCGGAAGGGCGACTTTTCATTCTGGGGCGGCTTGGACGAGCCGAACATCTCGCTCGTTGAAGCTTGATATATCCTCGTGTCTGGTTTAATTTCAAGCACTGCATTTACCAGCCTCCCAAGACCATAGTAATTGACCTCAGCAGTCTCTTCAGGACACTTGAAGGATATCCCTACATCTGATTGCGCTGCAAGATTGTAGACTTCATCTGGCTTCGATTCCTTAATGGCGCGCTCAAGAGCTCCTATGTCGCGCATATTCCCATAGAGAACATGAACCTTTTTATGAGTTTCATTGTCGAAGCGCACGAAGGGATCATTACTAGTGCGGCGGACAAACCCGTAGACCTCGTAGCCTTTCTCTAGCAAGAGTTCGGAAAGATACGAACCGTCCTGCCCGGTAACGCCGGTAATAAGTGCACGCTTCATTGTCATAGAGTAATCGTTCTCTGCACTTTTATCAACTAGCGTCAGAGAAAAGGGACTCGTAGAGAGATACTGTCTCATCCGCCGTCTTTTCCCACGTGAAGAGTCGAGAACGTGCGAGACCCCTTTCTTTGAGCGAGTTGGAAAGTTTGACATCCTTAAGAACACTAACGATTGCATCTGCAAGCGCTGATGTGGCCTTGGCGGGCAGGTAGGAAGCTTGTCCCGTTAGAAGCTCCGCTTCTAACGGGGCTTGCGCTCCGTCTACAGGTGCCGATGCCAACCCTATCGGCTCCGACTCGGAAGATAGTTTTTGTAAGCGGTCGACCAATGTAAAACACAGATAGAATGTACCACAGTTTGAACTTCCGCGACTTCTAACGGGATTCATAGGTTTATGCCCGTTTCTCCAGAATCACCATGACTGTCCCCAGTATCGCGCTGTGGTGTATTCCCAATGCGCCGAGGAGCCGTTTCATGACGCGGCGCGGCCATGTTTTTCCCCCGTACTCAAATTTGAGACGGAACGAAGTTCCCCGCAACAGGCGCTTCATAGACCAGTAGCTCAGGAAATGAAGATTGAGTTCCTCTACGGTGTTGCGTTTCCACACATGCCGCAATAAGAATTCTGCGAATGAACGCGAAACGTAGCTTAAAAAGAAAATACCCGTATGCGCCTCGCGCGGACGAAAGCGGTTCGGGAAGGCAAGGTAGAATTTCCCGCCCGGCTTCAGAACCCGGCTTGCTTCCGCAATAAGCATGCGGGCATCGGTCACGTGCTCAATAACGCTAACCGAGAATAGGAAATCAAAAAAATCATTTACGAACGGAAACGTGGTGCCGTCGTATACGCGAAAATCCACGTTTACCCCGGCGTCCTGTTCATTCTCGCGAGCGATCTGAAGGAGCACCTCATTAACCTCGAGGCCATACGCCTGCGCACCAGATCGCGCAAATGCGATTGAGTAGAGACCATTGCCAAATCCGATATCAAGTATCTTCTTGCCGCGCACTTCCCCAGCCCGCTGCCGCACATCTTCTACAACGCGCTCCGCCACATCCCCTTTTTGCACCCAATCACGAACCAATTTCTCGCGCTCGTACGGATCGGTGTAGTTCCCGCCTTCGCGCAAGAAACGCTCCGCTCGCTCGCGCGCCACCGCTTCTGTTTCTTTAGACATACTTCACGAGTGTATCATTTTCCCGCGCTTCGCAGAAAAAGTTGCTCGTAGGCCGCAGCCGCCCGCTCGCTGGTGTACGGTTTTGCGGATTCACGTGCGCCCTCACTCATGCGCACGAGGTCGGTAGAAACTATTTTCTCCATCGCCTCCGAGACCGCCTCGGGAGTAAACTCGGAGATAAAATAGCCGTTCCCGCCGTCCCGCAAATATTCCACAACGCCCCCCACCCGCGTGGAGACGAGCGGTAATCCGAACGCAAGCGCTTCCATGCCCGCGATGCAAAATCCCTCGCGCCGCGACGTAAGCAGGAATGCGTCTG
>Ga0209343_10006972_pt1 | contig 13411 bp, 10 predicted proteins | sample RifCSPlowO2_02_FD_184026 | JGI IMG/M metagenome (GOLD analysis project Ga0209343, IMG submission 184026) | Groundwater microbial communities from Rifle, Colorado - Rifle CSP2_plank lowO2_0.2 (SPAdes) (version 2) | ecosystem: Environmental > Aquatic > Deep subsurface > Groundwater | place... | reverse complement strand
ACCGTCACCTCCGCCCCCAGCTCGGCCAGGTACTGGACGAGGTTGTAGGTGAAGGAGTCGTAGTTGTCGATCATCAGCACGCGGGGCATCTTCTCATTCCCCCCAAAGGCCGCCAGATGTGGAATCTAGACAGCTCGCTCACCGGGCAAGCACCCGGCAACGGAATTCCCGGAGGCTCCGCCCCTCTCCCAATGGGAGAGGGTGAAAATCCCAGGCCATCTCCCAGGACGGGCATCATTGCGCGGCTAGAGCAGCCCCGTCCGCGCCAGTTCCAGGGCGCGGAGGGTGCCGCGGGCCTTGTTGATGGTCTCCTCGTACTCGAAGGCGGGCTTCGAGTCCGCCACGATCCCCGCCCCCACCTGGAGGTAGAGCTTCCCCTCCCGGGCGAAGAGGGTGCGGATGGCGATGCAGGTGTCCATGTTGCCGCCGAAGCCGAAGTAGCCCACCGCCCCGGCGTAGGGCCCCCGGCGGACGGGCTCCAGCTCCTCGATGATCTCCATGGCCCGCACCTTGGGCGCGCCCGAGACCGTCCCCGCCGGGAAGGCCGCCCGCAGGACGTCGAAGGCGTCCTTCCCGGCGGCGAGCGTGCCCACGACGTTGCTCACGATGTGCATGACGTGGCTGTAGCGCTCGATGGTCATCTGCTCGGTCACCCGCACCGTGCCCCGCTCGCAGACGCGGCCCGCGTCGTTGCGGCCCAGGTCCACCAGCATGATGTGCTCGGCGCGCTCCTTCTCGTCCGCGAGGAGCTCCTCGGCGAGGGCGCGGTCCTCTTCCTCGCTCTTCCCCCGGCGGCGGGTGCCGGCGATGGGCCTCACCTCCACCTTGTCCCCCTCCAGCCGCACCAGCACCTCGGGGGAGGCTCCCACGAGGGTGGTGTCCCCGAGCGCCAGGTAGAACATGTAGGGCGAGGGGTTCACCGTCCGCAGCGCCCGGTAGATGGAGAAGGGGTGGACGTCCAGCGCGCTCTCCAGCCGCTGGGCCAGCACCACCTGGATGGCCTCCCCCGCGTGGATCATCTCCACCGCCTGGGCCACCGCCGCCTCGAAGCCTTCCCGCGGGAAGGAGGAGGCGAGGCCCTTCGCCTCGGCCACGGGGTGGCCCGAGAGCCTGGCGGCGGGCGGGGAGTCCGGCTCGCGCGGGGGGGCGGCCGGGGAGCTCTGGAGCCTGCCGATCAGCCGCTCGATGCGCCCCACCGCCTCCCGGTAGGCCACCTCGGGCTCGATTCCGTCGAGGTGGGCGTGGGCCACCACCTTCATCCGCTGGGAGACGTGGTCGAAGATGATGAGGCTGTCCGTGATCATGAAGACGAGATCGGGCAGCCCCAGGTCGTCCGCCGCGCGCCCGGGCAGGCGCTCGATGAAACGCACGGCGTCGTAGGCCATGTAGCCCACCGCCCCGCCCCAGAAGCGCGGCAGCCCGGGCGCCTCGACCGCCCGGTAGCGCCCCATGAATTCCCGCAGGGCCTCGATGGGGTCATCGGCCTCGAAGGACTCGGTGCGGCCCCGCCGGGTCAGGCGGACCTTCCGCCCCTTGCTCTCGAAGACGGCCGCCGGCCGGCTGCCCAGGAAGCAGTAGCGGCCCCATTTCTCTCCGCCCTCGACGCTCTCCAGGAGAAAGGCGTAGGGCCCGTCCGCGACCTTGAGATAGGCCGAGACGGGAGTTTCGAGGTCGGCGAGCACCTCGCGGTACACCGGCACGACGTTCCCCCGCTTGGCAAGCTTGAGGAAGGCCTCCCGGTCGGGGACGTAACGCTCGCTCTCCATGATCTCCTCAGGGCCGCCGCGCCGCGCTCAGGCGGGGGCGGCCGGTGATTCCGGCAAAAAAAACGCCATGGGGAACCCGGGAGGTCCACCATGGCGTCGCCGCTCGGCGCGTGAGGATATGAAGCTACTCTCCCCTGGGTGGATCTCCCTTCCGGAGCCGGGTGAAGCCTCGCCAGGGCCAAGCCCCCCGGGAGAAAATCCGCTCGCTCATGCCGCCCTCACCTCTCCGGAAGAAACCCACCTGCGGGGGACGATACCCAGAAACTTCAGCCTGCGTCAAGGGTTTCTTCCTCGGGCTCGGGCGGGCCGGGCGAAGGCGTCTTGGGGCCGTAGTCCACCCTCACGAGGAAAAGGCCCTGGGGCGGGGCGGTGGGGCCGGCCTGGGTGCGGTCCCGCGACGCCAGCACCTCCTTCAGCGAGCCGGGCGCCCGCTCCCCCCGCCCCACCTGGGCGAGGGTGCCCGCGACGGTGCGCACCATGTGGCGGAGAAAGCCGTTCCCCGCGGCCTCGATGACGATCTCGTCCCCCTCCCGCCCCACCTCCAGCCGCTCCAGGCGGCGGACGGTGGAGGCGGGCCTCCCCTGCTCCCTGCAGAAGGCGGCGAAGTCGTGCTCCCCGACGAGAAAGGAAGCCGCCCGGGCCATCCTCTCTACGTCGAGCGGGGCGCGCAGGTGCCAGGCGCGGCTGCGGCGGAGCGGGCTCGGGGAGCGCCGGTTGAGGATGCGGTAGCGGTAGGTCTTGCCCAGGGCGTCGTGCTGGGCGTGGAAGCCCGGGGAGGCCTCCCGGCAGTCCACCACGGCGAGGTCGGGGCCGGTCAGGCCGTTCACCCCAAGCCGCACCTTGAGGAGGGAGAGGCCGGAGCGGGTGTCGAAGTGGGCCGCCTGGCCCAGGGCGTGGACGCCGGTGTCGGTGCGCCCCGAGCCCACGACCCGGACCGCCCCCCCGCACAGGGTCGAGAGGGCCTGCTCGAGCTCCCCCTGGACGGTGCGGGCCCCGGGCTGGACCTGCCAGCCGCGGAAGTCCGTGCCGTCGTACTCGACCCAGACCACCAGGCGCCGGGGGCCGCCCTCAGGCATGGCGGGCGAGGGCCCCGTCCAGGGCCTGGCGCAGGTGGGCGCCGGTGTGGGAGCCGGGGGCGGCGGCCACCTCCTCGGGGGTGCCCTCCGCGACGAGGAGGCCCCCCTCGTTCCCGCCCTCGGGGCCCATGTCGATGACGTAGTCGGCCGCCTTGATGACGTCGAGGTTGTGCTCGATCACGACGACCGTGTTCCCCTGGTCCACGAGGCGGTGGAGGACGGCGAGGAGCTTCTCGATGTCGGCGAAGTGGAGGCCCGTGGTGGGCTCGTCCAGGATGTAGAGGGTGCGGCCCGTGGCCTGGCGGGAGAGCTCCTTGGCGAGCTTGATGCGCTGGGCCTCGCCCCCGCTCAGGGTGGTGGCGGGCTGGCCGAGGCGCACGTAGCCCAGCCCCACGTCCTGGAGGGTGCGGAGCTTCCACCGGAGCGCGTTGATGTTCTCGAAGAACCCGGCCGCGTCGTCCACCGTCATGTCGAGCACCTCGGCGATGTTCTTCCCCTTGTAGCGGATGTCCAGGGTGTCGCGGTTGAAGCGCCGGCCCCGGCACTCGCCGCACTGGGCGTAGAGGTCGGGGAGGAAGTGCATCTCGACGCGGATGTAGCCGTCCCCCTCGCAGGCCTCGCAGCGGCCGCCCTTCACGTTGAAGCTGAAGCGCCCGCCCTTGTAGCCGCGCTTCCTCGCCTCGGGCACCTGGGCGAAGAGCTCCCGGATGGGGGCGAACACGCCGGTGTAGGTGGCCGGGTTGCTGCGCGGGGTGCGCCCGATGGGGGACTGGTCGATGTCGATCACCTTGTCGACGTGCTCGGCGCCCTCGATGGCGCGGTGGGCCCCCGGGGGGGCGAGGGCGCCGTAGATGCGCCGGGCGAGGGCCCGGTAGAGGATCTCCTCGACGAGGGTGCTCTTCCCGCTCCCGCTCACCCCCGCCACGCACACGAAGAGCCCGAGGGGGATGGCGGCGTCGATGCCTTTCAAATTGTGCTGGGAGGCCCCCCGGATGGTGAGGAACTTCCCCGAGGGTCTGCGCCGCTCGGCCGGCCTCGGGACCTCCAGCTCCCCGGCCAGGTAGCGCCCGGTCAGGGAGTCGGGGTTGGCGCGCACGGCCGCCGGGGGGCCGGAGGCCACCAGCCGCCCGCCGTGCTCGCCGGCGCCGGGGCCGAGGTCCACCACGTAGTCCGCGCTCTCGATGGTCTCGCGGTCGTGCTCGACGACGATGACGGTGTTCCCGTTGTCGCGGAGGCGGCGCAGGGTGTCGAGGAGGCGGCGGTTGTCCCGCTGGTGGAGGCCGATGCTCGGCTCGTCCAGGATGTAGAGCACCCCCACGAGGGAGGCCCCTATCTGGCCCGCGAGGCGGATGCGCTGGCCCTCCCCGCCCGCGAGGGTGCTCGTGGGCCGGTCGAGGGTCAGGTAGGCGAGCCCCACCCGGCCGAGGAACTCCAGGCGCTCGTTGATCTCCTTCAGGATGCGCTCGGCCACCAGGTCGTTCGCCCGCGCCTCGCTCATCCGGGCGAAGAAGGGCTGGGCCTCCTGGATGGTCATGGCGCAGACCTCGGAGATGTTCTTCCCCCCGAAGGTGACCCCCAGGCTCTCGGGCCGCAGGCGGCCCCCCTTGCAGGCCTCGCAGGGGAGCGCGCTCATGTACTGTTCGAGGCCGGCCCGCAGCTCGTCGCTCTGGGTCTCCTCCCGCCGCTCGGCCAGGGCCGCCAGCACGCCCGGGAAAGCCCGCTCCCGGCGCAGGGTGCGCCCCCCGGTCTTGTGGCGGATACGGAGCGGGTCCCCGCCGTTCCCGTGGAGGAGGAGGTCCTGGTGCTTCTTCGCGAGCTTGGAGAAGGGCTTGTCCGCGGGGATGCCGTAGGCCTCGGCCACCGCCTGGACCGCCGAGGCGAGGAAGCTCTTGCTCCCCCGCAGGGGGGCGAGGGCGCCCTCGCCGAGCGAGAGGCCGGGGTCGGGCACCACCCGGGCGGGGTCCATCCGGTAGACCGCGCCCAGGCCGGCGCAGGCCGGGCAGGCCCCGTAGGGGCTGTTGAAGGAGAACATGCGCGGGGCCATCTCGGGGAGCGTCACCCCGCACCCGGCGCAGGCCGACAGGCGGCTGAAGAGGTACTCGCTCCCCCCCTCCTCCTGGAACATCACCAGGCCCTTCGCGAGCGAAAGCGCCGTCTCGATGGACTCGCCCAGGCGCTTCTCAATCCCCGGGCGGAGCACCACCCGGTCCACCACCACCTCGATGTTGTGCCTGGCGTGGCGGTCGAGGGCGATGTCCTCTTCGAGGTCGCGGTAGCGGCCGTCCACCCGCACCCGGGCGAAGCCCTTTCTCTGGAGGTCGTCCAGCTCCTTGCGGTAGATGCCCTTGCGCCCCCGCACCAGGGGGGCCAGCACTTCCAGCCGCTTGCCCGTCCCCAGGCCCATGGCGCGGGCCACCATCTGCCCGGCCGAGAGGGCGCTCATCGGACGCCCGCAGGAGGGGCAGTGGGGCGTCCCGAGCCTCGCGTAGAGGAGGCGGAGGTGGTCGTAGATCTCGGTCACCGTCCCCACCGTGGATCGGGGGTTCCTGCTGATGGTCTTCTGCTCGATGGCGATGGTGGGGGAGAGGCCCTCGATGGAGTCCACGTCGGGCTTGTCCATCTGGTCCATGAACTGGCGGGCGTAGGCCGAGAGCGACTCGATGTAGCGGCGCTGGCCCTCGGCGTAGAGGGTGTCGAAGGCGAGGCTGCTCTTCCCCGAGCCGCTGAGCCCGGTGACGACGATGAGCTTGTCGCGCGGGATCTCCAGGTGGAGGTCCTTGAGGTTGTGCTCGCGGGCGCCGCGGATGACGATCTTCCGCTCGCGGCGCGGCGCCCCGTTTCCGCTCGGCATGAGGGCCTCAAACAGAAATCACAGGCGGCCGCCCCGGCCATCGGGACGGCAACCTAACATCATAGCATGGGAGGCAAAGACGGGGAGAGAGGCTTTTCGCTAGTACCAGACGAGGCCGGCCGTGACGTTGATGTCCTGGGCGGTCATGCGGGCCGCCTCGTCCGAGGCGAGGAAGACGCAGAGCGCGGCGTGATCCTCCGCCCGGACGAGGCTCTTCAGGGCGGCGGGGCCGGTGAAGGTTTTCTCGGCCTCCACGTAGGAGATGTTGCCGACCCGGGCCATGTTCTCGATGACGTCCGTGATGCGGGGCCCCTCGGTGGCGCCCGGGCAGATGGCGTTGACGGTGATCCCGTACTCTCCCAGCTCGAAGGCCAGGGTGCGGGTGAACCCGATGACGGCCATCTTGGAGGCGGTGTAGGGGGTGCGGTTCGGGAGGGGGCGCTTGCCGCTGATCGAGCTCACGTTGATGATGCGCCCGCGCCGGTTCCGCTTCATGACGGGGACGGCGTATTTCGAGCACAGGAACATGCCCGTCACGTTCACCCCCATGCACTCCTCCCACTCCTCCTTGGTCACCTCCTCGACGGGCTTGGTGGGGCCCGCGATGCCCGAGTTGTTCACCAGGACGTCGAGGGTGCCGTACTCGGCGAGGGTCCGCCCGATCAGGGCGCGGGCCTGGCCCTCGTCGGTGACGTCGGTGGGGACGACGAGGGAGGTCCCGGCGAGGGCGGCCACCTTCTTGGCCGTGCCCTCCAGGTTCGCGCGGCTGCGGGCCGCGAGGACCACCCTGGCCCCCTCGCGGGCGAAGGCCAGGGCGATGGCCTGGCCGATGCCCTGGCTCGCCCCCGTGACGATGGCGACCTTGCCCTTCAGGCGCATCTTCTCAGCCCCCTACGCCCCGCGCAGCGACACCCCGGGGAACCAGTAGCCCAGCTCGAAGGCCGCCGTGTCGGGGGCGTCCGAGCCGTGGGTGGCGTTGCGCTCGATGCTCTCCCCGAACTCCTTGCGGAGGGTGCCGGGGGCGGCCTTGGCGGGATCGGTGGCGCCCATGACGTCGCGCCAGTGCTTGATGGCACTCTCGCGCTCGAGGGCGAGGACGATCGTGCGGCCCGAGGACATGTAGGCGGTCAGGGGCCCGAAGAAGGGCCGCTCGCAGTGGACGGCGTAGAAGCCCTCGGCCTGGGCCTTGGTCATCTTCACCAGGCGCATGGCCACCACCCGGAACCCCTCCCCCTCGATGCGGGAGAGGATTTTTCCCGCCAGGCCGCGCTCGACGGCGTCGGGCTTGATCATGGCGAACGTGCGTTCCATGCAGCCGCTTCTCCTGTCCTGAGAACGATTTCCGGCCGGGGCTCAGGCGCGGCCCAGGGCGCGCGCCACGGTGAGGCCCATCTCGGCCGGGCTCTGGGTGACGTGGATGCCGCACTCGGCCATGACGCGCATCTTCTCGGCGGCGGTGCCCTCGCCTCCCGAGATGATGGCGCCGGCGTGGCCCATGCGGCGGCCCTTGGGGGCCGTCTGGCCCGCGATGAAGCCGACCATGGGCTTGGTGACGTTCTTCCGGGCCCAGCGGGCGGCGTCCTGCTCGGCGGCGCCCCCGATCTCCCCGATCATGATGATGGCCTCGGTCGCGGGGTCGGCCTGGAAGCGCTTGAGGAGGTCGATGTACATCGTCCCGATGATGGGGTCGCCCCCGATGCCCACGCAGGTGGTCTGCCCGAGACCCTGGGCGGTGAGCTGGGCCACCACCTCGTAGGTGAGGGTGCCGCTCTTGGAGATGACCCCGATGCTGCCCTCCTTGTGGATGTGGCCGGGCATGATGCCCATCTTGCAGCCGCCCGGGGTGATGACGCCTGGGCAGTTGGGGCCGATGAGGACGGTCGAGGCGCCCTCCAGGTGGCGCTTCACGCAGACCATGTCGCGCACCGGGATGCCCTCGGTGATGCAGACGATGATGGGCACCCCCGCGTCCGCGGACTCCAGGATGGCGTCGGCGGCGAAGGCCGGGGGGACGAAGACGAGGGAGGCGTTCGCCCCCGTCGCGGCCGCGGCCTGGGCCACGGTGTCGAAGACGGGCACCTTCTCGAGCGCGCCGTCGAGCTTCGCCCCGCCCTTCCCTGGCGTCACCCCCGCGACGACGGCCCCGCCGCCCTCGGCGAACTCCTGGCTGTAGCGCATGCACTGCTGGGCGTGGTAGCTGCCCTCCTTCCCGGTGATGCCCTGGACGAGGACGCGCGTGCTCTTGCCGACGAGGATGCTCAAGGCTCGCTCTCCTAGCGGCTCAGGGCCGCGACGACCTTCTTGGCCGCGTCGCCCATCCCGTCGGCCACGGTGAAGTCGAGGCCGGAGGCCCGGAGGATCTCTCTCCCCTTCTCCACGTTCGTGCCCTCCATGCGGATGACGATGGGCACGTTCACGTTGACGGTCTTCACGGCGTCCACCACGCCCTGGGCCAGCACGTCGCAGCGCAGGATGCCGCCGAAGATGTTGATGAGCACCGCCCTCACCGCCTTGTCGCTCATCAGGATGCGGAAGGCGCTCTCCACCATCTCGCGGCTGGCGCCCCCGCCCACGTCGAGGAAGTTGGCGGGCGAGGCCCCGGCCAGCTTGATGATGTCCATCGTGGCCATGGCGAGCCCGGCCCCGTTCACCATGCAGCCCACCGCGCCGTCCAGCTTGATGTAGTTCAGGTGGTGCTTCGAGGCCTCGACTTCCAGCGGGTCCTCCTCGTCCAGGTCGCGGAGGGCCTCCACCTCCGGGTGGCGGTAGAGGGCGTTGTCGTCGAAGTTCACCTTGGCGTCGAGGGCGAGGACGCGGCCGTCCTGGGTCTGGACCAGGGGGTTGATCTCGACGAGGGAGCAGTCCATCTCGCTGTAGAAGCGGTAGAGGTTGGTGACGAACTTGACGCCCTCGCCCGCGAGATTCCCCGTCAGGCCGAGCCCGTAGGCCACTCGGCGGGCGGTGGAGGGCCAGGCGCCGAGGGCGGGATCCACGGGCACCCTGAGGAGCTTCTCGGGGGTCTTGGCGGCCACCTCCTCGATGTCCATGCCGCCCGCGGTGCTCGCCATGATGGTGGGGCGGCCGATCGCCCGGTCGAGCACGATGCCCAGGTAGAGCTCGCGCGCGATCTGGCTGGCCTCCTCGACCCACACCTTCTTGACCAGGCGGCCCTGGGGGCCCGTCTGGTGGGTCACCAGGGTCATTCCGATGATCTGGGAGGCCGCCTGCCTGGCCTCGGCGGGGCCCTTGGCGAGCTTGACGCCCCCGCCCTTCCCCCGGCCCCCGGCGTGGATCTGGGCCTTCACGACCACCGCGCCGCCGAGCTCCTGGGCGACGCGCCCGGCCTCCTCGGGGGTCGAGGCCACCCCGCCCCTCGGGACGGCCACCCCGTACTTCCGGAACAGTTCCTTGCCCTGGTACTCGTGAATGTTCATCCGGCTCTCCGGTCGGCTGGGAGGCGCCCCCCCCCGCTCGCCGGGCTTGGGGATGGCCAAGCCCAGGGACGGCATCCGGCCGCGCCCCGAGGGAGGGGGGCCGGGGACGCGGAAACCCTAGGGAAACGCCTCCCCCGCCCCCGCCTCCTCTGTCCCGGAGGCGAAGGCGGGGTTCACATGGCGGATGGACTCAAGGACCGTCAAGCGGACTTGCGCGGCGCCCCCTTCTTACGCGGGGAGCACCTTCACCAGGCTCCGGACGTGGTCGGCCGACTTTTTGAACGCGGCCTTCTCGTCCGGGGAGAGGTCGAGCTCGATCACCTTCTCGACCCCGCCCGAACCCAGCTTGACGGGCACCCCCATGAACACGTCCCGCTCGCCGTACTCCCCTTGCAGGAGGGCGGCGCAGGGGAGGACACGCTTCTTGTCCTTCACGATCGCCTCGACCATCTGGATGACGGAGGCGCCCGGCGCGAAGTAAGCGCTGCCGGTCTTGAGGTAGTTGACGATCTCGGCCCCGCCGTCGCGGGTGCGCTGCACGATGGCCTCGATGCGGTCGGGCTTCATGAGGGCCGTGATCGGGATGCCCGCCACCGTGCTGTAGCGCGGCAGGGGCACCATGGTGTCGCCGTGGCCGCCCAGCACGCAGGCCTGGACGTCCTCGACCGAGACGCCCAGCTCCATGGCGATGAAGGTGCGGAAGCGGGCGCTGTCGAGCACCCCCGCCATCCCCATGATGCGGTTCTGGGGCAGCTTGCTGCGGCGGTGGGCCACGGTGACCATGACGTCGAGGGGGTTGGAGACGATGATGAGGATGCACTTGGGCGAATGCTTCATGACCTCGTCCGTCACCCCGCCCACGATCTTGGCGTTGGTGTTGATGAGGTCGTCGCGGCTCATGCCGGGCTTGCGCGCGATGCCGGCGGTGACGACGACGATGTCCGAGTCCGCGGTGTCCTTGTAGTCGTTCGTCCCGATGACCCGGCAGTCGAAGCCCTCGACCGGGGCGCTCTCGTAGAGGTCCAGCGCCTTCCCCTGGGGGACGCCCTCGATGATGTCGATGAGGACGATGTCCCCGAGCTCCTTGGCGGCCGCCCAGTGCGCGGCCGTGGCGCCCACGTTGCCGGCGCCCACGATGGTGATCTTCGGTCGGCCCATGTGATGCCCTCCCGCTGCTACATGTTGCGGATGATGGCCCTCCCGAACTCCGAGCTGGAGACCTTCCGGGCCCCCTCCATCTGGCGCTCGAAGTCGTAGGTCACGGTCTTCTGGCGGAAGGTCTCCTCCATCCCCTTGGCGACCAGGGCGGCGGCTTCCGTCCAGCCCATGTACCCGAGCATCATCACGGCCGATAGGATGAGGCTGCTCGGGTTCACCATGTCCTTCCCGGCGTACCTGGGGGCCGTCCCGTGGGTGGGCTCGAAGAAGTGGATCTTGTCGCCGATGTTGGCGCCCGGGGCGATGCCGAGGCCACCCACCTGGGCGGCGATGGCGTCCGAGAGGTAGTCGCCGTTCAGGTTGGTGCAGGCGAGGACCTGGTACTCCCGCTGGCGGGTGAGAACCTGCTGGAAGATGTTGTCGGCGATGCGGTCGTTGACGAGGACCTTCCCCTCGGGGAGATTTCCGTTGTACGGCTTCGACGCGAGCTCATCCTCGGTGACGATGTGCTTGCGGTAGTTCTTCTTGAGGAACTCGTAGCCCCAGTCCTTGAAGGCGCCCTCGGTGTACTTCTGGATGTTCCCCTTGTGGACGAGGCAGAAGTACTTGCACTTGTTCTGGATGGCGAACTCGATGGCCTTCTTGACGATCCGGCGGCTGCAGAACACCGAGATGGGCTTGATCCCGATGCCGCTGTCCTTCCGGATGCTGCACTTCATCTCCTTGTTCAGGAAGTTGATGACCTTCTTGACTTCCTTCGTGTTCAGCGCCCATTCGATCCCCGCGTAGACGTCCTCGGTGTTCTCCCGGAAGATGCACATGTTCACCCACTCGGGGTGCTTCACGGGGGAGGGGACTCCCTCGAACCAGCGCACCGGGCGCACGCAGGCGTAGAGGTCGAGGATCTGGCGGAAGGCCACGTTTAGGCTGCGGAAGCCGCCCCCGATCGGGGTGGTGAGGGGCCCCTTGATGGCGAAGTAGTACTTCCTGACGGCGTCGAGGGTTTCCTGGGGCATGAGCTCCCCGTACTTCTCCATGGCGTCGTCGCCCGCGTAGATGCGGTACCAGGCGATCTTCCTCTTGCCGCCGTAGGCCTTCTGCACCGCCCCGCCCACCACGTCCATCATCACGGGAGTGATGTCCAGGCCGATGCCGTCGCCGCGCACGTAGCAGACAATCGGGTCGTCCGGCACCTGGAGCTTGCCGCCCTTGAAGGTGATGCGGGTGCCTTCCTTCGGCGGCTCGAGCAGCTTCTTCGTCTTAGGCTTCGCCTTGACCTTCGTGGCCATTCCCGGCTCCCTAGTCCTTGCCCCAGAAGGGCGTACCACCGACCCATACAGGGGGCGCCAGCGCCTCCTGTGTTATCCGCGCACCGCCGGCAGCGGAGGGAACTGTCTTCACGCGAAGCTCAATCCTCCAGCGCTGTTCCCCGCGAGGGCCGAAGGGGGGTAAAAAGACACCTCCATCCTTATCACGTCCTTGGGGGTGTGCCAACCTCCCGGGCGTGTTTTTCCCAGGCGTTTCCGGCGCGCCTTGACCCTGCCCGCCGGCGGGGGCACTGTACCGGCCTGCGCTCTCCCGCCCCCGGACGGACCCCCCCCGATGCCCCTCTCTCCGAAGAAGCGGTTCGGCCAGCATTTTCTCCGGGATCCGGCCGTCCTTCGGGCCATCGTCGCCCTGGGGGAGATATCCCCCGGGGAGCGGGTGCTGGAGGTCGGGGCCGGGGACGCCACCCTCACCCGGGCCCTTCTGGCCGCGGGCGCCCGCGTCACCGCCGTCGAGCTCGACCGGGGCCTCCTCCCCGCTCTCGGGGAGCTGGCCTCCCGGGAGCCCCTCTTGCGGGTTCTTCCCGGCGACGCCATGAAGCTCGACTACGAGGCCCTTCCATATCCCCAGAAGCTCGCCGCCAACCTGCCCTACAACATCGCCTCGGGCCTCCTCGCCCTCCTCTGCGGGTGGCCCCGGCGCTTCCCCCTCATGGTCGTCATGGTCCAGCGCGAGGTGGGCGAGCGCCTCGCCGCCGCGCCCGGCGGGAAGGACTACGGCTCCCTCACCCTCTGGGTGGGCCACCGCTACGCGGTGGAGATCCGCCGCTGGGTGCCCCCCGGCGCCTTCCGCCCCCCGCCCAAGGTGGACTCCGCCCTCGTGCGCCTGCGGGCGCTCCCCCGTCCCCGGGTGGAGGTGCCGGACGAGGAGGCCTACTTCCGCCTCATCCGGGCCGCCTTCGCCCACCGGCGCAAGACCCTCCTCAACAACCTCAAGGAGCTCACCGACTCGGAGGGAAAAAGCCCGGATTGGCACGGTGTCCTCGCCCGGGCCGGGGTGGACGGGGGTCTCCGCGCCGAGGCCCTCGCCGCCGAGGCCTTCGCCCGCATCGCCCGGGCCCTCGCGGACGAATGAACGTCCTCCTCTACCGCTCGGGCGCGCTGGGGGACACCCTCCTCGCCCTCCCCGCCCTGGACGCCCTCCGGCGCCGCTTCCCCGGCTCCCGGGTCGTCCTGGCCGCCCGCCCGGCCTACGGCGCCCCCCTCCTCGACGCCGGGCGCGCGGACGCGCTCCTGGACGCCGAGGCCCCCCCTTTCAATCTCCTCTACCAAGAGCCCTCTCCGGGGGACGGACTGGACCGCCTGCTCCAGCCCTTCGGCGCCTCCGCCTTCTTCACCCGCGACGCGGGAGGCGAGGCCGCCCGGCGGCTCGCGGCGCTCCCGCGCGGCACCCATCTCGCCGCCCCTCCCTTCCCTCCCGAGGGGGAGGAAGTCCACGTCGCCGAGTGGATGGCCCGCGCCCTGGCCCCCCTGGGGGCCGCCTCCGGCCCCATGGCGCCCCTCGCGCCCTCCGCCGCCAGCCGGGAGAAGGCCCGGCGCCTGCTCGCTCCCCTGGGCCTGGAGAACGTTCCTGTGCTGGCCCTCCACCCCGGAAGCGGGGGACGGGGGAAATGGGCCCCGCCCCCGGCGCTGGCGCGGGTGGCGAGGGACTACTGCGGGGGGAGCGGAGCCCGGCCCCTCCTCATCCAGGGTCCGGCCGACCGGGAGGCGGCCCGGGCGCTCGAGGGGGCGTGGGGGGGGCCTCTCCCCGCCGTGGAGGCTCCCGCCGCCGAGGTCCTGGCGGCCCTCCTGGCGGGGGCGG
>Ga0209343_10006971_pt1 | contig 13411 bp, 12 predicted proteins | sample RifCSPlowO2_02_FD_184026 | JGI IMG/M metagenome (GOLD analysis project Ga0209343, IMG submission 184026) | Groundwater microbial communities from Rifle, Colorado - Rifle CSP2_plank lowO2_0.2 (SPAdes) (version 2) | ecosystem: Environmental > Aquatic > Deep subsurface > Groundwater | place... | reverse complement strand
CATTTCACAGCGGAAGAAAATTATTTTTTATTTGTTTTTGCCACTTGTAATTTTATAATTTTGTTTACGAAGGCGGCCACATCGCCTATTTGACCGTTGGCTGCAAGCGTAGGACAAAAAACAGGACAACCGTAAACTGACCGACAAATTCTACAATAACCGGAATATATATCGACCAACAGGCGGACTTTTTACCGACACGACAGCCCAACGCTTCGTGTTTTAATTTTTTAGCCACCGCACAAAAAAAATTGAAATTCTTTTGCACCCCACATTGGCACATTTGGTTTTGCCCCTCTCACACAAGCCGACACAAAGGCAAAACCAAAAGAGCCAATTTTGCCAACGCTACAAATACTTATAGTAAGCAATGTAATTATGGACAAACGGAAAAACATTTCATCTTCGACAATTATAATTGTTGCAACTTGTGAAATCTATTTCGACCGGAGTATTTTAGAACTAAATGTTAAAATTCCTGTGTGTTACGACCAGCGGGTATTTCGACCGGAGTGTTTTTGTAGAACTAAGTGTTAAAATTCCTGTGTGATACGACCAGCGGGTATTTCGGCCGGAGTGTTTTTGTAGAACTAAATGTTTATAATTTCTGTGTGTTACGACCAGCGGGTATTTCGACCTGAGTGTTTTTAGAACTAAATGTTAAAATTTCTGTGTGTTACGACCAGCGGGTATTTCGACCTGACAGAGTATCAAAGGGATAGTGGACTCTAAATATTACGAAATGTGGGTAAAGGGCCTTCTGTGTTGCCAACACGACAACCCAACGCTTCAAGTTTTAATTTTTTTCCATCGACCTCAAAAAAATAAAATTCTTTTGCACCCCACAAATGGCTCTTTTGCTTTTGCCCTGCCACTCAAGGCCTCCCCTTCCGCAAAAACAAAAGAACCATTTTTTCCCCCGCTTGTTTGTTAGTTTAAAATAATTTACTATTTTTGTTAACCTTTTTCGTTAACAATATGTATCTTTGCAGTGGAAATAAACTACAAGAATAGAAAATTAGAGAAGCAATTAACCGACCCAAGAGAAATGGCTAAATCTTTTGGACAGTTGGCTCGCAAAGTAAATCAGCGACTTGAGGACTTAAAAGCAGCTGACACTTTAGCGGTAATGAGAACAATTCCTGCCGCAAGGTGTCACGAATTAACAGGAGACAGGAAAGGCGAACTTGCAGTTGATGTTTCAGGAAACTACCGAATGATTTTTGAACCTAACCACAACCCTACCCCAAAAAAAGAAGATGGCGGCTTGAATTGGGAAGAAGTTACTAAAATTCTAATTAACGAAATAGGCGACTACCATTAATAAACTACCTAAAACTAAAACAACATGGCAACTACATTAGAAATAGCTAAATCATTGCTTTCTCCACCTGGGGACACTATTCAAGAAACAATAGATGTGATGGGTATGTCTCAAGCTGAATTAGCAGAAAGAATGGGAAGACCGAAGGAAAAAATTAATGACGTAATAAAAGCGAGAGAACCAATTTCAACCGCAACTGCGTTTCAATTAGAAAAAGTACTTGGTATTCCTGCAAGTTTTTGGCTAAACAGAGAAAAAGAATATCGAAAACAAATTTATGAATTTGAGCAACAAGAATTATTAGAACAATGCAAGGATTGGCTACAAGAATTTCCTGTAAACGACATGCGGAAATTCGGCTGGCTGCCCGATACAAGAGAAAAACACGTTTTAGTAAATTCGATGCTTCATTTTTTTGGGGTTGCATCTACTGAAGAATGGGAGACAATCTATGTTAAAGATGAAGTATCTGTTGCTTTTAGAATTTCTTTAGCTAATACCCAAAGTCCTCACGCTATTTCTGCTTGGTTGAGAATGGGCGAATTGCAATCAAAAAAAATTGAAATTTCAGAATTTGATAAAAAAAAATTCAGAGATTCTTTAGCCGAAATAAAAGACTTAGCTTATTTAATGCCCAACAATTTTTCTACAAAATTACAAAACATTTGTGCTTCATGCGGTGTTGCAGTTGTTTATACACCCACATTACCAAAGGCTTCAATAAGTGGTGCAACACGCTGGTTTCACAACAAACCAATTATTCAACTTTCGGGACGATTTAGAACCAACGACCATTTTTGGTTTACATTTTTTCACGAAGCGGCTCACATTATTTTACACGGTAAAAAAGATATTTTTTTAGAAAACCTTGCAGGAACAGAAATTGACCAAGACAAAGAAACAGAAGCAAATGCCTTTGCTGCAAAAATTTTGCTAACAGAAACTGAACTGCAAGAAATAATTGATGCTGCTCCTTTAAATGAAAAAATAATAAATGCCTTTGCGAACAAATTTAGAACACCAGCAGGAGTGATAATCGGTAGACTTCAACATTTAGAACTTATTCCGTTTTCTATCGGCAATAAATTCAGACACAAAATTGATTTGTTTAACTAAGAATTACAATATTTATATGCCAACATTAAACTGGGTAGGAAAAGATAAAGTTATAAATCACCATTTGGATGTGCCTTTCAGAGTACTTGAACATAGTTATGGTTATGACAATGGCACAATCACCAGCACCGAAACAAAAAGTGGAAATAAAATAATACATGGCGACAATCTCGAAGCCTTAAAATCTCTTTTACCTGAATTCGAAGGACGTGTAAAGTGCATTTATATTGACCCTCCCTATAATACGGGTAATGAAGGTTGGGTTTATAATGATAATGTAAACGACCCAAAAATTAAAAAATGGTTACAAAGTACTGTAGGCAAAGAAGGAGAAGACTTAACAAGGCACGATAAATGGCTTTGTATGATGTATCCAAGATTAAAACTACTTCATAAATTATTAGCTGAAACTGGAATAATAATAATTCACATAGACGAAAATGCATACTCGTTTTTGCATCTGCTCTTAATTGAAATTTTTGGAAAGAACAATGAATTAGGAACAATTATTTGGGATAAAAAAAACCCAAAAGGTGATGCTACAAAGGTCTCATATCAACACGAAAGCATAATTCTGTTTGCTAAAAATCATTTGAATGTAAAAGATGAATTAGTCCGCAAAAAGAAAAACGCAGTTTCAATTTTAAAGAAAGCAGAACAATTATTTTCCAAAATTGGTAAAACTCAATATCCTGATGATTTAGCCGATGTAGTAAAGAAATACAATTTATCCAAAGACCTTCTTGAAGAAAGAGCTATTAAAGTTGATTTAGATATTGTCAATAAGGATTTTCGTCAATGGATAAAAAAACAAGATTTTTCTGGTGGCGAAACCGCATACAATACTATTGATGAAAAGGGGAATGTTTTTCAATCCGTATCTATGGGGTGGCCTAATAAACAAAAAGCGCCAGATGAATATTACATTCCATTAACTCATCCGATATTAAATAAACCTTGTCCCGTTCCTGATAGAGGTTGGCGGTTTCCACCAAAATCAATGGACGATTTATTGAAGAATGATGAAATTATTTTCGGTAAAGATGAAACAACGCAACCAAGAAGAAAATACATTCTTAAAAATAACATGAACGAAAATATTAGTTCCGTGATTCGTTTTGGAGGGAGTGATGACAAGTTTCAAACCGAAATTGGAATTAAATTTGAAAACCCAAAACCATTTGCTTTTACAAATGAATTATTAAGTTATTTTACAAAAGATGATGATATTATTCTTGATAGTTTCGCAGGTAGCGGAACAACGGGACATTCAGTTTTAAATCTGAACCAGGAAGACAAGCAAAACCGAAAATTTATTTTAGTAGAAATGATGGACTACGCTGAAACCACGACAGCAGAAAGAGTAAAAAGGGTGATAAATGGTTATAGAGCAACTGAAGGCATAGCAGGAGGATTTGATTTTTACACTTTGGGTGAAAGGGTTTTAGATGACGAGCATAATTTAAATTCCAACTTAGTTTTCATAAAATTCATCAATATATATGGTATTCAGAAACACATTCACCATACTCTAACAAAGCCACCGCACATGGCTATTTGGGGAAATTTAATAACACAGGTTTTTATTTTCATTACAAACCTAATGAAGTAACAACACTGGATGATGCTTATTTAATGAACGTTTCCGAAAAAGCCGAAGGGTATATTATTTATTCAGATATGTGTTTGCTTTCCGAAAAAATATTGTTGAAGCACAACATTATTTTCAAAAAAATACCACGTGACATAAGCAAACTGTAAATCTTTTAAATTATGGAATTAAAAAAATATCAACGTTTAATCATTGACGATTTGCAAAATTTTCTTCGCATCTTAAACGAAGAACGAAACATCAGTTTGGCCTATGAGAAACACTGGGCCGCAAAAGGTTTTCCTATTTCATCTGCCGATTTTAATGGTATGCCCCCATATAAATCAACCATCCCCCAATGTCCTCATGTTTGTATCAAAGTGCCAACAGGCGGTGGTAAAACATTTTTAGCTTGCAATGCTTTATCAACTATTTATAATTATCTCAAAACACAGAATAAATTAGTTGTTTGGTTAGTGCCTTCCACTTCTATTTTAGAACAAACACTTAAAAATTTAAAAGACGCATCGCATCCTTACCGGCAAAAATTAAATGATTTATTTAGTCACAGGGTGGAGGTTTATGATAAGCAAGAAATACTGAATGCACAATCTTTCAATGCTACTTCTGTAAAAGAAAATCTGAGTATCATGGTATTGAGTTTTGCTTCGTTGCGTATTACCAACAAAGAAGAACGCAAATCTTATCAAAACAACGGTGCATATTTATCGTTTTTTAATAATGATACAGATAAAAATTTATTACTCGATAAACAAGGAGTGGACGAAATGAGTTTAATCAATGTTATACGCCAGTTAAACCCTGTTTGTGTCGTTGATGAAAGCCACAACACACAAGGCGATTTAAGCGTAGAAATGCTGAAAGATTTAAACCCCAGTTTTATACTCGACCTCACAGCCACTCCCCGGGATAACAGCAATGTGATAACAGTTGCGGATAGTATGGCTTTGAAAAAAGAAAATATGGTAAAATTACCTGTGGTAGTTTATAACCATAACCGAACCGAAGATGTTATAGAAAGTGCCATCAACTTGCAAAAGAATTTGGAGAAAATTGCTATTCAAAATGAAGCAAATGGGGAAAACTATATTCGCCCAATCGTTTTATTCCAAGCACAAAGCAAAGGACACGAGGATAGTATTACTTTTCAAAAATTGAAAGAAAAATTAATTAAAGTATATGGCTTAAATGAAAAACACATTGCGATAAAAACTGCGACAATTAATGAATTAAAACAAGAAAATTTACTTAGCAAACAATCTGCCATCCGTTATATCATTACTGTAAATGCACTTAAAGAAGGTTGGGACTGCTCGTTTGCTTATATTTTGGCTACAATAGCAAATAGGAGTGCGCCTGTGGAAGTGGAACAAATTTTAGGAAGAATATTGCGTTTGCCCAATGCATCTAAGCAAGCAGACAAAATGCTAAATATGAGTTATGTTTTTACATGCAATGTTGATTTTCAAAAAACATTGGATAACATTGTAGAGGCTTTAAACAAGCAGGGTTTCAGCAAATTCAATACAAGAGATAAAGCGGTGGTAAGCATGGAATACACCATAGACGAAAGTATGCTTAAAGTTGAGGAGCAACAAGAACTGTTTGAAAGTGAGAAAGAAACCGATAAACCATTAGACGAGCTAATAAGCGATACTTATCAGTCCAATGTAAAAAAAATCGAACAAATTGCTGATGAAATTAAACAACGTGCAACAGTTGCTTATGATAATTTGGAACAATTGGCAAATGATTTACCCGATGACGCATTAAGTACTACACCAATAACTGATGAAATGATGCAACCAATTAAAATTCGTGAAAAATATCTGGAAATAGTCAAAGAGATAGCAATACCGCAATTTATGCGCATCAATGAACAAAAAAGTATGTTGATTTCTGATGATTATATTTTAGTAGATAAAGAATGGTTGTTGAGCAATTTCAAACTTTCCCAAGAAAGTACTAAAATAAATTTCGATACTATTACCGTAAATATTCGTGAAGTGGATTTAATAGCTGAGGGCAATAAAGAATATTTACCCCAAGCGGTTAAATTAAATGCGAAAACAAGAGAAGCGATAATAAAACACATCAACTCTCTTAGTGCCGAACATCAAATCAATTCATTAGCCAAAATGGTTATAGAGGCAATGGGTAAAATGCCACCAATAACACAACCTGAATTAATAAAATACACTAAACGTGTAATTGAAGATTTAGACGAAACCAAATTAGCCGAACTAAAGCAAAGTCCTGAATTGTACGCGGAAAAACTTAAAAAGAAAGTTCAGGAATTTATGATTATACACGCAGAAGTCGAGTTTGAAAAAAGATTAAACACCAAAATTGTTTTAAAACCATTCTATTATTTTCCACCAAGTATTAATTTAGTAAAGTCATCACCATCTGGCAATTTGGGTTTATATACCAAAGAAGAAGCGGTAAACAGTTTGGAAAGCAAAATGAAAGGGGCTTTAGAAGAAATGGACAATATTGAGTTTTGGCATCGTAATATTAGTCGAAAAGGATTTGAAATAAATGGCAACATCAATCACTACCCGGATTTCATTGTGTACACAAAAAGTAAAAAAATAATTCTGATTGAAACAAAAGGCGAACATTTGAATGCAGACAAAAAAATAAAATTGGGTAACTTCTATACAAAATACAGCAGTCAACAAATTTTTTATTTTATGGTGTTTGAAAACAACGCCCCAACAGGCGCATTCGGTTTTGACAACCTTATAAATACGCTGAAAGATATGTAGAGAAAACATGAACCGTTGCATTCCAGGTACAAATTGCCTTTAAACCGATTAACTTATGTCGTAATAAATTTAAAAGCCCCACTTCGGCAAAAGCAAAAGAGCCATTTTTCACCAACGCCCTCAGACGAGCATTAACATTATCATAAGACTTTTTTTGCGTACTTTAACAGACTCAAAACGATATTTTGATATATATGAGTGCTGACAATCTAATTTAAGTTTATTGGACATTATTGAATTGAAAAATTGTCATTATGGAAATTGCATACAAAACAAAAAGAGGAATATTTTATAAGGGAGAGCTGGAAGTAGTCTTAAAGTCTGCAAAATTTAAAAAATATAAAGGAAAAATAAACTTAATATTTTTTTCTCCGCCATTTCCTCTTAACAGGAAAAAAAAATATGGCAATTTGCAAGGAGAAGAATATATGGAATGGCTTTCTAATATAGGCCTTATGTTAAGAGAATATCTCGCAAATGATGGATCAATTGTAATAGAAGTAGGTAATTCGTGGGAACAAGGTGAACCGACTATGTCAACACTAGCATTAAAAACTTTATTATCATTTTTGGAAAAGGGTAGCTACAAATTGTGTCAACAATTCATATGGTATAATAAAGCGAAACTACCAAGTCCAATTGAATGGGTGAATAAAAAAAGAATTAGAGTAAAAGACTCTTATACATCAATTTGGTGGATGAGTAAAACGGCTTATCCTAAAGCTAATAACCGAAATATATTAGTTGAGTATAGTCAAAGAATGCAGAAATTGCTGAATGAACAATCATATAATTCAGGGAAAAGACCATCAGAACATGTCATTAATGAAAAATCCTTTTTAACCAACAATAAAGGAGCAATTCCTTCGAATGTACTTATTTCTTCTAACACAGAATCTAATTCTCAATATCTTAATTATTGCAGAGACAAAAACATTATTCCACATCCCGCCAGGGCAATTATTAACGCTTTCAGTTCAGGGGAACTCTACTTATAACTACAGTTGGAGTACCGGACAAAATGGTACTGGATTAAACAATATTACTACAACTGCTACTTCTACAGCAAATCCTTACTCGGTCACTGCAACGAATACCGAGGGCTGTCACCTTACTGAAAATTTGAATGCGATTATTCATACTCCATTGAATGTAGCTCCTTATGTAAATGGAGTAAATAATACAGGAAATTATTTGTTTTACGCACAGGCGGGGTATAATAATTGTTTTTATATACCAACTTTTGATATCCCCGGTGAAGATGTAACTTTTTCACAACCAACAAATTTACCGGCTGGTGCAACTTTTACTCCGCAAGGAATTGGACAACAGACCGGTCTTTTTTGCTGGACACCTTCCATGAATAATGTTGGCGACCATACCTTCACTGTACATTTTAAAGACAATAATGCCTGCGGGCTGTTATCAGGATCTGCCGATTTCATTGTGCGTATTGGCTGTGGAAGTTGTGTGCCTAATGTGTATTATCAAAACCGTACGCCAAGCAATAACCCTCTTCCTGCTTTTACCAAGGCGGGGAATGCAATCATTGCCGGACAAAATGTTGACCCCAACCAAACGAGTGGTCCAGTAAATACAGGCACCGCAACTATTACGTTTAAGGCTGGCATCCAAATATCATTGGAGCCCGGATTTACAGGAGGACCCGGATTTACTGCATATATTGACCCGACTACCTGTGTTACTGATTGTGAGGATTGCTGTTCGCACTTTCCGGGTATTACATACGACTTCATACCTAATCTCTTTACACCAAATGGCGATGGGCAAAATGATATATGGTATGTGAATGATCACAACTATCCTTTTTGCGCCTACAATGCTCAGGAATTCGATTTAGAAATATTTAACAGATGGGGTGGTCGAGTATATACAAAAGCTATCAACTCCTCTACCTGTTGTCCTTTCAGAGCAAAAAGTAATAATAATGACCCAACCATACCCAGCATTAATTGGAACGGCATTGCTAATTTGGATGTAAACTATAATTGGTTTGAAAAGTTTCAGGGTCAAATAGAAGCACATAATGGGCAGTTAGTGAGTGATGGTGTATATGATTTCGTTTTAAAGATAAAAGGGTGTGGTACACAACGAGAGATTGCTAGTTTTATAGAAGTATTAGGTACTGGACGCAGCATGGCTGTCTCTGCTAATTTGGGAAACAACGAAACTCCCCCAAACGATGAGAAAGCAATAAACGCATACAATAGTGATTCAAGTAAAGCGTTTACAAATACAAATGCTGATGAATTAATATTGTACCCAAATCCTACAAAAAATCAGCTAAATGTTATGATGCTAAATCAAGAGCAAGGAGCTATCGTTTGTAAAATCAGCATTTGTAATTCATTGGGCATAAAAATGATGGAACAAAACGCATTTACCAATCAGTTAAACGGTATCAATATCAACCAACTAAACCAAGGCGCGTATATTTTAAAAGTAGTGTATGGTAGCCAATTATTCACTAAAACCTTTATTAAATCCGAATAGATATGAAAACAATAAATCAATATATATCATTAATAATCCTAATTATAGGAGTTACCGCTTGCCATCCCTCTAAAGATGAAACACCAACTCCTATAACACCAGTGCCACCATGTTGGGAAAAATTTGTTGGAAATTATATAGTACACGATACTGCCAATAATGTAATATATACTATGAACATAGCTCATAAAGACACTTTGCAATCATCTGGAAGCAAACTTGATTCCTTAATCTTTACCAATTATGGTAATAAATTTAATTTTAGAGTAAGTTTTTTATGTCAAAGTGATGCAAATGTTTTACGTTTTGCTGCAGGATTCCCTGAATATGATCACAATAACAAAAGGTGGGCATTTTCAGTAAACACGGACGATACCACTACCACAAAGATTGAAAACCAATTTAAAAACGATACCATAATTTTATATTATAACATAAATAATATTGCATTTTATTATAATGATGGTGTACCCTATTATTCTAGAAACCTCAAGCATATTGCTGTTAAGCAGCATTAAACATTAATTCTAAAACTATGAAACTTTTAAAAATTCTTTTATTTCTCATCCCAATTGGCTTGTCAGCACAGGATTCTACAAATACAAAGTTTAAACATTGGGCTGTTGGCTATTCTGTTTCACCGGACTATTGCTTTAGAATATTAACAAGTGATGGGAGTGCCAGTTCTAAAAGTATTATTTCTTTAAGAAATGAGCACGAAGTGCATCAATATGGTATTACAAGTGGTTTTAATGTTTGTTATTTTTTTAAAAAGCACTTTTCAATAGAAACGGGAATCAATTATTCAAACCGGGGTTACCGGACAAAGGATTTTTCTGATTTTACAACTAATGACCCTAATGATCCACTTATTCCGACCAAAATAAAATATATTTATAATTATAATTTTATTGATATACCGCTGAAAGCAAATTTTATTTTAGGAAAAAAGAAACTTCGTTTCATAGCAAGTGCGGGAATTAATACTAATTTTTTATTGTTCAGAACAGAAATTACAACAGCGGAATATTTCGATGGGAGTGTAGTAACAAATAATTACAAATCCGAATCAGGGTTTCATTTTGTGGATTTCACTGCATTACTGAGTGCGGGGACGGATATTAATTTAACTAAAAAATTTAATTTACGCCTTGAGCCAACTTACCGTTACAGTTTAGCTCCTATGAGAACAAGTTCCATTAAAGAACATTTGTGGAGTGTAGGGTTAAATTTTGGTTTGTATTATAAATTATAATAGCCAACGCAATTTGCAAGCACATTTAAAAACCGCGCAAATCAAATCAACACACAGCCAAAGTTTTTAAAAGAGCTTACAAAGCCAACCAAAGGAAGAATTTCAATTTTTTTCTCCAACGCTTTAAAAAATTAAAACTCCCGACACTCAAGCCGACAAAAAAAATAAAACGACAATGACCGTAAAACGACTGGCGAACAAGGGGGGAACCCGAAAAAAGAAAATACGCCAGCAGCCAACATTGGCTATACAATATGGCCGTTTATAGCCAGTTTCATCATTTTAGTTCGCAATGAAAATAGGGCGTGGCAAAAACATTTCACAGCGGAAGAAAATTATTTTTTATTTGTTTTTGCCACTGTTAATTTTATAATTTTACTTACGAAGGCGGCCACATCGTATAGCCGCTCGTTATATGCGATTTTAAAACTAAAAAAAACCGTTACTTTTAGACAATATAAATATTGACTAAAATCACAAAAAATATAGTTGCACTTTCGGACAACTTTTCGTATCTTTGCTCCGTGGACAAAAAACAGAAACACCGGACAATCATTTTTTATAAAGACTATTTTCAAGAATTCTTTGTAAAACAGCGAGACAAAGTGAAGGATAAAATTATCTGGACTTTTGACTTGATAGAAGACCTTCAGAGAGTACCTGAGACGTATCTCAAACACCTTGAGAACACGGACGGGCTATATGAAATTCGGGTACAACAAGGCAGCGACATTTTTCTCATATTCTGTTTTTTCGACCATGGACAATTGGTAGTTTTAGCGAATGGCTTTCAAAAGAAAACGCAAAAGACACCTAAACAAGAAATTGAAAAAGCAATTAAAATAAAGGAAGAATATGAAAACACAAAAAAATAGCACCAAGACACTTGACCAGTTCAAAGACGAACAGTACGGGAAACGTGGGACTGCGAAACGTGACAAACTTGAAGCAGGTTATGAGGGATTTAAGATTGGAGCTTTAATACACGAAGCCCGACTTGAAAAGGGTTTGACACAAGAAGAGCTTGCGGAAAAATGCGGAACGACAAAATCTTACATTTCACGACTAGAGAACAATATAAAAGAAGTTCGCATTTCGACACTTCGAAAAATTGTAGAACTAGGTTTTGGAGGACAACTACAGCTATCAATAAAGCTTTAAAACCGTTGCAGACAAAAGAAAAAACCGCATATAACATATAAGGATTAAACGCAACGCAGCGCAGCGGAGTTTCGATTTAATCCTGTGTTGTACTGATGCGAAGGTAGCCTACACAGTGCTTTACAGAGCGTATAATGTACTATGCAATTTTAAAAAGACGAGTGCTTTTTTTGGAAAAAATGGAGTCTGAAATTGAGCCCATTTTTTTATTTTTAGTGTTTGTTTTTCATTTTTTTGGTCAAAAAATTGTACTAAAAAAACATTTTTCACTTTTAGTAAAAGCTAAATTATAAAATAGTTGAAAACTATGCAATAGCCTTTCTGTTCGCTTCAATTGTTGAATTGGCGATTTTAATTTTGTTGGTTTTTTAATATTAATTTATTGTTTATTTTTAATGGTGGTGCATTTGCATCAAAACTCATCACTCGTATCATCCTTCCGGTTTTACAACAAGGGCAAGCTTCTACGTCAAAGCCTAATTTTATTTTGGTTATTACTTTCCAATCTGCTTTTTCTTTTTTTACAATAAGAACGCCCATCTTCATCTGTTGCATTTTTAACACGGGTTTTGTTCTGCTTGCCAATATACCGTAATGCCTTATTTTCATGAACTTTGGAGGTAATATATGCAAACAAAATCTTTGCAAGCTCAAGAAGTTACCAACATTCAAGAAGGAGCTTTAGAAAGTCCTGAACTTATTTTTACCCAAGGGTATGTCAGAAGGCGGACTGGGTGCCACGCCCGGTGGGTGTTACGACCGTTGGACAGAATATTTTAGCGAAATAATTTTAGTTTTAAAAATATGTTGAAGTTACTTGGTGCCACGACCGGTTGGTGTTACGACCAGTAGACACCCCTGATTCACATCAAAAAAAAACAGCCACATCTTTTGGATGCGGCTGTTTTGGTTAATCAATCTAAAAAAAGATTACTTTTTTTGTTCTTCTTCTTTTACTTCTTCAAAATCAACATCAGTTACTTCACTGTCAGCCGAAGCTTTTGCACCTGCATCGGTATCGCCCTGAGGCCCGCCATTTACATCAGGAGCGCCCTGAGCGTACATATCCTGGGAAGCAGCTTGCCATGCGGCATTTAATTTTTCCAAAGAGCTGTCAATTCCTGCAATATCGCGTGAAGCGTGAGCAGCTTTTAAATCGGTAAATGCTACTTCTATCGCTGTTTTTTTCTCTGCCGGGATTTTCTCTCCGTATTCTTTCAGCTGTTTTTCGGTTTGGAAAATCATTGAATCAGCGGCATTCACTTTTTCAATCTCTTCTTTTGCCTTTTTATCTGTTTCAGCATTTGCTTCCGCATCAGCTTTCATACGTTTGATTTCTTCATCGCTTAAACCCGATTTTGCTTCAATACGGATGTTATGTGATTTGCCGGTAGCCTTATCCTTTGCCGACACATTTAATATACCATTAGCGTCAATATCGAATGTTACTTCAACTTGTGGTACACCTCTTGGTGCCGGTGGAATGCCATCCAGGTTAAATTCACCTAATTTACGGTTATCTTTCGCCATAGCGCGTTCACCCTGATATACCACAATCTGTACAGATGGCTGGCTATCGCTTGCCGTTGAAAATGTTTCCGATTTTTTTGTTGGAATAGTAGTGTTGGATTCAATAAGTTTGGTCATAACACCACCCA
>Ga0209343_10006967_pt1 | contig 13417 bp, 14 predicted proteins | sample RifCSPlowO2_02_FD_184026 | JGI IMG/M metagenome (GOLD analysis project Ga0209343, IMG submission 184026) | Groundwater microbial communities from Rifle, Colorado - Rifle CSP2_plank lowO2_0.2 (SPAdes) (version 2) | ecosystem: Environmental > Aquatic > Deep subsurface > Groundwater | place... | reverse complement strand
CGGCTCTCGCCGCGGCAAGCTTTTCGCGTTTATTGCTTGCCTTCGTATCCAGGCAATTGATCAGGTCCTCTGTCCATGTCCGCCAGTAATTGAAATGATTGCTGTATAGGATATCGTTCGGATAGATCCCCCTGTAATCCTGCGGCACTAATACCGGCGAGACCTTCTTGGGACTCTGTTTCCGGATAAACTTTTTCTTTAGCGTCTCGCAACCGGAGAGATTCATGGCGATCACGCCGATAGATAAGAGTAATGCGATCTTCTTAAAACCGTTCTTCATCTCTTCTCCTTCAATATTTTCTCGAATTCCTTCTCACCTATTATCTTCACGCCGAGTTTTTTTGCCTTTCCATACTTCGAGCCTGGCGCTTCTCCGATCACCACAAAATCAGTTTTATTGCCGACGTTCGAGGAAACGGTCCCCCCAAGATCCCTGACCAATTGCTCGGCATCGGTCCTCGAGTAATTCTTGAGCTCGCCCGTGAAGACGAATGACTTTCCCGCGAGTTTAGCGGAAGAGGCCGGATGAGATTTCTCTTCCATCTTTACTCCCGCTTTTGCGAGCCTATCCAACACCTTTCTTGAAATCCGGCTGCTGAAAAATTCATGGATCGACTCCGCCACAACGGGGCCTATCTCCTTGACCTGAATCAGGTTTTCAGCTTTCTGTTGTGATAATTTATCTATCGACTGGAACCTTTTAGCCAGGACGTCGGCAATGTGTTCGCCGGCATGCCGTATCCCCAGGGCAAATATAAGGCGGTTCAACCGGTTCCCCTTACTTTTTTCTATGGCAACTAGCAAATTTTGCGCCGATTTATCTCCCATCCTCTCGAGCTCGCGCAATTGCGCGAATTTAAGATAATATATATCGCCGTAATCCCTTACCAATTTCTTATCGACTAGCTGGTCTACCATCGCCTCGCCGAGCCCCTCGATATCCATCGCGGCGCGCGAAGCGAAATGGATGAGGCTCTCCTTCAGTTGCGCGGGACAAAATACATTCTCGCAGCGGAATGCCACCTCGCCCTCCTCGCGTTTCGTCGGAGCTCCGCAGACCGGACATTCCTTCGGGATCCCGAATTTCTTCTCTTTTCCCGTCCGTTTCGATTTCACGACTTCAACGATCTGCGGTATTATCTCTCCCGCTTTTTCGATTATTACAGTATCGCCTAACCTTACGTCTTTGCGCTCTATCTCGTCCTGATTATGCAGTGAGGCGTGGGCAACGGTCGTCCCAGCGACAAAGACGGGTTTAAGGACCGCGACAGGGGTCAATACGCCGGTCCTCCCGACCTGGACTTTTATATCCAGCAGTTTCGTCTCTACGCGCTCCGCCGGATATTTGTAAGCTATCATCCATCTCGGGGATTTCGTGGTCGCGCCGAGTTTTTTCTGCTGGGCAAAGGAATCGACTTTGACGACCATGCCATCGATATCATATTCGAGTTCCCTGCGTTTCTTCTGCCAGATATCGCAGAATTTTAGGACCTCATCAATAGCCGGACACTTCTTAAAGTTCGGGTTCACCCTAAAACCCAGATCCCTGAGCCCGTCGAACAGTCCGGATTGCGATCTGAAAGGAATTCCTTCGGAATATCCCAGCCCATGTATGAATAAATCCAGCCCGCGCTTCGCGACGATCCTCGGATCGAGGAGTTTGAGCGAGCCGGCCGCCGCGTTGCGGGGATTCGCGAAAAGTTCTTCTCCGGCCTTTTCTTTCGCCTTGTTTATCTTCTCGAAACTCTCATGCCTCATATAGACCTCACCGCGGACTTCCATTAACTTCGGGATCTCCGCGCCCTCGGGCGCTTCGAGCTTAAGCGGGATCGACCTTATCGTCTTTAGATTGACGGAGATATCATCGCCCTTGAACCCGTCCCCCCGCGTCGCGCCGCGGATAAACCGGCCGTCCTCGTAAGTAAGGGCGACCGATACGCCGTCTATCTTGAGCTCGACCACATAATCGTATTTTTCGCCGTCCAGGTTCTTTTTCACCCGCGCGTCAAATCTGCGTAGTTCGTCGTGGTTGTATGTATTGTCCATGCTGAGCATCTGAGCCTTGTGCTCGACAACGGCAAAGCTTCCTACCGGCTCTCCGGCAACACGTTGTGTCGGGGAATCAGGGGTCATGAATTCGGGATTCGATCTCTCGAGTTCCTCTAATCTCTTAATGAGAGCGTCGTATTCGTGGTCGGAGATCTTAGGCCTGTTCTCTACGTAATATAGGCGGTCGTGACGGCGGATCTCTTCGCGAAGTCTTTCGATCTGGTCTCTGGCTTCGTTCTTATTCATATTACGATCCTTCGCTCAAACGCGTGGCGAGGTACTCCGGAAGTCCTGCCGCAATGATCTTGTCCATGGCCGACCTGACGTCGTATTCAACCCTTTTGATGCGGACCTTATCGCTCTCGGAATCGAAGACGCAATAAGCGGCCCTCGGGTCCCCGTCCCTGGGTTGGCCGACGCTGCCGACGTTGACCAAGAACTTCATACCCCTGTAATATTCGAACGGCTGATGAGTATGTCCGACGAAACAGATCTTTGTCTTGCAGAGTTTGATGGTCCTTACCGCCGCTTCCTCATCCAGGAGATATTCGAACTCTTCCGGCCTATCGAGCGAACCATGGACCATGGTTATCTGGCCCTCTTCGTAAGTAAAAGGGAGTCCTCTTAAATAATCTTTCTCCCGGTCATTGAGATTTCCTTTTGTCCATTCGACCGCCGCCCGAGCCGCATCGTTGAAACTGGAGTAATCGAGCAGATCGGTAACCGCCCGGTCGTGGTTTCCGCAGACCGCAGGACAATTAAGATCTTTCACTATCTTCAGGCATTCCCTGGGATTGGCCGCGTATCCTACGATATCGCCAACGCATAGATATCTGTCGACCTTTTCCTTTTTCAGCGCCTCCAAGACCGCCTCAAGCGCTTCGAGATTACTATGAATATCCGAAAATACCCCGTACTTCATCTCACTCCGAAAACTTTATACCGAAACTTTTAAATTCGCCCGTGGACGGTTCCCACGATATATCGGCATCGGTTATGTAGCGCGACATATCTTCGCCGATGCGCCCGAGGAAATCCTTAAGCGCGGACTCTTCCCCCTCGGCGACTACTTCGACCCTGCCGTCCCGGAGGTTGCTGACCCAACCGTTTACCTTAAATTTTCGGGCGATCACCTCGGCTGTAAACCTGAACCCCACCCCTTGGACCCTGCCGGAATATAATATATGGACTCGTTTAATCGCAATCTCGCCTAAGTTATTCCTCGTTCTAAACGCCGGCAGGATTTTCTTAAAATCCTGCTCGGCAGAACTCGGAATGGTTCGTTACTCCCTAAAATATAGGGGAACTTATGGTCGGGGCGGACAGACTTGAACTGTCGGCCTTCCGCCTGCGGCGGACGCCCTACCTTAATGAGCCACGCTCCTAATTATCTTGTTGAGTGGCGTCTCGTCCGCCAATACTTTTTGGCGGAAGCCACACCATCGATAAATTATTCTTATTTCATAAACATGGTCGGGGCGGACAGACTTGAACTGTCGGCCTCAGCGTCCCGAACGCTGCGCTCTACCAAACTGAGCCACGCCCCGATATCATCTAGATATGCTCTTAATCTGCGCTATTGTCTCCCGGCCCTTGCCTGTCTTTAACGATTTTTCATGCTTCATCGCTTCCGCTCTAGTTTCAAACGCCTCATAGAAAAATAAGTCCCAAGGGCCGTTAACGCAGGTAAATTTACTTCTATCCGTACAGGTATTATGCTCTATGATTCTTCTTCTTAAATCTGCGGTATGACCTATATAGTTTTTTCCATTCTTTCTGCTTTTTAGAACATATACGTAGAACATAATAGTGTCGACCTTCCGCCGCAGGCGGACGCTCTACCTTAATGAAGCACGCCCCGACTATATGAATAATTACTTACTGCGCCAATGTCCGCCTTTTATCGATTTAATATCCTGCTGGCTCAAGCCCCAAAGCCCGCGCTTCCGCTCTCTAGCCTCTCCCTGAAGCGCCAGGAAGGTCTTATAGTATTTCACGTTCGGCGGGAACGTATAGATCATTGTATATCCGTTCCTGACGAGCTCGGCATTGACAAAAATTTCTCCGGCGTACACATATGCCAAGGTCCTGCCGTAACGGTCCGTCCTTTCGAGATCATATTCGAGCCGAACCTTTTTGCCATTGACGAGCCTCTTATTCTCCCTCGTCGCTTCGCCGTAGTACGGCCGGCCTTTCTCCGGAGCATCCATCCCTATATAACGGACATGCTCTCCGTTCTCGAGCACGATAGTATCGCCGTCTATTACTTTCGTCACCCTTAGCTCATCATCCGCCTTAATATAACCGTTGATAAAGGCTGATGATAGGCAAAAAAATAGGATGAAAAACAGGGCTTTCCTACTTAACATAACAACCGATTTTATCACGGGCGGGAGAGATAGTCAATAATGCTTTTAAACTGGTGGGGAGTTAAATAAAACCTTTATCTTTTAGGAATCCTTCAGTTATCTTCGAAGTCTTTTGGCGGCCGGAATATTTGGCGACATACTTACCAAGCATATCTGTTTCGAGATTGACCTTATCGCCGGCCTTCCTGGCCCCGAGCGTCGTGACCTGAGATGTATGAGGGATCAAATAGACAGAGAATGAATCATCCTTTACGCCGGCGACTGTCAGGCTTACGCCGTCTACGGCTACCGAACCTTTCAAGACGATCCCGTCGAGGATATCCTCCGAAGCCTTTATCTCCAGGAGTGACTCGCCTTTTTCTTCCTTCCTGCTTTTTATCGTCCCGGCGCCGTCGACATGGCCCGTAACGAAGTGGCCGCTTACCTTATCGCCGCTTACTAACGCTCCCTCAAGGTTTACCTTCTCACCTTCCTTTATGCTTCCAAGGTTAGTCCTATCCAGGGTCTCACGGATGGCCTCGACGGAAAAATTCTTGCCGCCGATCCTGATCACGCTCAGGCAAACTCCATTGATAGAGATGGAGTCGCCTTTCTTCAGGCCCTCGAGTATATTCGAGCCGAGTGCCCTGACGGTAAATACCACGGGCCCGCCGGACCTGTTTATCTTCTCCACGACCCCGAGCTCTTCAACTATTCCGGTAAACATTTAATCTATCACATATCCTTCGATTAGAAGATCATCGCCGATTTTGCGGAATGAGGTCCTTTTAAGCCCTATAGCCCTGCCGGCGTTCTCTATCCCTTTTCCTTCGACAGATGTCGGCGCCTCGCGTCCCCCGATGACCTTAGGCGCTATAAAGAAATATACTTTATCGACAACTCCCGCCTCGAACGCTGAGGCGATCGTCTCCCCGCCGCCCTCTATCAGAACGCTGGTTATCTCCCTCTTCGCTAACTCTTTGAGGAATGCCCTGATATCGACCCTGCCGCTCTTCTCTTTGGTCGTCGCGATTATCACTCCCCCGCCTCTGCTGTTCAGGATGCGCGCCTTGGACGGGATCTTCGATCTCCCCGCCAGGATTATCCTTAAAGGCTGTTTTACCTTTCTGCCCCATTGCAACGGGACCCTGCCCCGCCGCTGCGGGACCCTGCCTTTTAACCTTACGGTCAGCAATGGATCATCTTTCAAGACCGTTCCCGCTCCCACCATTATCGCGTCGACCTCGCTCCTTAGTTTATGGACAAATCTTCTGGCCTTCCGGCCCGTTATCCATTTTGAATCGCCGGTACATGTCGCTATCTTCCCATCCAGAGTCTGGGCGACTTTGACCGCCACGAAAGGCATCCTCCTGGTAATATATTTTATGAAATCCTCGTTTAGGCGGCGGGCTTCGGCCTCGAGGATGCCGACATCGGCCTTTATGCCGTTTCTTCTTAAGATCCTCAGCCCCTTGCCGTTATTTTTGGGATTAGGGTCCTTCATGGCCGCAACGATACGTTTAATCCCGGCGCTTATTATCGAGTCTGTGCACGGAGGCGTCCTGCCGTAGTGGCTGCACGGTTCAAGCGATACATAGAGAGTCGCGCCCTTCGCCCTTTTGCCTGCCTGCCGCAGGGCATATATCTCCGCGTGCGGGCCGCCGGCGAATCTATGGTATCCCCTTCCGGCGATCCTGCCGTCCTTTACGACCAGCGCGCCCACGCATGGATTAGGGCTTGTCATCCCTTTGGCTTTGCCGGCCAGCTTAAGAGCTATTTTTATGTACTTTTCGTCTTCGCTGCGCATCTTTTGAGTTCTTCGACCAGGCTATACGGCACCTTTACCGTGCCCATGAGCATCCGGCCCTTGTTGAGTCCGTGGCAATCCGAACCGCCTGTGACCAAAAGCCCGTATTCCTTCGCAAGCTCGAGATATCTTTTAGTGACCGGCTTTGTATGCTCGGAATGGTAAGCTTCTATCCCGTCGAGGCCGTATTTTATAAATTTTGATATAAGTTTATCGCCGCCCATCAGGTGTGGATGCGCATAAACGACGACTGCGCCGACCCTTTTTAATTCGGCGATGGCGTCTTCTGCGCTTATGTCATAATGGGCGACATAACAGGGGCCTTTGTCTCCGATGAATCGCTTGAATGCTTCTTCGATCGAGGATACATAGCCCTCATTTTCAAGAATGGCAGCCACGTGGAGCCTTCCGACCGAACCCTGTCCGCTCAATTCGAATATCCGGTCCGGCTCTAAGCGGATGTTATATTTCTTTAGTTTCTCCACCATCTCATACACCCTGTCAACCCTGTTCCGGCGGATCGCCTTAAGTTTTTCGAGAAACCTTTCTTCTTTTATGTCCGGAAAAAACCCGAGGAGGTGGACCTCCCTGCCTTTCTCCTGCGCTGTCATCTCGACGCCGGGGATTATCTCAAGGTCTAGTTTTTTTGCGGCTTTCCCCGCGGGTTCGATGCCGTCGACGCAATCATGGTCGGTTATCGCTATGCATGATAGGCCGGCCTTCTTCGCGTTCTCTGCCGTTTCTTCAGGCGTGAAGGTCCCGTCAGAAAGATGCGTGTGAACATGAAGGTCAACCAGCTTTTCCAACGGCGGCCTCTTCCTTGCTTATCTTATCGAGGATGCCGTTAACGAATTTGCCTGATTCGGTGTCTCCGAATTTCTTCGCCAGATCGACCGCTTCGTTTATGGACACCTTCGGGGGGATATCATCGCAGAAGAGCAATTCATACGTCGCCATCCTGAGGACATTGCGGTCGATGACAGCCATACGGCTCATCTTCCAGTTGCTGGCGTATTTAGAGATGACCTCGTCGATCTTTTTCTTGTTCCTGATAGCCCCGATGACAAGTTTCGCGGCGAAATCAGAGACTTCCGGTTCGGTCTCTATGTTTTTCCAGAAGTCGACCAGGATCCTGTCCTCGGGATCTTTCCTGACATCGATCTGATACAATATCTGGAGCGCGTATTCGCGGGCTTGCGTGCGTTTTCTCATTTTTAGATGTTCTCTAAGAGGTTCGCCATTTCTATGGCCGATATAGCCGCGTCACGTCCCTTATTGCCATCCTTTGTTCCCGCGCGCTCGATCGCCTGTTCGAGGTTTTCCGCGGTTATGACGCCGAATATGACCGGGATACCGGTATCAAGCGATACCTTCGCCACGCCCTTTGCGGCCTCGCTTGCCACATACTCGAAGTGCGGGGTCGAACCCTTTATTACCGCGCCGATGCATATCACAGCGTCGAACTTCTTTGATCTCGCGAGTTTATTAGCAACGACCGGTATCTCGAACGCCCCCGGTACCCAGACCGATTCTATCTCGCCCTCCTTCGCTCCGTGCCTCATCAAAGTATCGATGGCGCCTTCCAAAAGCCGTTTCGAGATAAAATCGTTGAATCTCGAAACCACTATCGCGAACTTCTTGCCTTTAGCGATCAACTGCCCTTCCACTGTCTTTACCATTTGTTGACTCCTTTCCTTTAAGCTATTCCCTTCAATACGTGTCCGAGTTTTTCCTTCTTCACTTTAAGGTACTGCAAATTTTTAGGGTTAGCGGGCATTTCGACATGGACTCGCTCTACTACTTTCAGCCCGTAGCCCTCGAGGCCGACTATCTTCTGCGGATTATTTGTGATGAGACGGATCTTCCTGATTCCGAGGTCGACGAGGATCTGCGCGCCGGTCCCGTAATCCCTCAGGTCGGCCTCGAACCCGAGCGCCGTGTTCGCTTCGACCGTGTCGAGCCCCTTGTCCTGGAGGGCATATGCCTTTATCTTGTTCTCTAGGCCTATCCCGCGGCCTTCCTGCCTCATATAGAGGAATACGCCGCGGCCTTCCCTGCTTATCATAGACAACGCCTGCCTGAGCTGGCCCCCGCAATCGCAGCGAAGAGAGCCGAATACGTCGCCTGTCAGGCATTCGGAATGGACCCTGACCAACACGGGTTTTTCGGATATCTCCCCCAGCACGAGCGTGACGTGCACCTTCCTGTCGATAAGTGATTCGTAAAGCAAAAGCTTAAACTCGCCGTGGTCGGTCGGGAGCGTTGTCTCCTCGATCTTCCGGACGAGCTTCTCCGATCCCATCCTGTATTTTATAAGGTCTGCGATAGTGCAGATCTTGAGTTTATGCTTTTTTGCAAACTCTGTAAGCTGAGGCGTCCGCGCCATCGTGCCGTCATCGTTCATGATCTCGCATATGACTCCGACAGGGGCGAGTCCCGCTAATTTCGCCAGGTCGACTGCGGCTTCAGTATGGCCTGCCCTTATCAATACACCGCCCTCTTTTGCCCTTAGGGGAAAAACATGGCCGGGACGGCTGAAATCCTCCGGCTTTGACCTGGGATTGACAAGCGCTTTTATCGTCTTTGACCTGTCATGGGCGGAGATACCTGTAGTTATCCCTTCTTTCAAGTCTATGGTCATCGCCCAGCCGGTCCCGAAAGCGCCGGCGCCGGCCTCGGAAAGGACTTCTATGCCAAGTTCGCCGAGGCGCTTCTCTTCCATGGGGACACAGACAAGCCCGCGCCCGTATTTGGCCATAAAGTTTATCGCCTCAGGCGTGACGAATCCCGCCGCCATGAGAAGGTCGCCTTCGTTCTCACGGCCCTCATCATCTACGACGATGATCATCTTGCCCTTGCGGATATCGGATATGGCTTCTTTTATCGTATTGAACATGTTTTCTCCAAAAAAAATGTCCCAAAGATATATCTTCGGGACATAATAAAACAAGGCATGGCGGAAAACCGCCTAATCTTCTCCCATCTAGACTTTTACTATTGGCTCCGTGGTTACAACGGATCATGTCTCGATCTTGAGACTCGCAGGCTTTATCCTTACTGGCGTAAGGATTATACTGCCAGTGGGGAATTTCACCCCATCCCGAAGATTATATAAATATTACAATATGTTACCGGATTTGTCAATCGGAAACTAGACTGGTGTACCCCACTTGGAAACTGTACCACTAAAGCATTATAAAATCAAGGGAAGGCAGGTTAATATTGCAGGGGAAATCGGCAGTTGGATCAGTGCCTTCGGCGCCAAGGTCTCATTCAGCGGCCTGACTATAAGGAACCCAAGCTAAAAATCAGCTTAAAAGTGGTAAAGATTTCAACTGGGGCAGTCCAAGTCTTTAAAGGAGTTAGGGAGGCTCGTGATCAATTAATAGAGAAGTGAATATGCGAAAATGCTGTATAAAATTTTTGCAACGGGCAGGAATTTTAAGAAATCTAACCGCCACCGAGGACTTCGCCGGTCTCGGCGTCGATCCAAATCATCGAGGTCGATAACATCCCTTCCTTATTTGTTTCCTTTTCAATACTAGTAAAATGAATCACCCACGCAAGACGAGCGTATGGTTGCGGTGTGGGGCTGTAGTCTTTTCTGGGGATATGTACATAATTTGGGTTTACTATCATTAATTCGGCGGATTTGATTTCACCGGCTTTATAGCCCTCATACCAGCCACCAACCATAGGAGAGCGCATTATCTTGTTTATGTTCTTCTTGGCGATTGAAATTGCTTTTTCTTTGGATAGATTTATTTGTTTGGGCGGATGGTATTCTGAAAATAACTCATAATGATACGCATCAAGACCATATTTCTCATGAATACCTAAACTTATATAGTCCCAAAGATATTTATACTCCCCTTCTACCCTATGCCATACGACAGTCCAGCTTCCATCGTGATAATAACCTGATTTTAGCCCCGCTGTATCGGGAATAAATTTAGCTTCTGAAAAGCATACGTTCTTCGGGAAAGAACCGTTTATTATCGTTATATATCGCTCGGCTTCTTTTACCATATCTTCCTGGCTTTTTGTCGGCTTTGGTTCTTCTGTATAAGTAGTTTCATCTATTTTTCTGAAATTAGCATTTGTAAATAAATCAATAATCCTGCCGGAATCCGTAGTTATATCCATAGTTATCCCGCAATGCAGACAACCTACATTCCAAGCTTTCTTATGATAAACTGATGTCTGAGTGCTGAATGTTGAATATCTTATTTTATTTGTATTAACGAGGGGCAGGTTCAATTCCTTGGCCTTTCCCTCGAATATTTGAAAAATCTTTTCCTTGGATAGCTCTTGGTTGTCTTCACAAAAACAACTATTAAATACCAAACCGACTAAGGTTGCAAATATTACTACTTTTATAGTCTGTATCATGCGCTAGTTCTTTTCTAAATGAATGTCGATAGTACCATTACCTAAATATCTCGCATCTGAACCATTGTAATTCCCGAACTTAATATTTTTTAATTTATCATATGCGTACCCGACTGTAACAGGATTACCTGCATCCTCATCTTTTCGACTCATCCATTCATAAAATCTATTTGCATATTCAGTAGCGGCACCTTGCATAATGCTTACCTTCCATCCCAGATATTCTGTTGCCTTATAATAGCTCATGAAAGCGGCGGCTGCGCTGCCGTTCTTATCATCAGCTGTAAAACATCCGTTCAAAAATACAAATTTATAGGAATTATCTCCTATATGTGCAGCTATATCATTTGGGTATATTTCCTCGGATAGATGCCAATGTATCCCGTCTTCGTCTACCGTATAATAAAAATCGGGAGCAACGGCAATTGCCTTAAAAACTTTGTCTTTTTTAGTATTAACAGTTCCGTGGGTTAAGCTATACCAGATCGAATAGTTTGGCACAGCATCTATCACGTCTTGTCTCGTAAGTGTAAAATCGGGTTTGTTGGTGGTATAACCAAGATTTTCATGTAATATCTTTGCGATATCCTTAATTGTGTCTCCGAGTCCAAGAGTACCATAAGTCCCCACAAACGCCCCCTTTGGTTTATCATTATCTTTAGATTCAATGCCATCTGAGAAGATTGCTGACCATTTATCTATGCTATTGATTGCGTATAAGTTGATAACTCCATCATAGGTTGCGGGAATCCCCTCAGGAAGCAAAACCAGCTTATCTGTCATATATGAGCCGTCTTGCTGGAGGGTTAAGGGCGGTGTTTGGGTTGAAATCCCTCCAGATATCATTGCTTTAAGATCCTGTAAAGCCTCAGGAGGAACTCCAAGATATCCTGAGGATAAGCCATCTACTCTTATCCTGAATACTCCCTGCCCTTCATCTAAGGGGTTGTTCGGAGGAAGGTCTGAGCCTCCGTCCATTGATTCGTTGGTGTAGACGTAGGCACTGGGGTTTACCTTTGGCAGAATAAGCTCTGCTTTTGAGATCTCAAGGTAGTCTGTGTTATTTATGGTTATATCGAGGTTATCGGGAAGGGTCCCTTGATAATTATTTAGCTTGATTGTAAAGGAGCTGTCCTCGTTCGAGAAAACTAGGCTGTCGGGGGACGTCTCAGTCAAGGTCTCCTCTGAAGCCAGCATACCGTTCTCATACTGGATAGTTAAGGTATCGTTCTGATAAGGCAGTAATTCGTTATTAAAGATTATAGTCACGAAGGTCTTTATGTCGTTAAAATAGAGTGAGTCGGAAGCGGACTCTTTGAGGTTGAAGAGTTTGTTGGAGATCAGGCACCACCACCCAGGATCTCCCCTGTTTCAGCATCTATCCAAACGTGCGCAGGATCATAGTTCTTAGTAAATATCTTGTCGTATCCCCACGAGAAGCTGACAATCCATGCTAAACGGGAATAGGATTTTGGATATTTGCTGTAGTCTTTTACTCCAATACTACAAAAGCCTTTGACAAACTGCCCTTCAAAGAAATTAGGATTAGTTATCATCAGTTCTGCGGAAAGCACTTCTCCTAATTGATAGCCGAAAAGCTTTGCCATCTTCCTTGCAAATGGCTTGGCAATTTCAATTGCTTTTTCTTTCGTTATGTTTACAATTAGCGACTTGGGCGGATCAGAGAAGAAGTTGTATCCGTAACCTGAAAGGCCGTATTTCTCATAAACAACTACTGTTATACTGTCGAATCTATATTTATAACCGTCCGTCTTTCTTCCCCAGTTAACAACCCAGTTCCCTTCATAGGAATGTCGTGTGTCGGGGCCCATGTTGGCATTGTATTCTGCTTTATCAAAGAAAGCATCTTGGGGAATGCCGCCGTATAATATCTTCAAATATCCTTCAGCTTCCTTAATGATTTCTTGCTTGTTTCTTGCAGGCTTTGCGCTCCCTTCGAAAACCGGAGTGGTGGGGCCGGTTGTTTTCCTGAGGATATAATAATTATTCAAACCTATTAATGCGCCAGTAAAAGGATCTATCTTCATTCCGATTCCACTATGTAAACAGGCTACATCCCATACTTTTCTACCCCATTCTGTTTCAATACCTGCGTCAAACGTATCATATCTAATTTTATCCGCATCAACAGTTGAAAGATTAAGTTCTTTCAATTTATTCGAATAGATAGAATACAATTCTTCCTTCGTAAACTCTTTTTTAATTTCGCATAAAGCTGAATGATTGCTAATTGATAAGAAACCTATTAATATTAAAACTAAATTGGTTATTTTCATTTAAGGAGTCCGATCGACCGTATCGTCTTTGGGTCCCTTGCAGTTGATGTTACGTGCATAGGTGAAATCGGCATTGTATAATTCCAGATAAACTTCATCAATGGTTTTTGGTTTTTGTGTTTCTCTGTTTTTTCCATCCAACCTATTAAAAAACTCTTTCGAATACAGCAGGGCAGGCATTGGCATGGAAGCGATCTTCCAGCCCATATACTTTCCCGCATTGAATGCGGCTATGAATGCGTTGGTATTGCTGTTTGGATTTTCGTCACCCGAAAGGCACGCATTAATAAAAACCAACTTATAGGAATTACCGCCTATTGCGCCGCTTACATCTGCGGGGAAAATTATATCCGGGTATATAACCGTTGCTGAACCCTCCCGAGAAGAAGATGCGGACACCTTAATTCCCTTGAACACAAAATTTGGCACGAAACCATGGGAAGTAGTATACCATACGGAATAATTCGGTAGAGCTTCCAAAAATTCTTTCTCTGTTAAGCTTACATCAAATTTTGGTTTGGTAT
>Ga0209343_10006964_pt1 | contig 13421 bp, 14 predicted proteins | sample RifCSPlowO2_02_FD_184026 | JGI IMG/M metagenome (GOLD analysis project Ga0209343, IMG submission 184026) | Groundwater microbial communities from Rifle, Colorado - Rifle CSP2_plank lowO2_0.2 (SPAdes) (version 2) | ecosystem: Environmental > Aquatic > Deep subsurface > Groundwater | place... | reverse complement strand
AGGTTTTGGCTTACCCGACGGAAGCGGTCTGGGGCCTCGGTTGTGATCCCGAAAACGAATCCGCCACCATGCGGTTGCTGGCGATCAAGAACAGGCCTGTCCACAAGGGGTTGATCCTGGTGGCAGGTTCTGTTGATCAGGTCGATTTCCTCCTTGAGACCCTTACGCCTGCGCAAAGAACCAAGATCCTCGCAACGTGGCCCGGCCCCACGACCTGGCTTATCCCCGACGATAACGAAGTGGTTCCCTGGTGGATCAAGGGAGATCACACGAGTGTTGCCGTGCGTGTCAGTGCTCACCCGCTAGTTGCCTCGCTGTGTCTCGCTTTTGGTGGCCCGATCGTGTCGACCTCGGCCAACAAGGCAGGTCAGCGCCCGGCAAGGACGGCACTGAACGTAATCAAACACATGGGGCAGGAAATCGATGGCATGCTGTGCGGAAGCCTTGGCTCCGAACAAAAACCATCGAGAATCGTGGATCTGCTTTCGGACACAGTATTGCGTTGAGGCCAGGTCTCACGTTACCAACAGAGGAAAGCCCTTGTCAGACACCATCATCCGCGCGGCAGACGTCGATAGCGTCAAACAGTATCTTCTGGGGTTGCAGGATCGCATCTGCGCCCGCCTTGAAGGCATCGATGGTAGCGCAGAATTCCTGACGGATTCCTGGCAGCGTGACTCCGGCGGCAGTGGGCGCAGCCGGGTCATCAGCGACGGCAAGGTCTTCGAGAAAGGCGGCGTCAACTTCTCTCATGTCTTCGGCGACAGACTTCCACCGTCCGCATCCGTCACTCGACCGGAGCTTGCAGGCAGGTCCTTCCAGGCGATGGGGGTGTCTCTCGTGATCCACCCCGACAATCCCTTTGTGCCTACCTCTCACGCCAACTTCCGCTTCTTCATTGCTGAAAAGGCGGGTGAGGCGCCAGTCTGGTGGTTTGGCGGTGGCTACGATCTGACACCCTATTACGGGTTCGAGGAAGACTGTCAGCACTGGCACCGTACTGCCCGGGACGCCTGTGAAAGGTTTGGCCCGGACGTATACCCCAGACTCAAGAAAGAGTGCGACGAGTACTTCTACCTCAAGCATCGTCAGGAGCCACGCGGCATTGGCGGATTGTTCTTCGACGATTACAACACGGAAAGCTTTGCTGACTGCTTCGCCATGGTCAGAGCACTCGGCGACAGCTACCTCGATGCCTATTGCCCGATTGTGGATCGACGCAAGGACACCTCGTTCTCAGCTGCAAACAAGCAGTTTCAATGCTATCGCCGCGGCAGGTATGTTGAGTTCAACCTGGTCTATGATCGTGGCACACTGTTCGGACTGCAATCGGGCGTGGGCAGAATCGAGTCCATACTGATGTCACTGCCGCCCGTGGTCCGCTGGGATTACAACTGGCACCCGGAACCGGGTACCGAAGAAGCGCGCCTGTATTCCGAATTTCTGCGCCCGCGTGACTGGGCCTGATACTTTCCTGATGGCATGAACACGCTGGAGATTTGCAGTGGATCGATATGCGGTATTCGGCAATCCGGTGAAACACAGCAGATCTCCATGGATCCACGCCCGCTTTGCTCAGCAGACAGGTCAGATACTCACCTACACCGCTGAGGAGATCCCTCTCGATCAGTTCGACACGCATGTGCTGGAATTCTTCAGCAGTGGAGGTTTCGGACTCAACATCACGGTTCCCTTCAAGGAAAAAGCCTGGGCGCTTTGCGACGTTCACAGTGCATTTGCAGCCAAAGCCGGGGCAGTCAATACCCTCCTCAGAAATTCAGATGGCAGGCTGTGTGGTGATAACACCGACGGCATTGGCCTGCTGCGCGATATCACCCGTAATCATCAGGGTGTCGTGGTCGGCAAGTCAGTGCTGTTGATTGGTGCTGGAGGTGCTGTGCGTGGTGTGCTGCCGAGCCTGCTGGCGGAGAGCCCTGGGAGTATTACCATCGTGAACAGGACAGTTGCCAGGGCACAGGATCTGGTGAGCCAGTTCGATACACAGATTGAGCTGAAGCCAGCCGGTTACGATGACCTCGCTGGCCGAACCTTTGACCTGATTATCAACGGCACCTCTGCTGGCCTGCAAGGTGATCTGCCGCCGGTTCCCCGATCGATAGTAAGTACTGACACCTGGTGCTATGACATGGTGTATGGGCGTGGTGATACGGTGTTTCAGGCTTGGGCCAGGCAGTGCGGTGCGGCCAAGGCGCTGGATGGCGTGGGGATGCTGGTAGAGCAGGCCGCGCAATCCTTCTTTCTTTGGCGTGGCGTGCGACCCGATACAGTGCCAGTCATCGCCGCATTGCGCCAGGAGCTGGGCTCTCAGATCTAGAATCCTGCTCGCTTGTGGCGCTCCTTCAGCTCGACATATTTCCCCGCTGTGTAGGCAAAGTACTCTAGCTCTCTGTCAGTCAGTTTTCGGATCTGCTTGACCGGCGATCCTACATAGAGATATCCACTCTCAAGGGTCTTCCCCGGTGGCACCAGACTCCCGCCGCCAATCACAACCTCCGATTCCACGGTGACACCATCCATGATGATGGCGCCCATTCCCACCAGGACACGATTGCCAATCGTGCAACCGTGCAGCATGACCTTGTGTCCGACGGTGACCTCGTCACCGATCAGTGTCGGGAACCCACCGGGGTTGAACGGGCCAGCGTGAGTGACATGGATGACACTGCCATCCTGGATGCTGCTGCGGTTGCCTATCCGGATCTGATGAATATCTCCCCGAATGACGGCCATTGGCCAAACAGAACTGTCTCTACCGACAACCACATCGCCAATGACCACTGCTGTTGGGTCAATGAAAGCGCTCGCATCGATCGCTGGAGAGTGATTTTCAAAGCTGCGGATCGGCATCATGGGCTCCAGGCTGGTGGAATATTAGAAGGAATGCAGCCGGGAAATTCCCCGGGGCTTGCAGTAGTATACAGGCCAAGAGGCGCCATTCAGCTGCATGATGGGCGGCCGTTACTGCAAAGTGTCAATCAAGAGGTCTTGCCCGTGAATCCGCTGTTGTCGTTTGAAGAACTTCCACGTTTCCACGAAATCACTGCTGCGCACATCGAACCTGCCGTGACGGCGGTGCTATCGCAAAACAGAGATCGTTTGCGACAGATCATCGCCAATGAGGATAACAGGACGGCTCCGAGCTGGCAGTCACTCATGGATCCTCTCGACGATATGGAGGATCAGCTCAGCAAGGTATGGTCCACGGTTAGCCATCTCAATGCGGTACGAAATACCGCCGAGATCCGCGAGGAGTACAACAAGATTCAGCCGCTGATTACCGAGTATTACACGGAGCTCGGTCAGAACAAGGACCTCTTTGCGGCGGTGCGCCGACTGTCTGACAGAGCTGACTCAGCTCAGCTTGGGGCGTCAGAACGCAAGATTCTGAAGGACTATCTGCTGGATTTTCAGCTGGCCGGTGTTGATCTGGACGATGAGAAAAAGAGTCGGTTCGCAGCCCTGGAGTCGCAGTTGAGCAAGCTGTCCACACGATTCAGCAATAACGTGCTCGATGCCACCATGGCGTGGACCAGGCAGGTGCCGGATGAATCCCTGCTGAGCGGTCTTCCGGAAACTGCAAGGCAGGCGGCGCTGGATGCGGCCTCGCGCAAGAATATGGAGGGCTATGTCCTGACCCTGGATGCCCCTTGCTACATCAGCATCATGACCAATGCGGACAATCGGGAAGTGCGTCGGGAAATGTACGAGGCTTATGTCACTCGGGCCTCCGATCAAGGCACGCACAACCCCGACTGGGACAACAGGGCCGTCATCGAAGAGATCCTGACTTGTCGTTCCGAGTTGGCGCAGCTTCTGGGTTACAGCAGTTACGCCGAGGTCTCGGTGGCCCGCAAGATGGCAAAGTCAGTCGGCAGGGTTAATGAGTTTCTTGATGATCTCGTGGCCATGGCCGTGCCTGCAGCAAGGCGCGAGTATCAGGAACTCTGCGAATTTGCAGCGAAGGAGCACGGGCTGAAGACGCTGGAAGCCTGGGACATTCCCTACTACAGTGAAAAGCTCCGTAAACGCAATTACGACGTTTCCCAGGAGGAACTGCGGCCATACTTCCCGGTAGAGACAGTCAAACGAGGATTGTTTGCTATTGCGAATCTCATCTACGGCGTCGAGATTCGTCGCAACCCTGCAATGACCGTATGGGATGACAGTGTCGATGCGTTCGATATCCTGCGCGACGACGAGGTGATTGCGAGGTTCTACTTCGATCTGTTCACCCGGGATGGCAAGAAGTCCGGTGCGTGGATGGCGGAGTGTCGATCCAGAAGGCTACGTGCAGACGGTTCCGTGCAAATCCCGGTTGCGTACCTTGTCTGCAACTTTGGCAAAGGCTCCGGCAGTGTGCCCGCCTTGTTGACCCACAACGAAGTGACCACCCTCTTTCATGAGTTTGGTCATGGCCTGCACCACATGCTGACGCGTGAGACGCGTCTGCGCTCGGCGGGAATCAATGGTGTGGCCTGGGATGCGGTGGAGCTGCCAAGCCAGCTGATGGAAAACTGGTGCTGGGACAGCCGCGCGATCGGCATGATCTCTGGCCATCATGAAAGCGGAGAGAGTCTCCCGGCGGACCTGTTGGGCAAGTTGCTGGCGGCGAGAAACTTCCAGGCCGGCATGAAGACGGTGCGACAACTGGAATTTGCTCTCTTCGATTTCCAGCTGCACCAGTTGCTCGGGCCGATAACAGATGCTCAGGTTTCCCAGTTGATGCAGCGTGTGCGAACGATTACTTCGGTCTATCCTGTCCCTGAGTTCAATCGCTTCCAGAACAGTTTTTCGCATATTTTCGCCGGTGGATACGCAGCCGGGTATTACAGCTACAAATGGGCAGAAGTTCTCTCTGCGGATGTTTTTTCGCGTTTCTCGGAAGAGGGGGTCTTCAACACCGCGACGGGCACGCAGTTTCTTGACAAGGTGTTGTCCAAGGGAGGGGGCGCAGATCCTCTGGAGCTTTTTACCGACTTCATGGGCAGGGAGCCGAGGATTGAATCATTGTTGAAACAGGACGGTCTCTTGAGGTGAATGGTCGATTGAATCGTCCGCTGACCTTGTCATTTGTCAAGGTTTACGGCATCTGAGCGCCAATTTGAGGATGGCATTTTAAATTCAAGCCTTGCTATAATGCCCGCGCTTTTATTGCACCCGCGTGATCTTGAGCTGGTTACAAGTATTCTTCCTGGCCTTTTCCGGGGCGTTTCCTGCTCGCTGTATGCGGTGATTCGGTTGTTTTTCCTGTCTATCAATCCATTCAGATAGAACCATGGTTGCTACCTTTGGCGACCTCAGGCTTAACTCAGATCGTAGCTGTAATCTTAGCTGCCAGCCCTCAGCGAATGGGCCGGCGTAAAAATAACGATTAAATTTTCACTCAGCCTTTTTCTTATTATGGAGACACGGCGAATGTTGCCTAAAGCAAAGCTGTGGTTAGGCCTGGTGGTTGCTGCGTTAACGCTGTTCAGCACCAATCTGCAGGCAGCCTGGGAACTGAACATGACCCAGGGTGTAACCCAAATCAGTAGAGACACTTACGACCTTCACATGCAGATTCTCTGGTGGTGCGTTGCCATCGGGGTAGTTGTATTCGGAGTGATGCTGTGGTCCATCATCAACCACCGCAAATCAAAAGGTGCCGTTTCTGCTACTTTCCATGAAAGCACAAAGGTTGAGATCATCTGGACGGTCATTCCGTTTGTCATTCTGATTCTTATGGCAATTCCAGCGACTCGCGTCCTGACAGAGGCTTATGACTCTTCAGAGTCCGAGATCGACATTCAGGTGACTGGCTACCAGTGGCGCTGGGAGTACAAATACCTGCGCCAGGACGCCAACGAAGAAGAAGTCTCCTTCTACAGCATCATGAGCACGTCCAGAGAAGAGATCAGCAACGATCTTCCCAAGCAGGAACACTACCTGCTTGATGTCGACAATCCCCTAGTGATTCCAATCAACAAGAAAGTCCGCTTCCTCGTGACTGCGAACGACGTGATTCACGCCTGGTGGGTACCTGCATTTGCTGTAAAGAAAGACGCTATCCCGGGTTTCATCAACGAGGCCTGGACGATTGTGGAAGAGCCCGGCATTTACCGTGGTCAGTGTGCCGAGCTTTGTGGCCTTGATCATGGCTTCATGCCAATCGTCGTTCACGCAGTTGAACAGGAAGAATACGACGCCTGGTACGCAGAAAAGCAGGAACAAGCTCGTGTGACTCGTGAAATGGCCAACAATGTTGTGACCATGAGTGAAGCACTTGAAAACGGTGAGCAGATTTACGCCAGAAACTGTGTGGCCTGTCACCAGGCTGCGGGTACTGGTCTGCCACCTGCGTTCCCGGCACTGGCTGGCAGTGATGTCGTCAACGGCGATCTGCGTGCGAATATCGATCTTCTGATAAATGGTGTTCCTGGCACGGCGATGGCTGCTTACGGTCGTCAACTGAACCCGATCGAATTGGCGGCAGTTATCACATTTATCAGGAACTCGTTCGGCAACACCACGGGCGATCTCGTGCAGCCCGCCGACGTCAACACAATCCTGCAAGAAGCACAGTAGAGGACATTTGAACAAATGAGCGCAGCACACGACGATCATCATCACGGTCCCGCGAAAGGTTTCACGCGTTGGTTGTATACAACCAACCACAAAGATATCGGCAGCATGTACTTGTGGTTCAGCTTTGCAATGTTCCTGCTTGGCGGTACGTTCGCCATGGTTATACGGGCAGAGTTGTTTCAACCGGGTCTGCAACTGGTAGACCCCAACTTCTTCAACCAGATGACGACCATGCATGGTCTGATCATGGTGTTCGGTGCGGTAATGCCCGCATTCGTGGGATTGGCCAACTGGATGATCCCGATGATGATCGGGGCGCCGGACATGGCGTTGCCACGCATGAACAACTGGAGCTTCTGGATTCTGCCGTTCGCGTTCGCAATGCTGTCCGCAACGCTGTTCATGGAAGCAGGCGCACCGAACTTCGGCTGGACGTTCTACGCCCCGCTGTCGACGACGTACGCGCCTGAGACAGTGACGTTCTTCATCTTCGCGGTGCACATCATGGGTGCTTCATCCATCATGGGTTCGATCAACATCATCGCAACCATTCTGAACATGCGCGCTCCTGGCATGACGCTGATGAAGATGCCTCTGTTCGTGTGGACCTGGCTCATCACTGCGTACCTGCTGATTGCCGTAATGCCAGTGCTTGCTGGTGTGGTGACAATGATGCTGTTCGACATCCACTTCGGCACCAGCTTCTTCAATGCAGCCGGTGGTGGTGACCCGGTATTGTTCCAGCACGTGTTCTGGTTCTTCGGTCACCCTGAAGTGTACATCATGATTCTGCCGGCCTTCGGTATCGTCTCCGCGATCATCCCGACCTTCGCGAGAAAGCGTCTGTTCGGTTATGACTCGATGGTGTACGCCACTGCGTCAATCGCCTTCCTGTCATTCATCGTATGGGCACACCACATGTTCACCGTGGGCATGCCGATCGCCGGTGAACTGTTCTTCATGTACGCCACCATGCTGATTGCGGTGCCGACAGGTGTGAAGGTGTTCAACTGGGTTGCGACGATGTTCCGCGGCTCGATGACATTCGAAACGCCGATGCTGTTCGCGATCGCCTTCGTGGTGCTGTTCACCATGGGCGGATTCACTGGCCTGATGCTGGCGATCACACCGGCTGACTTCCAGTATCACGACACCTACTTCGTAGTGGCACACTTCCACTACGTACTGGTACCAGGCGCCGTATTCTCCATCATGGCTGCCACCTACTACTGGCTGCCGAAGTGGACCGGCCACATGTACGACGAGACTTTGGGCAAGCTGCACTTCTGGTTGTCGTTCATTGGCGTCAACATCCTGTTCTTCCCGCAGCACTTCCTGGGTCTGGCGGGCATGCCGCGTCGTATTCCGGACTACGCCCTGCAGTTTGCCGACTTCAACTGGATCTCCAGTATCGGTGGCTTCCTGTTTGGTGCGTCACAGCTGATCCTGCTCGTCGTTGTGATCAAGTGTGTGAAGGGTGGCAAGAAAGCGACAGCACAGGTCTGGGAAGGCGCCCAGGGTCTGGAGTGGACTGTAGACTCCCCTGCTCCGTACCACACGTTTGCAACACCGCCTGACCCCAAGCTCATTCACGCGCAATAAAGTCTGAATCGAGGAGAGAACCATGAAGAGCGAGAGCCCGGCATCTTCCACCAAACGACTGGTCACCAAACTTCTGTTTGCAGTTGTGGGAATGTTCGCGTTCGGTTTCGCTCTGGTTCCTCTCTATGACGTGATCTGTGATATCACTGGCCTCAACGGCAAGACATCAGGCCGTTACGAGATGGCTGCGGAAACCGAGCCGGTGCCCGTGAGTGATCGTGAAATCACTGTGCAGTTCCTGGCGCAGAACAGCGCGGGAATGGATTGGGCCTTCGGACCCAACGAAGCGCAGGTCACAGTACGTCCAGGTGAAGTCAAGGTCGTCAGCTACAAGGCGAGGAATCCCAACGACTTCGTCATGACTGGCCAGGCGATTCCAAGTGTTGCTCCGAATGAAGCAGCGCAATATTTGAAGAAGCTGGAATGCTTCTGTTTTGCAGAACAGGAATTGCAGCCCGGTGAAGAGGTGGATATGGCCATAAGATTCTTTGTGGACGAAAACATCCCGGAAAAAATTACAAAACTGACATTGTCCTATTCGCTGCATGACATCACCGACTACGAAGTGGCGGTTGAAGGGATTGCAGCCAGATAGCAAAGTGAACTGATTACAGTTATTTGACGACCTTTGGAGAAAGAAAGATGGCCAGTGCAGGCTCCCACGATACTTACTACGTCCCCGAACAAACCAAGTTGCCATTCTTTGCATCGATTGGTCTGTTCCTGACAGTTTACGGACTGGGCAACGTTCTCAATGACATCAAGTCATCAGAGAGCGCCACGTTCTCCACACTGGTTGCGTTGGTTGGTTTCATCATACTGTCGTTCATTCTGTTTCAGTGGTTCAGCACAGTAATCCGCGAGAACCACGCTGGAATGAACAGCGACCAGCTCAAGCGCTCATATGTCTGGGGAATGGGCTGGTTCATTTTCTCCGAGGTCATGTTCTTCGCCGCGTTCTTTGGAGCACTCTTCTACGTTCGCACGTTTGCAGTGTCCTGGCTCGGTGGTGAGGGTGACAAGGGTGTGACCGGTGACATTCTCTGGCCGAATTTCGAAGCGGTCTGGCCGGTGATCGAGAACCCGAACAGTGAGCTGTTCGCGAATCCGCACGAGGCCATGGACGTCAAGGAGTGGACCCCAGCGTTCTTCGCGAAGTACCTGCCCTTCTGGAACACTCTGATTCTGATGACATCGAGTGTGACAGTACACTTTGCGCATACTGCTCTGAAAGCAGAGAACCGCAAGGGTTTGATTCAGTGGCTGTCGGTCACTGTAGCGCTCGGCGTGATCTTCCTGTTCCTGCAGGTCTTTGAATACTATGAAGCATACGCCCACTACGGATTGACACTGGACTCCGGCATCTACGGCTCCACGTTCTTCCTGTTGACCGGCTTCCACGGCTTTCACGTGACACTGGGCACGTTCATGCTGGCAGTGATGTTGGCTAGAGCAATCAAGGGACACTTCAAGCCGGACGATCACTTCGGTTTCGAGGCAGCATCCTGGTACTGGCACTTCGTGGACGTCGTCTGGGTCGGCCTGTTCATATTCGTGTACCTGCTCTGATTCAGTCCAACCAGTTGACGGCAACGGTTTGCGCTGCCGTCAACTGAGTGTGATACCCGCCACAATAACTATTCAATGCGGAATTGGTGTTTCAGAGCCACGGCGCCTGGATAGTCAGTTCGCCAGTCATCAAGCCGTAGACGACGCATGCCATCATCAACACTGCCAGTGTGATCCGCACACCAAGGGCATACAGCACTCGTTTTGACCGGCCCTTGTCCTGATAGAAGAAGACAAAGCCACAAGCAAGGCTGACCAGAATTCCTGCCAGTAACAGGATGATGACAAGTTTGAGCATGTTGTTTCCTGAATGAAATGTTCGAGCACATGATAGCAAACTCAACGAGCAATTTGCCTCGTCCACGAAACCACAGGCGAACGAGATCGCATGGCATCAGTATCCTTCAGTCCAGGCTGGAAGCTCTCGCTGTTCACTGCGGTGTTGATGCCAATGCTGTTGTGGCTCGGGTTCTGGCAACTCGAACGTGAGCAGGAAAAAATCGCGATGCAGGCTGATCATGCGGCACGCAGTGCGGCGTCGGCACGGGCAGTTCAGGCTGTGGACTGGCAGTCTGATGATCTTGCCTACGTGAAGATAGAAGCGACTGGCCAGTACGATAACGAACGCTCCTACCTGCTCGATAACAGGATTTTTCAGGGCCGCGTGGGATATGAAGTCCTGACGCCGTTCCGCACGGATGACGGTGTGGACTTGCTGGTCAATCGTGGCTGGATCGAAGCGGGCCCAACCAGAAACGAGCTGCCTCAAGTTGAGGTGGTATCCGGTCAGGTGCAGATCAGCGGTACCATCCATGTGCCGCTGGAAGAGCCCTTTCTGCTCAGTGATGTGCAGGAAGAACATGGAACTGGTTGGCCTCGCGTCGTTCAGAGCATCAACATGGAAGAGATCGCCGACCAACTCGGATGGTCATTGCGTCCCTACAGTGTGCGATTGATGGCGGGTTCTCCCGGTCTTGAACAGGACAACTGGCCCATCGTCAACATGCAGCCGGAGAAGCACAGAGGTTACGCCGTGCAGTGGTTCACCATGGCGACAGCTCTTTTGATGATGTATGTGTATTTCGGATTCAAGCATCCTGCTTCGAGAAGAAACAGAGAGGAAACATGAACGAGAACGTGAAAAGCAAGATCAAGCTGGCGGTACTTCTGTTGATTACCGCCCTTCCCGTGTCGCTGGCAACGTTGTCCTTCAAGTCCGCCATAGAGAGCGGCGATGTTGTGGCCACTGCCAACAAGGGCAATCTTATTCTGCCACCCGCGGACATCTCGGCATTGGCGATGCGACACGAAGACGGCGAGCCGGTGTTCAGGAACTTCGAGGAAGAGATTGCCAGTCTGGGTGACGAAGAATATCAGATTCGTCCATGGTTGCTTTTGTACGTGACAGGGAATGACTGTGCCGAGGCGTGTCAGGAGCGCATTCATTACATGCAACAACTGCACATCGCACTGGGCAAGAATATTCAGCGCGTCCGTCGTTACTACTTGCACACCGCTGCAACGCCCATCAGTTCGGAAGTGACTCGGCTGTTCCAGACCGAGTTTCCCAGCATGGGCGTCGCATTCAGTGAAAGAGAAGTACTGGAACAGAATATGCGGGAGGCCGGAGTGGACCTTTCACTGGCCTCGGAGAGCTATATCGTGTTGATCGATCCAGTGGGCAACGTGATGATGTACTACACGGACGAGCACACCGCCGAGGACATCATGTCCGATCTTGAAACTCTGCTGAAGTATTCCAGCCTGGGTTGAGCGTGCAGTGCAAAAAAGAAAGGGCCGGGTATCTGTGATAACCGGCCCTTTCTTTTTTCAGATCATTCTGACTCAGTGAGCAGCTTCGTGAACAACAGGATTCGGAACCGCATTCGGATCAGCACCGAAGAAATCCACTCTCGCGAAGAACGTATAGTCTCCTTCGATCGCCATGAAGCCGATGAAGAACAGCAATACCATCGGCGGCCCCAGTATCGTCAGTATGAGCGCCATACGTTCCCACATCACATGCATGAAGATGGCGACGATGAAGCCAGCCTTCAGGAACATGAAGATGAGAATGAGGGTCCAGCGCAGGTAACCCTGAAACTCCAGGTAATCCACCATATAACTGAAGGCGCTCAATACGAAGAGCAGAATCCAGATCTTCAGGTAAATTCCCAGAGGATGTTGTTGACCACCAGCAGTGCTATCAGCTGACATCTGCTTCACTCCTTACCAAAGATAGAAAAATGCGAAGATGAATACCCAGACCAGATCCACGAAGTGCCAGTAAAGCCCCGTGATCTCGACGATCTCATAACCCTTCTTGTCGTAGTCTCCGCGTATCACCTTGCGAGCAACAATACAGAGATAGATCACGCCTGCCGTCACGTGCAGACCGTGAAAACCCGTGACCATGAAGAATACGGAACCGAACTGTGGTGCTCCCCAGGGATTTCCCCAAGGCCTCACACCTTCAGCAATCAGCTTGGACCACTCGAAGACCTGCATGCCCACGAACGATGCACCGAACGCCGCTGTGACCAGCATGAGAATCGCGGCCATGCGTTTGTCTTTGCGATAACCATAATTCACCGCGAGCGCCATCGTGCCGCTACTCGTGATGAGAATGAAGGTCATGATCGCGATCAGGATAAGCGGGATAGGTTCACTGCCAAAGAACGACAGCGCGAATACTTCGCTGGGCAGTGGCCACGGCTCCGCGGTCGACATCCTGACGGTCATGTACCCGATCAGAAAACACGAGAAGATGAATGTGTCACTGACGAGGAAGATCCACATCATGGCCTTGCCCCATGGCACATGATAGGTCTGCTTGTCTGAAGACCAGTCGTCCACCAAACCTGGCAGACCTGGTCTGGGCGCTGCAATACCGCTTGCTACATTCTCACTCATACCCGGATTCCTATAGGTTTTATAAGATCAGTTTTTCCGAACGATCTGGTTCAGGTATTCGCCAACACTGCGAACAGCAATACCCAGAGAACCAGAAGAAAGTGCCAGTACGTCGTGCAAAGTTCGATGCTCAGTCGTGAATCACCTACATCGGTTGAACCGAAGAGACGGAGCGAAGTCTTGCTCCAGACCCACAGTCCGCCAACAAGATGCAAACCATGCATGCCCGTCAGCAGGTAGAAGAATGCGCTCGATGGGTTGCTGCCCACGCCCAGACCATTGCTGGCAAGCTGCTGCCAGACGAACAACTGTCCGCCAACAAACAGGACTGCGCATACTCCTCCGACAAAGAAAGCCAATTTGATCGAAGAAACATTCTCTTCTCCTTGAGCCTTCGTTCGTGAGTACTGGAACAGGATGCTGCTGACAACCAGAAGCCCCGTGTTGAACCAAAGCATCGAGGGATCCGACAGAGGCACCCAGTCGCCGATATCCATCCGCAAATAGTAAGTCACCGTCAGCAGAGAGAAGATGACGCTCACCACCACCAGGAACAGCGTCAGCGCAATCTTTTCGCTTTCGGAACCAAAGACAGTCTCTGGTCCTGAGCCCGGAACCGGGGCCTGATACTCCCACGGTTTGCTGGTTACTTGCTTGTAGAAACTCATACTCTCAATCTCCGCAACCTTATGTCAGGACTGCTATGCGTGTTTTGCTGGAGCATCATCGTGGTCGTGATCGTCGGACACGCC
>Ga0209343_10006962_pt1 | contig 13424 bp, 10 predicted proteins | sample RifCSPlowO2_02_FD_184026 | JGI IMG/M metagenome (GOLD analysis project Ga0209343, IMG submission 184026) | Groundwater microbial communities from Rifle, Colorado - Rifle CSP2_plank lowO2_0.2 (SPAdes) (version 2) | ecosystem: Environmental > Aquatic > Deep subsurface > Groundwater | place... | reverse complement strand
GATGAATTGATTAAAGAATTACAATTGATATATAACAAAGCGCGACAAGCGGCCATCACACAAGAAATCTCCGAAATTGTCGGCGGCGCAGCGGCTATAAAATAAATATCAGCTCAGAGGGTGAGCGCGAACTGACATGCCAGCATGGTAGGTTGGGCTGAATGAAATGAAGCCCAACGTTTAGCGATACATATTGTTGGGCTTCGCATGCGCTCAGCCCAACCTACGCGCTGAGACATAAAACGAATTTATTGAAAGTCAGAAAAAGAGGCGAAAATGCATGAGTACACAAACCGGAAAAATAGTTGAAGTCATTGGTGCGGTCGTTGACGTTGAGTTTCCTCGCGGCGCAACGCCAAAAGTAAACAGTGCGCTAACGGTCGTTGGGACAAAGATTACGCTCGAAACACAGCAACAATTAGGTGATGGCATTGTTCGAACATTGGCAATGGGCACAACCGATGGGTTGCGACGCGGTATTGATGTGATTGACACCAAAGCACCGATCAGTATTCCGGTGGGTGATAAAACATTGGGTCGCATCATGAATGTGTTAGGTGATCCGATCGACGAAATGGGTCCGATTGGTGAAGAAGAACGTTGGCCGATTCACCGAAAAGCTCCTGAATTTGCGGATCAAACAGGCACACAAGAATTGTTAGAAACCGGTATTAAGGTGATCGATTTAATTATTCCGTTTGCGAAGGGCGGCAAGATTGGTTTATTCGGTGGTGCCGGTGTGGGTAAAACCGTTAACATGATGGAATTGATTAGAAACATCGCGTTAGAACATGCCGGTTGTTCAGTGTTTGCCGGTGTCGGCGAACGAACGCGTGAAGGTAACGATTTTTATCATGAAATGAAAGATTCAAATGTATTGGATAAAGTGGCGTTGGTTTATGGACAGATGAATGAGCCGCCGGGCAATCGTTTCCGCGTGGCGTTAACCGGTTTGACGGTATCAGAATATTTCCGCGACAAAGGTAAAGACGTGTTGTTGTTTATCGATAATATTTATCGTTATACCTTGGCCGGTACCGAAGTATCCGCGTTGTTAGGCCGTATGCCATCTGCCGTGGGTTATCAACCGACGTTGGCTGAAGAAATGGGTATTTTGCAAGAACGTATTACGTCAACGAAAACGGGCTCCATTACATCGGTGCAGGCCGTGTACGTGCCGGCAGATGATTTGACCGACCCGTCACCGGCAACGACATTCTCGCATTTAGATGCAACGGTCGTGTTGTCACGACAAATTGCAGAATTAGGTATTTATCCTGCGGTGGATCCATTGGATTCCAGCAGTCGCCAATTGGATCCGCTCGTGTTGGGCGAAGAGCATTATAATGTGGCGCGTGGTGTGCAGATGACGTTGCAGCGCTATAAAGAATTGCGCGATATTATTGCTATTTTAGGCATGGATGAATTATCTGAAGAAGATAAATTAACGGTGTTACGTGCACGCAAAATACAGAAATTCTTGTCACAACCATTCTTTGTGGCAGAAACATTTACGGGCATGAAAGGTAAATATGTATCATTAAAAGATACCATTCGCGGATTTAAAGCAATTTTAGACGGCGAACATGATGACTTGCCCGAACAGGCATTTTACATGGTCGGCACTATTGAAGAAGCCGTTGAGAAGGCGAAGCATATATAATATAAACTGAGCTCAGAGGTAAGCGACGCGAAAGCGTCGCGTCCTTTGAGCTCAAACCGACCTGTTCGTATGAGAGATATACACATGTCAACTGAACAAATACAGCACGAGTTTAAACACGAAGGCGTCGTTCGCGACTCCATGGAAGTAAATATCGTCAGCGCTGAAGAATCTATTTTTTCAGGTCGTGCGCGCGTATTAATTGCGCCCGCTGAACAAGGTGAAATGGGTATTTATCCAGGTCATTCGCAATTATTAACGATGTTGGTGCCCGGTGCGATTCAGTTGTTTGGCATGGATGATACCGAGAGATCTTATTATGTGTCTGGCGGTATTATGGAAATTCAACCGCATTGCGTGACGATTTTAGCAGATACAGTAATTCGTGCTGAAGATATTGATTTACAGCGCGCCGAAGAAGCACGAGAAAGCGCCAAAAAAATATTAACAACCGGCAAAAAAATGGATGATTACACCACTGTCTTAATCGAGCTCACAAATGCCATGGCGCAGCTCAAGGCCGCTAAAAAACGTCGTCGGTAGGTTATTTGTTCAATAAAGAGGAATGTATTTTTTTTGAAATAAAAATTTGGGAGGTATACAGTATGCCAACAGTTCTTGAAGCGGCTTTAATTAAAGCGATAAAAGAGAGCTCCGCGAAAAACGTGCAAGATGCATTACAACATTTTCAATCGGACAAAATTGAGCTAAATGCAATAACAGATGAAGAAGGGAAGGATTTGTTATATCTGGCAGCGACGAGTCAGATCGATGCATTACCAAAAACGCAGTTGTTATTATTACTAGGGTTAAATACGGCAGTAAATTTGGCGTTTCTAGGCGCTGTGCGGATGGGTCGTGTTGATATTATGGCGGTTCTATATGAAGCCAGCAAAGACAAGGCCTTAATCATCAGACAAGCCAGTCCAAAATTAGGATGGACACCAGTTTTTATGTCTGTTTTTTATGAACAACGAGCGGCGTTGCAATGGCTCATTGAACATGGCGCGGCCGAAGATCTTACAACACCTAATAATGATGGCCAAACGCCCTTAATGGTCGCTGTCCGGAATCCGGCATTACTGGAAGAATTTTTCCATGATATTTGGCAAACAGAGATTCATCGGAAAGATAAGCTCGGTAGAACTGCTATACACCACTCTGCTCTTGTTGGTTCTGTGGCAGGAATGGAATGGCTCGCTCAACGAGGAGGTGTTGAGCTACTCCTTGTGCCAGCGCAAACAGGTGCAACCCCCTTTCAGATTGCCGCCACTCAGGGGCATGTAACCGTTTTGGCGTGGATATGTGAAAAAATTGGAAAAACGGAATTAACTCGACAGGAAAAAGAGGCTCAAACGACGCCGTTTGCTGCTGCCGCTCGAAAGGGCCAACTAAACGTGTTGGATTGGTTTATGACATATCCAGAGGGGGCTGCCGAGATGCATCGTCCAGATGCAGAAGGCCGTCTGCCTATTCATTATGTAGTGAGAGCAGGTTGTTTGTCCTCATTCAATTGGTTGGTAGAGCGGGGGGTGTCAGCAGATATGCATTCTGTTGATACGGAAGGGCGAACCCTATTTTATGATGCAGCCCTAGCGGAGGAGAGTGATGAACTGTTTTTTATCTTAGAGAAATTATTTAACGTTTGTCCAGAATATATTGATAGGCCAAATCGCCAGGGTAAAACGCCTTTGTGGGTGGCGGGCCTAAAGGGACATGCTAAAACAGTAGATTGGCTACTTAATCGTATCGAAAAAATAGATCATGATGGACGGTTTGGCATTGTTGCACTGTTGACTCAGGTTATTTTGACAGAAGGTGGAAGTGAAGCAGTATTTGAACGGCTATTACAAGTGCCAGGATTTAATATTAATGGCAACAGTGGAAAAGTTCCATCAATAACCGCTGCTTGTATGCATAAAAGACACAAGATGATTCATCGTTTGCTTCTTATGCCAGGCATTGATGTTAATCGTTCATTCGCAGAGCATGAGTTCCTCCGACCGATTGCTTATGCGATTAGCAATAATGATCTTGAAGGAGTTAAAATGCTGGTTGAAGCTGGTTGTGATCTGTGGCTCTCGTCCGGTATTTCTGCTTATCACATAGCCTATCCAGAGCATCTTGAGATTGCGGAGTATTTGCTTGAAGCTGATCGAGACAGGCAAAATCGTGCTGTTCGCAAAGACGCACCTAATGTACTTAATGAGGTAGTCGCAGAGCTCAAAATAGATCGCCATGATCCTGTATTTATGCAAGTGCTTCTTGAAAGAGCTAATCAACCGATTAGTTCAGGTGATAGACAAGCGGAATTGCTGAAAATACAAAATTTAGAAATGATTCGAATATTAGAATCAGAAAAAGTTCAGCGCGGGTTACCATCCGGTATCACCCAGACGTTAGAAAGAGAATATCCTGGGATACTCCAAGAATACCGCCTAAGACTAGCCAAAGAAGCGGCAGAAACATATTTGGTTGGCGAAGCGCGCTTAAAAGCATTTTATTTTCATTTGCAAAGCAAACTGACAGAATTTTTTCTCGCTTATAAGGTGTTAAGCTCTGGCTTAGTGACGCGAGAGAGAGAAACAACCGAAACAATGGCAGAAAAAGGGATTAGTCTGTTAGGTGCAATCATACCGATACCCGGTGTTTCAGTGATTGCAAATGCCATATCTGCCGGCGTCGCTCGCGGGCTAGATCGCAGAATCATGAAGAAATATCAATTTTTTTCTGAATTATTGCGTAATTTATCGGTTTTGGATAAGGCGGTACAAGATGGCGCAAGAGAGTTAACCTTCAAATATGAAGATCAAATTTTACAGTTAGCTACAGCAGAAGACACTAATAAGTTATCCGAAGGAGTTGTCGCTCGATTCATTATGTTGCTCGACCAAGAATATTTTGATGCATCGCGACCGGTGTCGGAACAGTTAAGTTTAGCTATTAGCAACCCAGATTTTTATCAGCAACCTATTTGGCGAAGAGGCGTGTTTTTGCATACTATTCATGGGCAAAAATGGTTGTTAGATGATATATTTGAAAAAACAGGTGTTCAACTCTCAACGGGAGAACGGTATAAACGACAGAATGGTGAACCCGGTGTCTATGGTTATCGCTTGGGTTTTCTAACAGAGATTCAGCGACCAGGATTCATTGTAGAATCTCGAATTAAAGATCGCCATCCATTGGCTGAGAACCCATTTCGTTTTAGTTGTTCAGCTTCTTTGGATTCTCATCCTGTTACCGGATCATCGGGTGCTGGCGCAGGCGGCGCATTTCCTAGAGGCGTAACACATAGTGGCCTGTATGGATCGCATGCACGGAACCTATCGCGACAACCGGGTTCTGAGAGAGAAACATTATTATCACAAGACTCAACCGAGAGAGGAGGTGATTGTTGTGTGGTATTGTGAGCATTGAAAATGTCTTGGTCTCGACTTAATCTGACACGTCACTGATCATACAATATGCGCTTCATAAAACGACCTATTTGTCAGTTGCAAAAAATACAATGTGAAGATTTCCCCGCGGCTTGCCGCGAGGGATATTGCGCTTGGGGATTCTCAAGGGGAGAGGGCGGAACGCTCCCCTTGAGTCGCCATTCGCGCGGGTTTCCCGCGAAGGCGATACAAGAAATACCTCGGGTAAACTCGCGCTTATAGATTTTTCCCCCATTATTCGATATAGTTCATGCCATAAACGCTTTTGCTAGAAGATATTAAGCGGAAAATACAATGATTCAATTTCATGTCATAAAAGACCCTGTCCATGGGGCCATGCAGTTTACTACCCTAGAAGATAGCTGGATTAAGCCTTTTCTGGACAGTGGTAATGTTCAACGTTTGCGCCATATTCGCCAATTAGGTTTGGCCGATTGGATTTTCCCCGGAGCCGTGCATACGCGCTTTAGTCATTCGGTCGGCTGTTGTTATGTGGGCAGTCAGATCTGTAATAAACTCGGTGTCTCAACGCGAGACAAGCAGCTCGTGATGCTTGCGTGTCTTTTGCATGATATTGGTCATGGCCCGTTTTCGCACGCATTTGAAACATTGTTTTATCAAGGAGGCATTCGCCACGAGCTATGGACGCCGATGTTTATTGCTGACTATGCGAATGAAGGATTTTTATCATCATTCAATAAAAAAAATCCTGATTATCCGTTGAGCCAAGAAGATCTTAAAATCATCCAAGATTTAATTGGACATAAGTCAGAATCCACTCTTTTATCCGATATTGTATCATCACAATTAGATGCTGATCGATTAGATTATTTGCATCGTGATAGTCATTTTTGCGGCGTGACGTATGGTGAATATGATTTTCGTTGGTTGCTGCATTGTTTAACCGTTATCGAACAAGATGGCGTAGCGCGATTAGGCGTGACAACAAAAGGTATTGGCGTTGTCGAACAATATTTAATGGCGCGTCGCTTGATGGTTCGCAATGTTTATCATCACGGCAAGAAACACGGTGGTGAATTTTTTCTGCAATCGTTTTTGCATTATTTAGCGCAAGCAGTAAATGAGGACGGCTATTTTAAAGAGCTGGCCGCGAACCCATTAATTATATTTCTGCAATCCGTCAATAACTATAATGCGCAGGCCAAGCAAACATCTAATTTAAACGCTTTAAAAACAGAGTTTTTGAAACAAAATTACGCGCTCTATAAGCAATTATGTGATTATGATATTTATGCTGTTATTCGCCATTTGGCGCATCAGAATTTTAATCATACTAGCGTAACATTGGCAAAACGATTATATGCGCGGCAATTGCCAAAAGTGATTTATATTGACGAAAAATCTGTGGATCGTGTTTCGCAACAAATTGAAAAAATCAAAAAACAACATGATATCGAAGATTGGCAGATCACTTTATTACAGTTGCCGCATTTATCTTATGAAATGGAACAGAATCCCATTTTAATTCAAGATTCATTCGGCCGCGTGAGCTTTTTGCACGACGACTCATTAATGGTAGAGGCGTTATCGGATCGGCGTGAAAATTCATCATTAGTGTGCATTGATACAAACATTTTACATCATTTTGCAATAAAAAAATTGATAGGAGATTAACATGAGTTTAAATATTGTTATATTGGCGGCAGGACAAGGTAAACGCATGCATTCGAATTTGCCGAAAGTATTGCATTGTTTGGGCGGAAAAACATTGTTAGAACATGTGGTGGATGCGGTTGCGTCGATTGAGAAAGATAAAATTTATGTCGTTTACAGCGATAATGTTGTACCTGAAAAGCTTTCACATTTATCGGTGAGTTGGGTTAAACAAGAAAAGCCACTTGGCACTGCACATGCGGTGCACCAAGTATTGCCTGAACTCGATGAAAATTCACATGCGCTGGTGTTGTGCGGTGATGTGCCTCTCATTACAGCAAACACCGTGCAGCGATTAATCGATCGTACGGCAGAAGATGCGGTGGGTTGTTTAACGGCAATGATAAAATATCCCAGCGGTTTTGGTCGTGTGATTCGCGGTGCGCGCGGGCAATTGCAATCAATTGTTGAAGAGCGCGATGCCACTGATCGGCAGCGCAAAATTCGCGAAGTGAATGCGGGGATTTATATTGTGCCTGTTCGCTATTTAAAACAATGGTTGCCTTCATTAAAAGCGCACAACGCGCAAAACGAATATTATTTTACTGATATTATTGCGTCGGCGATTGAAGATCAGGTTACCGTGCAAACAACATACGCCGGCAGTGTGATGGAAATTCAAGGCATTAATGACCTCGATCAGTTGTCGCGATTGGAGCGTTATTGGCAACGTGAAAATTCGCGATGTTATATGCAAGCGGGATTAACATTAAAAGATCCTGAGCGATTTGATGTGCGCGGCATATTTGAATTTGGTCGCGATACGACAGTGGATGTCAATGTTATCATTGAAGGTGTCGTTAAAGTTGGCGCCAATTGTTTGATTGGTTCAAATGTTGTATTACGCAATGTGACATTGGGTAACCATGTTGAAGTAAAGCCGAATAGCATTATTGAGGAAGCAACGATAGCAGATCATTGTACGATTGGCCCTTTTGCGCGTGTTCGTCCGGGCACGCAATTGGATGAAAATGTAAGAATAGGTAATTTTGTTGAACTGAAAAAAGCCGAAGTACATGAGGGAAGTAAAATAAGTCACTTAAGTTATATTGGCGATGCGATGATTGGCAAAAACGTTAATATTGGCGCAGGCACGATTACCTGTAATTATGATGGCGCGAATAAGCATCGCACGGTCATCGGCGATAATGCGTTTATCGGCTCAGATTCACAATTTATTGCGCCGGTGACGGTGGGCGAAAACGCGACGATCGGCGCAGGCTCGACGATTACACAAGATGCGCCGGCTGATAAGTTGACCGTTGCACGCTCGAAACAGGTGACGATTGAAGGTTGGAAGCGACCGGAGAAAGATTAACGAGGAGATAAACTATGTGCGGCATCGTTGGTGCAATTTCACAGCGTGATGTAGGCAAATTATTATTAGAAGGGCTCAAGCGTTTAGAATACCGCGGATATGATTCAGCAGGAATCTCGATGATTAATCATCAGGGGCAATTATGTCGCTTGCGCACGCAAGGGAGGGTGGCTAAATTACTTGAGTCGTTTGAAAAAAATCCTATCGCCGGTACGCTCGGTATTTCTCATACCCGCTGGGCAACGCATGGAATTCCACATGAACGCAACGCACATCCGCATCAGTCGGGCGATGATATTGCCGTCGTGCATAATGGGATTGTCGAAAATTTTGAAACGTTGCGTGATCAATTGTTTCAATCAGGTTATATATTTCACTCAGAAACCGATACAGAAACCATTGCGCATTTAATGCATTGCGAATTTCAAAAAACCGATGATTTTTTAAAAGCGGCAAAAAATGTTGCTGGACAATTAAAAGGTGCATTTGCATTAGGTATTATTAATGTCAAAGATCCCGATCGATTGATCGCCGTGCGCTGCGGCAGTCCTTTAGTTGTCGGCATTGGCATCGAAGAAAACTTTTTGGCGTCTGATCCGATTGCGTTGGTCGGCGTGACACAACAGTTTATTTTTTTAGAGGATGGCGATATTGCCGACGTTAAACGCGATAAAATTACGATTTATGATAAACACGGCAAAGAGATAACACGCGATATTCATATCTCTGAATTAACCTATGATTCAGCGAGTTTGGGCGAGTATCGTCATTTTATGTTAAAAGAAATTTTTGAACAGCCCGAAGCGTTGCGCACGACGCTCGGTTGTTCATTGAATGAAAATGATGTTTCACCCGATGCATTTGGTGTGGAATCAAAAGCATGTTTAGAGAAAACAAGTCATGTGACGATTGTGGCGTGTGGAACCAGCCACCATGCGGCGATGATCGCGCGCTATTGGATAGAAGAATTGGCGCATATTCCTTGTCAGGTGGAGATTGCGAGCGAATTTCGTTATCGCCATGTGATCGTTCAACCCAATACGTTGTTTGTCACGATTTCTCAGTCAGGCGAAACAGCCGATACATTGGCGGCCTTGCGTTTGGCAAAAGAAATGGATTATTTAGGAGCGTTGACGATTTGTAACGTGCCGGCGAGTTCGCTTGTGCGCGAATCCGATTTTGCATTTATCACGCGCGCCGGCGTTGAAGTGGGTGTGGCATCGACAAAAGCATTTACCACGCAATTATTAGGATTATTATTGTTGGCGGTCACATTGGCGCGATCAACCATCGACAAAAAACAACGCGCAAAACTCATTCAATTGTTGCGCGAATTACCCGATGAAATTGATGAGGTTTTAAAACTGTCCGAACGCATTCGAGAATTAGCCGATTTATTTGCCAACAAACAACATGCATTATTTTTGGGTCGTGGTTTGCAATATCCCGTTGCGCTTGAAGGCGCATTAAAATTAAAAGAGATTTCGTATATTCATGCAGAAGGCTATCCGGCGGGTGAATTAAAACATGGACCGTTGGCGTTAGTGGATAAAAATATGCCGGTGATTGCGGTGGCGCCGAGCAATGATTTATTGGAAAAGTTAAAATCTAATTTACAAGAAGTGCGCGCGCGCGGCGGCCAGCTGATTGTGTTCGCCGATACACAATCGGGAATTAAAAACGGCGATGATATCATTACGATCGAAATGCCCAAAGTGGATAATCTAATCGCACCGATCGTTTACACGGTACCATTACAACTTTTATCGTATTACGTCGCCTTAATCAAAGGCACCGACGTCGATCACCCTCGGAATTTAGCGAAGTCGGTGACGGTGGAGTAGTGTTATGATCTCTTACAGACGCTGTCTTTTGGGCGGGTGCCACATTTAAGCTCGCACTTATCTGTGATTTTGATATCAGAGGCGCCCCAGACATATCTCATCCACTTAAATGTTGTTTTGCTTGTTGATATGCCGACGGCATAACAATTGTTATCGCTCAACACATCTTTTGTGTATGTCGCATACCCCACCTCATGAAAGTTGGCGCGGCTTCTGATGGGTTGAGGCGTTGCGATTTGATTATACCCAGGATTGGCAGCTGCTAGGCTACACCCTTTGACAGTCACGTAATAAGTCTGCGCATTTTCATTAAAAATACAATCTGAGCTCGTGAAATTCACGGCGCCATAGCTTGTGACGCTACAGAGGGAAAGCAATGTTGCGATTAAAAACATTTTTATTCCATTGTTCATTTTCATTTCTCCTATTCCGTCGAATATTCTAATAAATCAATAAAAACACTCGCTCGCATTTTTTTTGTATTTACTTCCGCAACAATGCATTGTGCCCGCGTTTAAGTCGAGTGAACCGCAGGAGGTTTGTGCACCACATATTTGGCTTAAATCTGCAGTGTATGTATAGGTTTGATTATTACCTGGGTTTATACTGCTGGGAGCGGGTGTTTTCGGGGTGATATCAATGTATAAGTTTGTCGCCGTATTACCATGATTGGGTAGTCTGATGTTATAAGTTGTGCCATTGAAACCAGTTGGGAACTCGGTTAAGGCAAAGTGTAGATTATTAGTGATTTGACTCGATGGTAGCGTCGCTTGCGCATCTGAAAAATTTGTCGAAATTGAAAATGCGGAGGGAAGAAGACATAGCACTGGATAAGTTGTGTTGTTAGCGTTTTGGCCACATTTGATTGGGTTTCCCTCTGTCGCAGCGAATGCAGTCCAGTTGGGATATGAGAGATTGACAGTTGTGTCGCTTGTGGAGTCGCAGGCCATCGTCGTGTTTAACATGATCGACATGCTGCAAAATAGCAATATGTTTTTCAGGGTTCGCATATTATTTTTCACAATATCCCTCCTTGTAAATGACAGCAGAATTAATTCTTTTCAGTATGGTACAAAACGATTATTCGTCAAGATACTTATGCTTAGAATGAGACATGGCTTACAACGTTGCGAGCATTTTTGGAAAATTCTAATAACGCGAGTTCCGGATAAGCCGGCGTAGCCCAATGACGCGAAACGATTGAAGCCGCCGATCGAATTATTCAGTTAAAAAGCACATATTCAGCATGTGTATTAATTACGCGGGAACGCCCCGCTTTTTGCGTTTACAACAAAATTTTTAAATTTACATCAGTAAGAAACACTGAAAAAATACTGAGTTGTGATATTATTACCTTCCTAAGTAATTATTAAAAAAATAATCATTGTCGTTGGATCAAGGACTAACATGGAGTTAATATCAGCTAAAGCGTATTTTAAAGCGTCGATAGAAGATAAACTACAATTTCCAGTATCTACTTGCTCTGTAACCATTAGTGTCGGACAGCGCTCTCAAGAAGGTGCTAAATTAGCGGCTACAATTAATATTATTAATAAAAAATTCAAATCATGTGCTATTATGGTTTGTGATAGTTTGCAACGCCACACCTTAGAAATAGATCAAACATATGACAGAACAACTCTTCATGAAAAAGCCAATAAAATTGGAGAGCAATGGTTAAAAAGCAATCAAAAATATTTTTCAATTTTTTCTATCCCTTTTGAAATAATTCGTTGGGACACCTGGCTTACTCACCCGCAATACAATACAAAACGCAGTACAATAAATAACCTATTTAATACGAATATTGATTATCAAAATCAATTGCTACTTGCCAGCAATATTTTTATAGAGCGTTATCAGGCAATTAATCACATCACATTAAATCCCGTAGATGCATTGCACTGTAGCCTTGAATATTTAAAAGAAGAATGCGCCGTGATGCTATTATGGGCTGATAAAAAATATAATTTTGAAATTTATCCCAGCAAACGAAATGCTGCATTTGCAGCAACATACAAATATTTGATTGCTCCTACTGATCTGAACATTTTAAAACCCATATCGCTTGAACTTAAATCCCGCCATTCAAAATGTCTTCAAAAATTATTTTTACCATTGGATAAATAACTATACTCCACTTAAAAAAACGATATAATGCTAAAGCATTGTTAAATACTGAAAAGGACTAGCATCAATGAGCACAAATAAATTTGCCGCCCAACCAGGATCTAAGCATGATTTTTTAGAGAAAATTATTGCTGTTACCCCGGGTCATGTATACTGGAAAGATATCCATGGTGTATATTTAGGCTGCAATCAACAACAAGCGCAGTCGCTTGGATTTAAAAGTCCCAAAGAAATCATTGGAAAAACTGATTACGATTTATCGCCAAAAGAAATTGCTAACACCTTTAAAGAAATCGATTCAAGAATTATGCGTACGGGTATTGCAGAAACAAGCGAAGAAATAGCTGTTGTAAAAGATAATAAAAAAGCAATATTCTTGTCAAAAAAGGAGCCCTTGTACAACGATCAGGGAGAGGTAATGGGACTATTGGGAATCTCCTTCGACATCACCGCTCAAAAAGAAGCCGAAAAAGAACTGCAAGCGGCCGCAATTGAAAAGGCACAACTCGAAGAACATATCCGCACCATGCGCATCTTTGCCGGCGGCATTGCACATGAGTTGCGAACGCCTTTGGCCGCGATGGTGAATGCAGCCGGTGGGATTGTTAAATTTATGCCGCGCTTGGTCGAAGGCTATAAAGCCGCAAAAGAAGCAGATCTCGATGTACCACTCATTCGCAATGATCATTTAGAAATTCTTAAGGACACAGCCGAACATATTGCACATGAGGGCGAATATGCACAATCCGTCATCACCGCGACACTGGTCACTGCACAAACCGCTGAAATTGACACTACAAAATTTATAACCTTATCCATGGTCGAAATCATTTTGGCTGCGCTCACCACTTTTTATTATCAAAATGAAGAGGATAAAGCGCTCGTGCATTTTAATAATGAAAATGATTTTCAATTTCGGGGTGATGCGACTCTCATGATGAACATCATGTATAATCTCCTTAAAAATGCAATATTTTTTGTTCATAAAGCAGGAAAAGGCGAAATCACGATTTGGCTTGAAAAGCAAAAAGATAAAAACCTCGTCTATGTCAAAGACACCAGCTTTGGAATCCCGAAAGAAAATCTTCTCCGTATTTTTGAAGGATATTTTACGACACGGGACACCGGTACCGGTGTTGGATTGCCACTCGTTCGACGTCTCATGCAATCCTTTGGTGGTGATATCACCTGCGAATCGGTGGAAGGGGAATATACGACGTTTACGCTTACTTTTCCTGTTGTAGCGGATGAATGAAACCAGCGTAGCCCGCATGGAGCGAAGCGAAATGCGGGGAATAAGTGCGCTAGGCATGGCGCAGTTCTAGGCGGTGAAAGTCCGCTGCACGCCGCGGAAG
>Ga0209343_10006957_pt1 | contig 13433 bp, 11 predicted proteins | sample RifCSPlowO2_02_FD_184026 | JGI IMG/M metagenome (GOLD analysis project Ga0209343, IMG submission 184026) | Groundwater microbial communities from Rifle, Colorado - Rifle CSP2_plank lowO2_0.2 (SPAdes) (version 2) | ecosystem: Environmental > Aquatic > Deep subsurface > Groundwater | place... | reverse complement strand
GCGTATCTGGCGGGCAGGCGGGTCGGCGTCCCCGAATGGGCCATGACCGCGGTGATCTACGCGCGCGCCCTGCTGCAGCATGCGCACGGCGTCGATCTCCGTTCCATCCAGTGGGTGCAGGCGGGCGTGGACGAGCCGGGACGCACGGACAAGATGCAGCTGAAGCCGGCGGGATTCTCGATCACGCCCGAGCCTGCCCGTTCGCTCTCGGAAATGCTCGTGGCGGGCGATCTGGATGCCATCATCAGCGCGCGAGCGCCGCGCGCTTTTCGCGAACGCCACCCGCGGATCCGGCGCGCTTTCGAGGATCTGTTCGGCGAAGAAATGGCCTACTGGAAGGCGACGCGCATTTTCCCTATCATGCATCTCGTTGCGCTGCGCCGCGATGTATACGACCAATACCGCTGGGCAGCCATGAACCTGTACAAGGCGTTCGAGGAAGCCAAGCGCCGGGCCCTCGCGCGGCTTCTCGAGGCGCAGACTTCGCCTTTCCCGGTGCCGTGGCTAGGTCATCACCTGGAGCTTGCGAAGCGGGAGATGGGAGTAGATTTCTGGCCGTACGGCATGGAACCCAACCGTAGGACGCTGGAGGCCTTCTGCCAATACGCCCATGAGCAGGGCGCGTGCGCGCGGCGAGTGGAGATCGAGGAATTATTCGTACCGGAGGTTCGGGCCGTCTCGCGTATCTAGTCTTTCATCGCATGGAGGTGGAACCATGAAACGAGCATTGATCATCGCCGTGGCGGGTGTCGTCACGGTGTCTGCGTCCGCCGCCCAGGAAACATGGCCTTCGCGGCCCGTCAAGGTCATCGTCGCATCGGCCCCCGGGGGCGGCCTCGACACGTACGCCCGCATGCTGGCGCATGGCCTTTCGGATTCGCTCAAGCAGCAGTTCCTGGTGGAAAACCGGCCCGGTGCGGGCGGAAACGTGGGCGTGGATGCGGTGGCGAAGTCGGCGCCCGATGGCTACACGGCCCTGGTCGCGGCCACCGCGGCGATCACCCTGAACCAATACCTCTACAAGAACATTCCCTACGACGCGGAACGTGATCTCGCCCCCGTCACGCAGGGCGTCACGGGCCCGTCCGTGCTGTACGTCAACCCTGCAGTGCCGGCCAGGACGCTCGCCGATCTGGTCACTCTGGGCAAACGCGACCCTGGAAAGCTCGGCTATGGCTCGGCAGGTGTGGGCACCAGTCCCCATCTCGGCGTGCGCCTGCTGGAAGAAGCCACGGGCGCGCGATTCCTGCACGTGCCCTTCAAGGGGGTAGGGCAGGCGAACCAGGGTTTCCTGTCCGGCCAGGTGCAGTTCATGCTCGCGCCGGTCGCGACCGCGCTGTCGATGATCCGCTCGGGCAAGGCCATGCCGCTCGCGGTGACGGACCGCACGGGGCTTCTGCCTTCCACGCCGACGATCGCCGAGGCGGGCTTCCCGGGCGTGGAAATCAGCAATTCGTTCAGCGTGCTGTTGCCGGCGGGCACCCCTGCCGCCATCGTGCGCCGCCTTTCAGCCGAGGCCGGCAAGGCGATGAAATCGCCCATGCTCGCGGAAAAGTTCGACGCTCTTGCGCTGGTGCCCGTGTTCGACACGCCGGAGCAATTCGCGGCAAAGCTCAAGAGACAGCGGCAGGCGTGGTCGGCGTTCGTCAGCCGCGGAGGCATCGAGCAAGTGCGGTAACTGCGGTAACCACGTGCACAGGGAGACCATCATGCAGACGCTCGTTCGAGTCCTAGCCTGCTTTTCCGCCATCCTTGCCGCGGCGATTGCGCCCGCGACGCTCGCTCAAAATTTTCCGGCGAAGCCTGTACGCTTGGTCGTGCCGAACTCGCCGGGCGGCGGCACCGACATCCTGGCGCGGCTGCTGGCGCAGAAGCTGCAGGACATCTGGAGCCAGTCCGTCATCATCGAGTACAAGCCCGGCGCCGGCACGGTGACGGGAACGGAATACGTCGTAAAGGCGGCGCCTGACGGCCACACGCTCGGCATGAGCGTTTCCTCGCTCATGATCAACCCGAGCCTGCGCACCAATCTCCCCTACGACACGCTGAAGGATCTGTCAGGCGTCAGCATGACCGCCGTCGCGCACGTGGTGATCACCGCCACGCGCTCGCTGGAAGCGAACAATCTGGCGGAGCTCATCGCCCTGGCGAAGAAGCAGCCGGGGCGGCTGAGCTACGCGACGGCGGGCGCCGGCAGCGGGCTGCACATGGCAGGCGAGCTGCTGAAGATGACCACCGGCATCGACATCGTTCATGTCCCCTACAAGGGCAGCGGCCCGGCCTATCCCGACGTGATCGCCGGGCGCGTGCAGCTCATGATCGACCCGTTGTTCTCTTCGCTGCCTCACATCAAGGCGGGGAAGGTCAAACCGCTCGCGGTGACGGGCGCGACCCGCGCGGCCAACACGCCCGACATCCCGACCGTGGCAGAGACACTCCCCGGATTCAACGTGCGCAGCATCAACGGCATCATCGCGCCGAGCGCGACGCCGCGCGCCGTCGTTTCCAGGATCAGCGCGGATTTCGCCGCGGCCCTGCGCTTCCAGGACATTCGCAAGCGCATGGCGGAAATCGGTCTCGAGCCGGCCGGCACCACCCCGGAGCAGTTCGACGCCCTGATACGCTCGGAAATCGAGAAATGGGCGAAGGTGGTGAAATTCTCGGGGGCGCGGGTGGAATAGGGCCGTCGCCCAGGGGTTGCGATGGCCGAATCAGGAAAAACGATCCGTCTCTCTGGGCACGCCCGTACCCAACTTGCCCATCGCGGAACCTCAGAGCAGGAAGTGCAGGAAGCGATTCGTGAGGGTAACTGGGGTAATGCCGAGGGCGGGCGCCGTGACAGCCGGAAGGATTACAAATTCGACGCCGAATGGAACGGCCGGCGATATGGCACAAAGCAGGTGCGGCCGGTGTTTGTCGAGGAAGCCGGTGAGATCGTCGTCGTGACGGTGTACGTGTATTATTTCTAGCTGGAGGCAAGTATGAAGATCACCTACGATCACGAGGTGGATGCCCTGTACATCCGCTTCAAGGACACCACCGTCACGACCAAGCACTTGGCCGACGGCATCGCGGCCGATTACGACGCCGAGGGGAAGCTTGCGGGCATCGAAATCCTCGACGCAACCAAGCGCCTTGACGATCCCTCGGTGCTCAAGCAGGTGATTCTCGAAGATGTCGCGATTGCGCGATGAAAATGCTTCACGCGAAGGTGGTGACGTTCTCGGGCGCCCGGGTGGAATAAAACGGCCCTTGCTCAATCGCGCGGCAGCCCGAGACCCCATTGCGCGATGATGTTGCGCTGTATGTCGGGCGTCCCGCCGCCCACCAGGTGGAACCAGATGCTGCGCAGGAAAAACTCGATCCGGCCCTGGAGCGGCGCATCGGCGCCGCGCACCAGTCCGGCCCAGCCCAGGATGTCGGTCCCCAGGTCGGCGATGCGCTCGAGCAGGTCCGCGGTAAGCACCTTGATCATGGAGGACTCGGCCGAGGGCACCTGCCCCTGGTCGTAGAGCCACGCCACCCGGTAGCCCAGCCAGCGCGCGGCCATGATCTCGGCGCGCAATTCCGCAAGCGGGTGGCGCAGCTGCCGGGCGCCGGCGCTCGACGAGCCATGCACGATGCGCTCGAGCTCGTCGCCCAGGCGCAGCAGCAGCCCGGTGCGCGCGATGCCGGCGCGCTCGAAGTTGAACGTGTAGCGCGTGATGTTCTGCCAGCCCTTGTTCTTCTCCCCGAGCAGCAGCCCCTGCGGCACGCGCACGTCGTCGAAGACCTCCTGGTTCACGCTCCAGCCGCCGATGGTCTTGATGGGGCGCACGGTCAATCCCGCGCTCGTTCGCGGCACCAGGAACAGGCTGATGCCCGCGTACTTGCTCGGGGCCTTCGGGTCGGAGCGCGCGGCGACCATGATGTAGTCGGCGTCCTGCGCGCCGCTGGTGAAGATCTTCTCTCCGTTCAGGATCCACTCGCCCTCGCGTTCCTCCGCGCGCAGCCGGATGGCCGCGGCGTCCGATCCCGCCTCGGGCTCGGTGATGGCCCACACGCCGGTCAGCTCGCCGCGCACGATGCGGGGAAGGAAGTCGCGCTTCTGCTCCTCGCTGCCGAAGGCGATGATCGACTGGCCCACGAACACCACCGAGGTGCGAAAGCGCGAAATCGGCGCGAAGCGGTATTCCATCTCCTCGTTGAAGATGGATACGTGCAGGTTGTCCAGTCCCCGGCCGCCGTATTCGACCGGCCACTGCATGCCGATCCAGCCGCGCTCGGCGAGCTTGGCGTGAAAGCCGGGGTGATGTTCGCTCGCCCGGCGCTCCATGTCGGCGAAGATGTCCGGGGTCACCTCGGCGCGTGCGAAGGCGCGAACCTCTTCGCGGAAACGCCTGTGTTGATCGCTGAATTCGAAATCCATGGCTGGTTTCAATAAACGCGCAGCAGGTCCTCGCTCGGCTCCGCGGCGATCAGCTCGCGCTGCACGACCGGCCCTTCGATGAGATGTTCCAACAGCTTGGCGCGGCGGAAATAGAGCTGGATGTCGAACTCCTCCATGAAGCCGTAGCCGCCGAACGTGAGGGTGGCCGCGTGCGTCACCTCGCGTATCGCGCGCCCGGCCACCAGCTTTGCCATGGCCGCCTCGCGCGGACAGTGCCCGGTGCGGGCGTGCAGCCACGCCGCATAGCGCACCATGGCGCTCGCCTGCTCGAGGAGGATCGCGGCATCGGCCAGGCGGTGCTGCACCGCCTGGAAGCTGCCGATCGCGCGCCCGAACTGCTTGCGGTCCTTGGCATAGGTGACAGCCATGTCGAGGGCGGCGCGCGCGGCGCCCACCGCCCAGGCCGCCGCTATGATCTTGGCGCCGTCGATCGCCTCGAGCCAGGCACCCCAGGCGCCTGGCAGCACGCTCTGGCGCGAAACGCTCACGCGGCTGAAGACCAGGTCGTGAACGACATCGAGACTGGACAGGCGCTGGGGCGTCGCAGCCAGCCCTTCGCAGTCGCGCGGCACGAGCACGAAGCGGGCACTGCTGTCGGCGTCACAGGCCGAAACCAGCAGTTCGGAAGCCACATCGTAGCCCTGGACGAAGCGTTTTCCGCCTTCGATCTCGACCCTGTCGCCGCGGGCCACGGCGCGCGTCGCCTGAGCCGGTTCGCGGCCGGCGTCCGTTCCTTCGAGCCACGCCGGGGCAATGACGGTGGTGCCCGCCGCGAGCGCGGCGATCCGCTCGCTTCCCGGGTCACCCAGCGTGAGCAGGGCCTGCGCGCCGAGCACCACGCTAGTGATCTGGAGCGTGGGCACCAGCGCGCGGCCCGCCTCTTCGGCGAAAAGCGCAAGGTCGAGCCAATCACCGCCCGCGCCGCCCGCCTCCTCGGCAATGGCGATCCCCAGATAGCCGAGCTCGCCCATCTGGCGATAGACGGGCAGGAACGCATTCAGTCCCTGGGTTTCGACTTCGCGCACGCGGGCCAGCCCGAACTCGTGCGCAAAAAACTTTCGCGCCGATTCGCACAGCAGGCGCTGCTCTTCGTTGGGTTGGAAATTCATCTTTGTTTAGTCAATCAAGTTGAATCAAGTTTACTGTTGACGATCTTGGCCAAGAATTAAGGTTTAATAGGGTTCTGTAAATTCAGCCATAAGCACACCTGTTTGGTTCCGGCCATGCCCCTAATCCACGACGCCGCGCGCCTCAAGGGGCGCTGTGTCGAGCGTAGTTGATGAATACGGGACTGCCCCAGGCCATATGGCCGTTCCTCTGCTGTACCCGCACATACACATAGCTCGGCCGATCATCGAGGGAGAGGAGCTTTTTTATCGCGATACGGCTTTCCGAAGCGCGCACGATACGGTGAAGCATGTACGACTCGGCAGGTACCGGCCCGACGTGCATTGGAACCGTAGCTTCGAGGATCGCAGCAATCGGCACCTCATGGCGCTCCGATCCGGGAGCGTTCCGCTCGACGACGATGAAGGCGGTAAGCGGGGCCTGCAGTTCCAGGACTACGGATTGGTTCGGGTTGCCCGCGTAGGCGTCCTTGCGGGAGGTGTAGGAACGAATGCGGATATCGCCCTCGCCGGTTCTCTCGATGCTGTGCCGTCGATGTTCGTCGAAAGGACTGGATGAAAAGCAAGGAAACGCCCGCTTGATCTTTCCTTCCGAGAGGCGGATAGCGAACTCCCAATCCACGATCCTCGCGGCACCGAGCGCATCCCACGGCCCCCAGCCCCATTCGAACCGCACCTGATACGGCTCGGAATTCAGCGTCTTGGCGAGCTGCGGCGAGGAGGGCTCAAGCCAAGCGCGCGAAATGGTCTCGCCGTTGAGCACCAGGTCCACTGATTCAATCTCGTCGCGCGCGGCGATATCGCAGGAGACTTCGACCTGCCTCCCGGCATCGATCTCCGATCCCATCAGGTGGCCATCCACGCGGAAATCCATCTCGATCCGGTCCCCGGTAAGCGCATAGGTACGGCGGCGCTGGATCGCGTCGATGATCGCGGGTCTGGTCAGCTCCGAAACGTAGGCTCCCATCAGCCCTTCGCCGTAGGCACCGGGAAAGCCCGAATGGTTGTCGCTCGATGCCACGAAGCCGAACTGCAGCCCGCGGGCAAGTCCCGCCCGGGCCGTGCCGGCGGTCTGGCGCCCGCCAGGCGAGCCCCCGACGAACGGGTAGAGACCGCGATCCTCTTCGCCATTGCCATGCCATGAGAACACCTCGACCACGGGCGTGCAGTCCGGAGCAAACGATTCCCAGTCGACTCCCCGACGTCCCTGCGGATACGCGAGGTGGTGGGGAATCATCAGCGCGCTGCGTTCGAGGCAAAAGCGCCGCAATTCCTTTAGCTCCGACGTGTAGAACAGCGGCTGGTGATCGTTCGGGAATACGACGCACTGATCTCCGTAGCGGTTCGAATGCCACTCGAACCCGAGAAACGAACAGAACCGGCCGTCATTGTTGGCGTCGGCGATGACCTTCTGTATGTGCGTCCAGGTTTCCTTGAGGCGCCGAAACCCTTCAATGAAGTGCCGCGCGCGCCCTCCGTAGTCACCGAGATCGTGCCAGCTCGAATGTCCAGTAAATGCGAAGAAGTCGAGGTGCCGCCGGGCTATGTCGACACTTCGCTCGATCGAGCCGCGGCCATAGCCGTGCGCGTTGTGATTGTGGATATCGCCGAAGACGAGCCGCAGTCGCTGCGTCATGGTGTCAGAAGTTGCTGGCGCCAGAGTAAGAAACCGCCTGCTGCCACATCGGGAGCTCGTTACGGATTCTCTCGGCGAACTGTTGGCGCGAGCCGTACAACGGCTCGATGCCGACCCGCCGCAATTTGGCACCGACCTCTTCCTTGCGCAGCGCGTGCTCGATTTCCTTCCCGAGCTTCTCCACGATAGCCGGCGGAATCTTCGCCGGAGCGAAGATACCGAGATAGGTGGAAACATCGATATCGAGCCCGACTTCACGAAGCGTAGGCACATCCGGGAGCACCGACGAGCGCTCGGTCCCCGTCACGGCGATCGCGCGCAGCCGCCCGCTACGGATGCCGGGAGCCGCGGCGATGACCGCATCAATACCGATCGATGCTTCGCCACCAAACACGGCGGAGATCGCCGCCGTGCTTCCCCCGAACGGAACGTGAACGACATAGGACTTCGTGCGCATCTTGATCAGTTCCATCGCTAGGTGCGGGGTCGTCCCGACGCCTGGGGTTACGTAATTCTCCTTGCCTGGACCCGCCTTGAGGTGGCGCAACAACGCAGCGAAGTCGCGGGCCGGGAAGGACTTGGCAACGTAAATGATGTTCGTGCTGGACCCGAACTGCGCCACCGGCACAAGATCACGATCAACGTCGAACGGGAGGCTCTTGTAGAGGAAGCGATTGATCGATGTATTGGCTGCGATTCCGAGCAGCAGCGTATGACCGTCCGCGGGAGATTGCGCCACTTGCACCGTGCCGATATTTCCGGAGGCGCCGGGACGGTTCTCGATTATGAAGGGCACCGTGAACGAGGGCTCGATGCCGGACACCAGGATCCGTGTCGCCACATCCATCGCGCCGCCGGCAGGAAACGGGACGACGACTTTCACCGCGCGCTTGGGATAGTCCTGTGCCGCAGCGGGGCAGGCGAGTATGCCTGCGGCGAATGCAGCGGCAGCAAAAAAACGGGGCATGGTTTTCGTGAACTTCCGAATCATATGGAGACCTCCCGGTAATGAAATAAGCGTGGGCACGACTTTCATTCTCTAGAAGAGGTCTCCCGATTTTGCGCAGGTGCATCCGCGTAAGATCGGGAGATTCAGTAAGCGTACCTATCGGCAATCTGTTATTTCCGGCTATCGCGGCTTATAAGAGCACAAGGCGTGCATCGACCGCGGTCGCTCCGCCGCCCAGCTCGTGCACGATCAAAGGATTGATCTCAACGGACACCAGCCGCTCGGCGTGATCGATCGCCAGGTTCGAAAGCGCGACCATGGCCGCGGCCAGCGCCGGCACGTCCCGGGGCGCTGCGCCACGGAATGCGCCCAGGAGCGGGGCGGCTTTCAGTTCCTCGATCATGCTGCGCGCCTCGGCCTCTTCCAGGGGCAGCAGCCGCAGGCTGACGTCTTCGAAGGCCTCGATCCATACGCCGCCCAGCCCGACCATCAACACCAGCCCGAACTGTGGATCACGCTGCACGCCCAGGCTCATCTCGATACCCGGTCTTGCCATGGGGGCGACCAGCGCGCCTCGCAGGCTCGCCGCGGGCGCATGCCGTGCCACGTCCGCATGCATCGCCGTCCAGGCGTGCCGCACCGACCCGGCATCGGCAAGGCCCAGGCGGACGCCGCCCGCATCGCTTTTGTGCGCGACATCGGGCGACTCGATTTTGAGCGCAACGGGATAACCCAGCGCCTCGGCGGCGGCCACCGCTTCATCGGCGGTGCGCGCCATGCGCCGGCTGACCACCGGCAGTCCGTAGCGCTCGAGCACGTCACCGATCGCGCCGAGCCCATGCAGCCCCGCGCTCAAGGAAAACCGGGGACGTACCACGGTTTCGGAAACCGTGGTACGTCCCCGGTTTTGTGCTTGGGCGTAGGCGATGAGGGCGCCGGCGGCCTTCAGCCCCCGGTCGAAGCCGTGCATGAAAGGCACACCGGCCTCGAGGGTGAATTGTTCCGTATAAGGCGTCCTGGAATAGGCGGTTTCGCTCAGCACCACCACCGGTTTTGCAGCGGCAATCGCTTTCAATGCGGCGCCGCTCCGCAGGCGTTTGGCATCCGGCGCATGTTCCTGCACGAGCAGCAGATCCACCCCCGGATCGTCGAGCAGCACTCGCCCGAGCTCCATGTATTTGGATTGCGTCGCCTGCACGACGCCGCAATCGAGCGGGTTCGGGATGCGAAGATCGAGCTCCGCCGTGGCGGCGAGCTTTTCCACGGTCGCTGCAGCCGGTTGCGCCAGCTCGATCCCCGCTTCGACGGCGTTGTCCAGAATGTAGCTGCGCAGCGATCCCGAAAAGAGCAGGAACGCGGTACGGGGCCCGGCGGGACGCTTGCCGGTGGCCAGCAGGCGAGTCGTCTCGACCAATTGCTCCAGGCTATCGCACCGGGCCACAGCGTAGCGCCGGCACAGCGCGTCGAACACCCGGCTGGAGCCCGCGAGCGCCCCGGTGTGCGTGAGCGTCGATGCCTGCGCGCGCTCGGTGCGGCCGACCTTCATCACCGCGACCGGTTTGCCGGCCTCGAACGCCATCTCCAGGGCAGCGCGGAATTTCTCCGGCGCCTTCACGCCTTCCAGCAGCAGCGCGATGACGCCTGTTTCCGGATCTTCGATCAGGAACTTCATGTAATCGGCCACGTCCATGCCGACTTCGTTGCCGCACGAGACGAGGTAGCTGAACCCCGCACCGCGCTCGCCGGTTGCCCGAACGAAGGGGTAGAGCAGGGCGCCCGATTGGAACACCACTCCGATGGCGCCCGGTTTGAGCCATTCGAGCACGCGCAGGGGATAGGCGATCAGGCCCTCGCGCACCGACATGAAGCCCAGGCAATTCGGCCCGCACAGGCGCAGGCCGGTGCGCTCCAGGAGCTCGACGAGCGCTTGCTGGCGCGCCTTGCCGGTCTCGTCGGATTCGGCCCAACCGGTGGCGTACACCGTGGCTCCCTTCACCCCTGCGGCCGCGGCCTCCTCGAGCACGGCGAGGGTGCGTTCGGTGGACACGTGGAGAAGCACGTGCTCAGGTACTTCAGGGGTCGCGCGCAGGCTCGGGTAGCAGCGCACCTCGCCGATCTTTTGGTGCGACGGATGGACCGGCCAGAGCCCGCCCCGGAATCCGGCCTGCGGGATCTGCTCCAGAAAGATCTGCACCCAGCGCGCACCCGGAGAGGCGCCGACGATCGCGACCGATCGCGGGCGCAGGATCGGCCCCGGGTCACGCCAGGCGAGCGTGGCCGGCGAGGCTATTCCTTCCACTGGTAGGCTTCGAGCCCGGGACGAAAGGTCTTTTCTTCCTTGAACTGCTTCACGCCCTTGTGCCAGGTCTTTTTCCCGGCGGCGTCCAGCTCGTTCCACTTCGCCGTTTCCCAGGCGAGCGCATCTTCCAGCGTAAGGTTCGGATCCACGCGCAGCACTTCCTTGGCGGTGGCGAGCACCGCGGGATTCATCTTCCTGAGGTCCGCGGCCAGCTCCAGTGCAGCCTCGCGGAGCTTTTCCGGCGGCACTGCCCAGTTCACCAGCCGCATGGTCGCCGCCTGCTTGCCGTCGATCGGCTTGCCGGTCATGACCAGATACCGGGCGTCCCGCGGTGCGAGCAGGGTGGTCACCAGCTTGGTGACCCCGCCGGCGGGGAAGATGCCCCAGTTGACTTCCGAGAGCCCGAAGGTCGCCGTTTCGCTCGCGATGGCGAAATCGCACACCGAAAGCCAGGCAAACGCGCCGCCGAAGCACCAGCCGTTCACCGCCGCGATGGTGGGCTTGGGCAAGAGCCGGAGGCTGCGGAACATCCATTCGAACGCGGCCTTGCGCGCCGCGGCGCGCTCCGCGGGCTTGCCCTCGGTGTCAAAGAAATACTCTTTCAGGTCCATGCCGGCGCAGAAGCTGTCGCCGGCACCGGTGAGCACCAGGACCCGGCACTCTTCGTCCCGCTCGACTTCGGCCAGCGCATCGCGCATGTCGAAGTGCATCTGCGGGTTCATCGCATTCTTCGCTTCCGGCCGGTTCAGCGTGATGGTGGTCACCTGGTCCTTGCGCTCGACCAGAAGTGTCTCGTAAGGCATGCCTGTTCCCTTTGTTGGAGTCCTGTCAGGTGTTACGGTTTTTTCTTCAGTCCGAGCTTTTGCACCCACTGGGTGTTGGTGGCGCGGTCCTTGATCAGAAAGCTGTCCAGCGCTTCCCCGACCAGCGGGTTCTTGTCGTACAGACCGTTCTGGGTGGCCACTTCAACGTACGCAGGCGAGCGGGTCGCCTCGGTGAAAGCGGCGACCAGGCGCCTGGCGACGGCCGGGGGCATGCCTTTCGGTCCGTACAGATATTGGATGGCGGAGCCCGTCAGACCGTAGCCCATCTCCAGCAAGGTGGGCACGTTGGGCGCCACCTCGAAGCGCTCCTCCTCGAACGAGGCGAGCAGGCGCATCGTTCCGGACCGGACGTGGTTCGCCCAGCCGCCCGCGGAGAAGCTGCCGGCGGCAACATGGGCGCCCAGCACGTTGGTGATGACGCCCGCATCACCCTGAAACGCCACGACGTTCAGGTCGACCTTTTCATACAACGCGATCGCACGCGTGATGAGCTCGACTTTGGTCCCCAGACCGGGGATACCCACGGAGACCTTGCCGGGATTCTTTCTGGCGTGCTCCACGAACTCCTTCAAGGTCCGTTGTTGGCTCGCGCCCTGGGTGACGATCCCGATCCGCTGGCGCGCGACCAGCATCAGGGCGGTGGTGGCCTCGAGCAGGTCGGGGCGTATGTTCATGAAGTGGTGTGCCAGGGTGAGCGCGGTGCTCGGGGTCACGCCGATCGTGTAGCCCTCGCCACTGGCGGCGACCACTTCATTGATTGCAATCACCCCGCTTGCACCGGGCCTGTTGACCACCACGATTTCCTGTCCGAGCTGCTTGCGGCCTTCCTGGGCGAGGGCGCGGGCCAGCACGTCGGTCGATCCGCCCGGCGGAAAGCCGACCAGCAGCCTGATCGTCTTGGAAGGAAAGTCCGCCTGCGCGGCGGCGAACGAAGCTCCGAGGGAAAACGCCAGCGCGAACAACACTTGGATCGATCGGGTTCTCATCACTGCCTCCTCTGGTCGGTGCTGCAGTGTCCGGATTTCAGAACTTCCCATGCCGCCGGAACAGAGTGGACGGCTCGCAGGCAAGCTTCCTTGACATAGATCAATGTAGCCCACAGCGGACTGCCCTTCGAATGGCGGCAGGGCCGCGCCGCAGCGGCCGGAGAAAAAAACCATGCAGGTGTTCACCAGTTGCACCGACGGCGGCCCGATCTCCGTGTACGTGGAGCACGGCAAGGTGGTGCGCGTGCGGCCGCTCGCCGCCGAGGAAAACGATTTCCGGCCGTGGACCATCGAGGCGAACGGCCGGCGCTACTCGCCGCCCCGCAAATTCACCCTCGCGCCTTACATCTACGGCGAGCGCGACAGGCTGTATTCCGAGGAGCGCCTCAAGTATCCCCTGAAGCGGGTGAGCTTCGACCCGCGCGGTGAGCGCAACCCCGATTCACGGGGCAGGGCCGGCTACGAAAGGATCAGCTGGGACGAGGCGCTCGACATCGTCGCCGGAGAAATCCGCCGGGTAAGACAGACGTACGGGGATTCCGCCGTATCGGGGATGGCCTCGTCGCATCACAACTGGGGCAACGTCAACTACAAGATGAGCGCGTTCACGCGCTTTTTCGACATGATCGGTTACACGCCGGTGTTCGATAACCCCGACAGCTGGGAGGGCTGGCATTGGGGCGCGACGCACGCCTACGGTTTCTATTGGCGCATGGGGATGCCCGAGCCGTACGACCTGCTGGAGGACACGCTGAAGCACGCCGAGCAGATCGTCTTCTGGTCGAGCGATCCGGATACCACGCGAGGCATTTATTCCGGATACGAGTCGGCGATCTGGCGCCAGTGGCTGAAGGACAGGGGCGTCAGGACGGTTTTCATCGATCCCTTCCACAACTACACGGCGGCGGCGATGGGCGGCAAATGGATCGCGCCCCGCCCCGGCACCGACGCGGCGCTCGCCATGGCGATCGCGCATGTCTGGGTGGCAGAAGACACCTACGATCACGAATACGTCGACCATCGCACCGTTGGCTTCGATGAATTCAAGAAGCAAGTCCTCGGCAAGACCGATGGCGAGCCCAGGACACCCGCATGGGCAGAACGCGAATGCGGCGTCCCGGCACGCACCATCACCGCGCTGGCGCGCGACTGGGCTTCCCGGCGCACGGTGCTCTCCGCGGGC
>Ga0209343_10006955_pt1 | contig 13437 bp, 8 predicted proteins | sample RifCSPlowO2_02_FD_184026 | JGI IMG/M metagenome (GOLD analysis project Ga0209343, IMG submission 184026) | Groundwater microbial communities from Rifle, Colorado - Rifle CSP2_plank lowO2_0.2 (SPAdes) (version 2) | ecosystem: Environmental > Aquatic > Deep subsurface > Groundwater | place: Rifle... | reverse complement strand
TTTTTACCTTGACTGACACAACCAGGCAGCGCCGGTACTTCCGCAACATAGTAGCCTGTTTCATCCTGTTCAATAATCACCTCTAATTTCATAGGTTCACCTCCCAGACAAATCTTATCGTAAATTTCCATTATATGCAACTTTTAATGTCCCTCGGGAAAACGCTTTCCCGGAATGTCCCTTTTGGCCTTGATTTTTGCTTTTTTTGTGGAATGAAATAGAGGGTCTTTTTAGTTTTTTAGATAATAGGCAGGCTGCTCTTACCCATCAAATACTCGTCAATTGCCCTGGCTGCGCCTCGGCCTTCGGAGATTGCCCAGACAATCAGGGATTGGCCCCGGCGCATATCTCCGGCTGAAAAGACGCCTTTTCGGGAAGTGCTGTAGTTATCATTGGTCTTGACATTGCCGCAGGAATCAAGCTCTACCTTCAGCTCTTTAAGCAGGCCCTGATGCTCAGGATGGACAAAGCCGACAGCTAAGATTACCAAATCCGTCTCTATTTCAAATCCGCTTCCGGGAATTTCCTTCATCAGCGGACAGCCGCGGCTGTCCTTCTCAGAGAATTCAACTCTGACACAAAAGACCTTTCTCACCCGGCCTTTTTCTCCCACGAATTTTTTAGTTAACACCTGCCACTGGCGCTCTCCCCCCTCTTCATGGCTGGTTGAGGTCTTAAGCAAAAGCGGATATTCCGGCCAAGGATACGTCTCGGTTCGGCATTCCGGCGGCTTAGGCATTACCTCTATTTGCACCACGCAGGATGCGCCCTGCCTGTGCGCTGTCCCTACGCAATCCGCTCCGGTGTCTCCGCCTCCGATGACTAAGACGCGCTTACCTCTGGCGTCAATAAGGTCATCCATCGGTATTATTTCTCCTGCCAGGCGCCGATTAGATTGAATCAGGTAATCCATCGCAAAATAAATTCCGCATAATTCCCGGCCTTCAATTTTTAAATCCCGGGGAACCCGGCTTCCTCCGGCAAGACATACTGCATCAAACTCTTTTAATAATTGGACAGCCGGATAACCTATTCCCGCATTGACGCCGGTTTTAAAAATAATGCCTTCTTTCTTCCAGAGCTTGAGCCTGCGCTCAAGGACCCATTTCTGGAGTTTAAAATCAGGAATTCCGTATCGTAAGATGCCGCCGATTTTATCGTCTTTTTCAAAAACCGTAACCTGGTGGCCGGCTCTATTCGCTTGAGCCGCGCAGCTAAGCCCTGCCGGGCCTGAGCCGATAACCGCCACTTTTTTGCCGGAGCGTTTTTGTGGCGGGACCGGCTTGATAAATCCGGCCTTAAAACCATACTCAATAATTGCCAATTCATTCTCGCGCACAGTTACCGGGTCATCGTTAATCCCTAAGACGCAGGCAAATTCGCAGGGCGCAGGGCAAAGCCGTCCGGTAATTTCAGGGAGGTTATTGGTGGCCTCTAAAAGCTCAATTGCCTTTTTCCAAAGGCCTGCGGCAATAAGCTCATTCCACTCCGGGATATAGTTGCCCGCCGGACATATCCAGTGGCAAAAGGGCGTGCCGCAATCCATACAGCGGGAGGCCTGCTCCTTAGATTGCTCTCCGGAACGCAAAAGCGCTACCTCAACATAATCCTTAACCCGCTCGCAAACCGGCCGGTATTGGGTATATGCTCTCTTGACCTTTAAAAATCCTTTAATATCATGAGCCATTAATCCGACACCTCAACCAGATCCAATTTTTCTTCAAGTCTTTTCTGCTCCAAAATCCGTTTATATTCTAAAGGCATTACCTTGACGAATTTTTTTAGTCCCTCTTTAAAATTATCCAGAACCTTCCTGGCAAAGGGGCTGGCGGTATAGTTATAATGATTACGGAGTAAATCATTTATGGTTGCTGCGTCATCAGGATTAATCTCCTCTAATGCCACCATTTCCAGATTGCATTTATTCTTAAAATTATCCCCAACATCATAGACATAGGCAATCCCGCCGGACATACCCGCGGCAAAATTTCTTCCTGTCTTTCCCAGCACAACCACTCTCCCCCCGGTCATATATTCGCAGCCGTGGTCTCCCGCGCCTTCAACCACAGCGAGCAGGCCGGAATTCCGGATGCAGAATCTTTCACCGGCTGCTCCCCGGATATAGGCCTCACCTGAAATTGCTCCGTAAAAGGCGGTATTTCCGATAATGATATTTTCTCTCGCTTTAAAGGCCGCCTCTTTGTCAGGGTAAATAATAACTTTCCCTCCGGAGATACCTTTTCCCACATAGTCATTGGCCATACCCTCAAGCTCAAAAGTAATTCCCTTAGCCAGCCAGGCGCCAAAACTCTGGCCGGCCACACCCTTAAACTTACAATGAATGGTCCCCTCTTCTAAGGCCTCTTCTCCATAACGCCTGCAAACCTCCCCGCTTAACATTGCCCCGGTAGTCCTATTAATATTCTCAATAGGAAGTTCGAGCTCTACCGGCTTTTGATTCTCTAAGGCCTCTTTGGCAAGCGCAATCAGTTTTAAATCCAGGACTTTATTTATCCCATGATCTTGAGAAATTGAGTAGTAAGTCCCCACGCTCCTGGGCGTTTTGGGCTTAAAGAGGATACGGGAATAATCTATCTTCTTTGCCTTCCAGGGAATAATTTCGGAATTTAATTCCAGAAGTTCAGTCCGGCCAATCATTTCATCTAACTTTCTTATTCCCAGGGAAGCCATAATCTCCCGCAGTTCACGGGCAATAAAGGTAAAATAGTTAATAAGATATTCGGGCTTGCCGCGGAAGCGCTTTTCTAAGAGCTCATCCTGGGTGGCCACGCCCACGGAACAGGTATTCAAATGGCAATGCCTGAGCATAACGCAGCCTGAAACAATAAGCGCCGCGGTAGAGAAGCCGTATTCCTCAGCCCCCAGGAGCGCGGCAATGGCTACATCCCGGCCGGTACGCATTTGTCCGTCGGCCTGCAGGCGCACCCGATTCCTTAAATCATTCAAAACCAGGGTTTGATGGGTCTCGGAAATCCCTAATTCCCAGGGAAGCCCGGCGTGCTTAATTGAAGAGAGCGGAGAGGCGCCGGTGCCGCCGTCTCCTCCGGAAATCAAAATCATATCCGCATGGCCCTTGGCCACTCCAGCGGCAATCGTTCCCACGCCTATCTCTGAAACTAATTTTACGCTGATGCGGGCCCGGGGATTAACGTTCTTTAGGTCAAAGATTAACTGGGCTAAATCCTCAATGGAATAAATATCATGATGCGGCGGCGGCGAAATAAGCGTGACTCCGGGCGTGGTATAGCGGGTGCTGGCAATAGTTACGCTTACCTTATGCCCGGGAAGCTGTCCGCCTTCGCCCGGCTTTGCTCCCTGGGCAATCTTGATTTGCAGCTCATCGGCATTAACTAAATAATTGGTAGTCACGCCAAAGCGCCCCGAAGCAACCTGCTTGATGGCGGAGCGGGCTGAATCACCGTTAGGAAAAGGAACGAATCTCGCGGGGTCCTCTCCGCCCTCGCCGGTATTTGACCTGCCTTTAATTCTATTCATTGCGATAGCCAGCGTTTGATGGGCGCACTTGGAAATTGAACCAAAGCTCATTGCGCCGGTGGCAAAACGTTTAAAAATCTCTTCAGCCGGCTCAACTTCCTCAATGGAAACCGCTTTTACCTTGCCTGTGCGGAATTTAAGCAGGCCCCTTAAGGTGGCGGAATTTTCCGACTGGTCATTAATGCGGATGGCAAATTCCTTATATTTCTTATAGTCGCCCAGACGGGCAGCGTCCTGTAAAGCCGCAATGCTTTCAGGATTCCAGAGGTGAAATTCTCCGTCTCTCTTCCACTGATAAATGCCGCCGGTAGATAAATATGGATAATTTAAGCCCTCTTTCGGATACGCCTGCATATGCCTTAGAAGAGCCTCCCGGGCAATCTCCTTATAGCCGGCGCCGTTAATGCGCGAGACGGTCCCGGAAAAACATTCTTCAATCACCTCTTGACTAATTCCCAGGGCCTCAAATATCTGGGCCCCGCGATAACTGGCAAGTGTAGAAATACCCATTTTGGAAAGTATCTTTAATATTCCTTTATCTACGGCGCGGCGGTAATTCTTAAGGGCAGTTTTGTAATCCAAGCGCAGCTGGCGCACAGCGATGAGATATTCCAATGACTGATATGCCAGATAAGGATTGACGCAGTCGGCGCCGTAACCGAATAAGAGGGCAAAATGATGCACCTCTCTTGGCTCACCGCTCTCAAGAATGATCCCCAGTTGACTGCGCAGGGCCTTTCTTATCAAATGCTGGTGCACTGCGCCTGTAGCCAGGAGCGCAGGCAAAGCGGCATGCCCTTTATCCACTCCCTTATCGCTTAAAATTATAAAGCTGTAACCTTGCTCTATAGCCAAAACCGATTCTTTACAAATTCTGCGCAGGGTCTTAAGAAAATCCTGCTCTTCATCTACTCTAAAGAGCAGAGAAATAACTTTCGTCTTGAAGCCCTTCTCTTTGACCCTGCGGATTTTCTCCAGGTCTTCATTGCTAAGCACCGGCTCCCTCACCAGCATTTTATGGCAATGGCCTGGCGTCTCATCCAGAATATTTCTTTGCATACCGACAAAACTCATCATACTCATCACTAACTCTTCCCTGATGGGGTCAATCGCAGGATTGGTCACCTGGGCAAAGAGCTGTTTAAAATAGGTATAGAGTAATTGGGGATGTTTGGATAAGACCGCATGGGGAGTATCATTTCCCATTGAGCCGGTAGGCTCTTTGCCCTCTTCGGCCATCGGCTTAATAATGACTTTTAAATCTTCCCGAGTATAACCAAAGGCCTTTAAAAGGTTCAGTATATCTTCGCGCTTCGTGTTTGGCGCTTCGTGCTTCGTGCGGCGTCTGAGACGTAATATATTCAAATCTAAGAGATTATTCTTAAGCCAAACTCCGTAGGGACGCCGGCCGGATATCTCTTCTTTTATCTCCTCATCCTGGACAATCCTCCCTTCTCCGGTGTCCACAAAAAACATCTTTCCTGGTTCAAGCCGGCCAGAGATAGCGATGTCTGACGGCTTTATATCCAGAACTCCTACTTCTGAGGCCATTACCACAAAGTCATTTTTTGTCACCAGATACCGCGCCGGGCGCAGGCCATTTCTATCTAAAACCGCTCCAATCGCCTTACCATCAGTAAAAGCGATTGCCGCAGGGCCGTCCCAGGGCTCCATAAAACAGGCGTGATATTTATAGAAATCTTTAAGCCGCTTATCCATAAGCTGATGTTGTTCCCAGGCTCCGGGAATAAGCATCATCATTGCATGGGCAAGCGGCCTTCCCGATAAAACTAACAACTCAAAGGCATTATCAATGGCCGCTGAATCGCTTCCTCCCGGCACAATCACCGGTTTGATTTTTTCAAGAGCTTTACCGAACAACGGACTGCTCAGGATACCTTCCCGCGCCCGCATCCAGTTGATATTGCCCCTGAGGGTATTTATTTCTCCGTTATGGGCTAAGAAGCGAAACGGCTGGGCTAAATCCCAGGTAGGAAAGGTATTAGTAGAGTAGCGTGAATGCACTAAGCAAATTGCGCTTTTTAAATCCTGGTCTTTTAGGTCGCAGAAGAATTCTTCCACCTGGGCCGGCATCAGCAGGCCCTTATAGGAAAAGGTGCGGCAGGAAATATTCGGTATATAGAAGCACGACTTCTGTTTTAGTTTAGAGGCCCGGATAATATTTTCAACCTCTTTTCGGATAAGATAAAACTTTCTCTCAAAATTAAGAGCATCGCGGCCCCCATCGGCTGCTCCGCCGCGCTTTTTGGCGGGCGGCCCCCCGTTTTTGTTTTTGCCGATAAAGATCTGCTCAATGACCGGCTGGGTATCTTTGGCGGTTGGACCAATGCCGGAATTATCTACCGGGACCTCTCTCCAACCCAATAAAATCTGGCCTTGTTTCTTTATAATCTTTGCAAAAACATCTTTACAGAATGTACGTTCTTTGGAATCGGTAGGCAAAAATACCAGCCCGGCGCCGTATTCAAAGGCAGGCGGTAAATCAATTTTTGCTTTTTGCGCCGCCTTGATGAAAAACTGGTGGGGGGTCTGAATAAGGATCCCGGCGCCGTCACCGGTTTTAGGGTCTGCGCCGGTTGCCCCGCGGTGGGCAAGGCGCTTTAAGGCCTCTAAACCCTGCCGGATAATTGCGTTTGATTTCCTGCCTTTGATATCGCAGACAAATCCTACGCCGCAGGAATCATGCTCAAACCTTGAATCATATAAACCGTATATTTGCGCTTCCTGGCGATAATTCATATTTATCTTAAAATTTATACCACCTCTCCCTTAAAATTGCAACAAAAAAATACCCCCCACCACTTTCGTAATAAGACAGTGCTATATTGAAAGTGGTGGGGGGTTTAATTCGCCCCGAAAGCAGCGGGGCTGATTAAATGTCAAAATAAAGATAGAACTCGTGGGGATGCGGGCGCATTCTCACCGCATCTATCTCTTTGATACGTTTATACTCCAGCCAGATATCAATCACGTCTTTGGTAAAGACCCCTCCGGCTAAAAGATACTGGTGGTCTGCTTCAAGGGCATTGAGCGCACTATACAATGAACCGGGGACCGTGGGGATCTTCTCTAACTCTTCTTTTCCCATCTCAAATAAATCTTTATCCAGAGGCGCGCCCGGGTCAATCTTGTTCTTGATCCCGTCAAGCCCGGCCATCAGCATAGCGCTAAATGCCAGGTAGCCATTACAGGATGGGTCAGGAGGACGAAACTCAATTCTCTTGGATTTGGGATTATCCGTGTACATCGGGATCCTTACTGCTGCTGAACGGTTGCGCTGGGAATAAACCAAATTTACCGGCGCTTCATACCCGGGAACTAAGCGCTTGTAAGAGTTGGTTGTGGGAGCGCAAAAAGCCATCAGGCTATGGGCGTGCTTTAAGAGCCCGCCGATATAATACTTGGCGGCCTGGCTCAAGAGCGCATAGCCGTTTTTGTCATAGAAGAGATTTGTGCCGCCCTTCCAAAGGCTCTGGTGACAATGCATACCTGAACCGTTATCCGCAAACAAGGGCTTGGGCATAAAGGTCGCAACCATTCCCGCCTTCTTGGCCATATTCTTGATGATATACTTGTAGAGGAGAAGGTTATCGGCCATCTTGGTCAGCTTATCAAACTTCATATCAATCTCGCACTGTCCGGCAGTGGCAACCTCATGATGATGCACTTCTACGTTAATGCCGGCCTCTTTCATCTTCAGAATGATTTTGCTCCTTAAATCCTGCAGGGAGTCATGCGGAGGCACGGGAAAATATCCTTCCTTGAAGCGGATTTTATAACCCAGATTTTTCCCGCTTTCATCCCTGCCGGTATTCCAGTCGCCTTCATCGGAATTAATGTAATAATACGCGCTGTTTTCCGTCTGGTCAAAGCGGACGTCATTAAAGATGAAGAATTCCGCCTCGGGCCCGAAATAGATGGTATCGGCGATTCCGGAATCGCGTAAATACTTTTCTGCCTTTTTGGCGATATAACGGGGGTCTCTGGTATACGGTTTTCGGCTTAAGGGATCGTAAATATCGCAGATGAGGCTTAAAGTCGGCACCTCGCAGACCGGGTCAACAATCGCGGTAGAAGGGTCAGGAATTAATATCATATCCGATTCCTGAATCTTTTGAAAGCCGCGTATGGATGAGCCGTCAAAACCAATTCCGTCAACCCAGATGGAACGCACGATGTCATCCATTTCCAGCAATTCCGTTGCCGGAATGGAAAAATGCTGCCAGAGCCCCGGCAGGTCATTAAATTTTAAATCAATAATCTGGATACCTTTTTCCTCAACCATGCGCAGCACATCCCTGGCTGCCTTTTCATCAAAGGCGCCGTTAGTCAGCGGGTTCTTAGTTTTTACTGCTTCTGCTTTTTCTCTTAACTTTTTCTTTGGCATATCAACTCCTTTAATTAATGAGCCCTGTACCATAAGGTAGAGGGCGAATTAAATCCTTGAGATCTCCGATGTCAAGGATCTCTCTCTGCTTATCCTATTATTAAGTAAATTTCCCGGGCTTTTGGTAACCCATTTTTATAAAGCGCTTTCTCCCCGCTCTCCGGTCCTGATCCTGAGAGCTTCGTCTATGGTAGAGACAAAGATTTTTCCGTCGCCGATTTCACCGGTTTTAGCAGCGTTTTCAATGGCATTGATTATCTTATCCAGATCTGCATTTTTGATTACAATCTCTACCTTAATCTTAGGCAGGAGCTCAATTTTGAATTTTTCCCCGCGCCACTGCTGGGTAAGCCCTTTCTGCTTACCATGGCCCTCCACTTCAGTGATAGTTATACCGGGATATCCTAAGGTATCTAACGATTTTCTCACTTGCTCCAAACTATCAGGACGAATAATTGCTTCAATTTTTTTCATCTTTATTCCTCCGAATTTCTAACGATATTAGAAATTGAATACTGTGGCCTGCGGGAAATAAATTCCGGATAAGCGGAATTCCCATGTTCTCCTAAGTCTAAGCCGATCAGCTCTTCGTGAAGACTCACCCTTATTCCCATGGTCGCCTTAAGTATTGCCCAGACCATAAAGGCGATAGAGAACGTAAATATCCCCACAGCGATAATACCTTTTAATTGGGCAAAAAATAGCTGCGGGCCGCCCCCAAAGAACAGGCCGCTTCCGGTCGTTCCGGGCATAATTGCCTCTTGCGCGAATAAACCCACGCAGAGCGTCCCGAAAATACCGTTGACTAAATGTACGGAGAGGGCGCCGACTGGATCGTCTAATTTCAATCTATCAAATCCAATAACTGCCAATACTACCAGTATACCTGCTATTGCGCCGATAACCATAGAACTGCCTACTGATACATAGGCGCACGACGCAGTGATAGCAACTAATCCTGCCAGGCAGCCGTTTAAAGTCATACCCAGATCAGGCTTGCCTAAAATAATCCAGGAGGCAATGATTGCGCTCAAGGTAGCCATACTGGCTGCAGTATTGGTGGTAACGCAAATACGGGATATATCATTGGGGACAGCCGCCATGGTTGAGCCGGGATTAAAACCAAACCAACCTAACCAGAGGACAAATGTTCCGATGGTAGCCACAGTCAAATTATGCCCCGGGATGGGGTTGACTGAGCCGTCTTTATTATACTTTCCAAAGCGCGGGCCCAGAAGGATAACTCCGGCCAGGGCTGACCAGCCGCCTACCGAATGCACCACGGTTGAGCCGGCGAAATCCCACATCCCTGATTTTGCCAGCCATCCTCCGCCCCAGATCCAATGTCCGACAATAGGATAAATTATGGTTCCCATGGCAAAGGTAAAGATAATAAAAGCAATATATTTTATCCTTTCAGCCACGGCTCCTGAGACAATGGTTGCCGCGGTTCCGGCAAAAACCAATTGAAAGAAAAACTTTGCCCATAAGGGAATAGTTGTCCAGCTTATTGCCGAATAAACACCCTGATAGGCGCCGGCGGTTGCCGGGCTGTTATCCGGGCCGCTTAAAAATAATAAGCCCTTTAAGCCGATGAAAGGATTGCCGTCGCCAAACATAAAACCCCAGCCCAAAACCAAAAAGGCAATTGATGAAACTGCAAAGACCACAAAATTCTTGGATAAAATATTTACGCAGTTTTTTACCCTGGCAAATCCTGATTCAACGCAGGCAAAGCCCAAGTTCATAAAAAAAACAAGCATCGCGGTAATCAAGACCCACAACGTATCTACCACAACCTTTATATCCATAGCGTTTCTCCCTCCTTCTTGAGCTTACAATATAGCCCTATTTTTTCTTTCTCCGGTACGCACCCGCACACAGTCATCCATCGGCAAGACGGCAATCTTACCATCCCCCATCTTGCCGGATGCGCAGTGTTTTAATATCGTTGAAATAATCTCTTGCACCCCTGAATCCAGAGCATAAATCTCAAGCTTTATCTTATGCACAAAAAGGAAACTCTCCGGCCGCGTAGTCTGCGCTCCAAACCCGCGCACTTCGCTAACCGTCATTCCGCCGATGCCGGCTTCTCTTAAGGCATCAGTTACATCCTTTAGTTTTTCTGAGCGAATTACGCATTCAATCTTTTTCATATCTGTTTCCTCGGTTAGCGCTGAACAAAAAAAGCGTCTCTTGTCTTAAGACGCCCATTGTCTTTCTATCTACTTTCTTTGTATGCTGCTTTTTATCCCGCACCCAGTCCCGCCACAAGGCGGGAAAAAGTCAGAAACCGCGGCTCTTAAGCCGTGGAGCTTCATATCCTTAGAAAATCCATCCCTTCGTTGGCTTCTTTTACTTATATAAGTAAAAATAACTACGCTTTGGTAACCCCGTTATCGAAAAATTTTACTCTATACTTATCTCTGATATTCTGTTTGAGCTTTACCACCCGCACATGGGAAATGCCTAACTTTTTAGCTATCTGCCGGAGATTAATGCCTGTATAGAGCAATTTAAATACATCCTTTTCTCTTTTAGTAAGGCCGTTATTCATAATATCATCCACAATGAAACGGCGGTTGACTTGAGCTAATGTATCCTGGTTTTCGTCTCGAATAATATCCTTAAGGCAGAATCTCTCTTCTTCCCCAAAGGCGATAGGCTCTTCTAAGCTCAAAATATTATTTCTGACTTTATGCGTGCGGATGTAATTCTGAATATGAAAATAACAACCCCGCGCGATGTAGCTTGAAGTTTTATTTTCTAACCGGCCTTCCTTAAAACGGTTCCATAGATTTATTACCGCTTCCTGATACAGGTCGTCTTTATCAATAAAACCTAAAAACCTGTTTTTCGCAGAAAGCCTCTTTAAGGCCGGCCTAAACTTATCTACCAATTCTTTAAATTTATCCTCAGACATAAAAATAAAAGTCCCAAACATAGCGTCTTTTTCTTTGCTATATTTGGGACTTCTTTATCCCTTTAACCCTTGACATTTTATTTTTGATTTATTACTTGAAAAATGTCAAGGGTTGTTTTCGCACTTATAACTTACGGAGCACGTAAGTGCGACGTAAGTTATGTGCTCAAACAAAAAGGCGTTCATCAATTACTGAACGCCTCACTGCGTATCTACTGCTTCGTAAATCTATTTTAAGTATATCACATATTTTTCTCTTGTCAAGAAAAAGTTTCCCTCCCCACTGGTTTTAAAATATACCTTAATTAAACCAAATGCGAGAATTTTTCCCCGTCTTCCAGGGGGTCTAAGGCATACTCAATTTTAATTTCCCCCTTTTTATCCCTCAAATCAATATGTTCTTTATTCGCCTCGGGGGAAATTACCTCTACCCGGGGAGAAAAAATATCATCCTCATTCTCCTCTCTTACTACGGCAATCCTTTTATCGCTTAAAGCGGCGATGGTCCCTATGGGCCAAACGCCTATTATTTTAAAGAAACTTTCTAAAAGCTCAGGGGAAAAGGCCCTCTCCTTTTCTACTTGCATCAAGTTATAGATTAAATCGGGCGGATAATTTCTTTTATAGCTTCTCCTTGAATTAAGGGCATCATAAACATCGCATATGGAAACAATCAACGAGGCAATGTGCGGCCTCTGCGTAAATGTCAGCTTAGGATAACCTTTTGCATCGTATCTTAAATGGTGCTCAAAAGCAACCACTGCCGGCAGCACCCCAAGATTTTTTGTATATTTTAAAAGTATCTGGGCCCCTAAAACGGTATGGCTCTTCATAAGCATGAATTCTTCATCGCTCAGCCTTTCCTGCTTGTCAAGGAGCTTTTGGGAAATAAAAATCTTTCCCATGTCATGGAATAAAGCGGCAATGCCTATATTTGAGATATCGTCTTTGGAAAATCCCAGTTTATAAGAAAAATAGAGGGAGAGGACAGCTACATTCAGGATATGGAGATACGTATTGACATTACGTTTTTTTAAAGTTGACAATTTTAAAAATTCCGGATACCCGGAAACCAGATTCTCCATAATGCCGGTAACTGAAGAGCTCAAATCCGCATAATCAAGGCTTTCTCCGTTAATGACTCCGTTTATATAACGGGATATTTTCGCGGCGGAATTTTCATACTGTTCAATAAAGCTGGCTGCCTTTCTAATTTCCTCTTCCGGAGTAGAGGATAAATTTATTTTTCCCGCGGAGATATTCTTAACATCACGCAAAGACAAATATTCCTGAATATCATCGCCGGCGATTTCTTTAGGGGCAGCCAAAGATGCGATAAAACAGTCAAGCTCATCCTTTTTCAACTGCCTGCGGAAGGCAATTTTTTCAACCCCCCTTTCTTTTAAATAAAGAATAAACGGCTTGACTGACCTGCTAAAATTAAAAAAAATCTCTTTTCCCGAAGTCAATTCCTCTCCCACAATCCCGATCACCAGTTCGCCTTTCTCCTCCAGCAGGGCCCGCAGGCTCTCATACGCCTTATCAAGTGAATTTTTAAATGCAGGGTGTTCCGGCGGATAAATCTTTGCCAGCTGCAATGAGGCGATCAGCTCCCTGAGGGAATTTTCAATGCTTTCTGACATCCGAGTATCCTAAGGCCTCTTTTGCCTTTTCTCTTAGGCCTCTATTCCAGAAAAATCTCTTTTTGCTTAAAATTACGAGGTAATCCCTCGCTGCGATAGCGGCGCCTTTTTCTATTACAACCTCTATATTTTTCTCTAAGACATAATTTCTTATGCCCAGCGGATTAAAGATACCGAGCAGCTCTTTAAGCGCCCTCTCTGCGGTTTTTTCGTTATCCGCCAATACCGCAAACGCCTCTTTTTTTAAAAAAACATCTTTTTCTTTCAGGACAGAGAATAAAAAGTCTTCGTCTTGCGCCGGCATTTTCCGCATTGCCTTCAAAACCTCTATTTTTATCATACGCAGGGGGAAGGAAAATATTTCTTTCAGTATTTCAATGCTCGGAGCGGCCTCAATCAGCATTAAGCTCTCTATGACATTTTTAAGAAACTCCATATCAAAAGACCGTTTCTTCAATTCATCGCAGAAAATAAATAAGCCGTCTTTCGGGAAAAAAGCCAGGAATAGCTTTACTATCTGCTGATTGATTACGTTTTCTTTAAACATTTTTCTAACGTAGTCGTCTATTTTAAACGAACTCGCGCTTAAAATATCCATAAAATACTCTAGATTGTCTATAGGCATACCCTGCAGAATAATATTTTCAATAAAATTAGATACGCGTATTCTTACGGGTTCAAAAATATTTGCAAAAGATGAATTGCCCTTTTTCATTCGGAATATCTCTAAAAAGCTCTTCAAGAATTCTACGTCCTTTTCCTTTACTATTGCCTCCCACTCTTCTAATATTTTTTCCCGAATAAGGTTCAGCCTGATCTCGTTGTCTTCTTGCGCCAATAAATTAAGGATGAGCAGGCGGTAATTAACACGCAAAAGCCCGTAATCCAAAGTTGCCCTAATATCTTTTTGGGCTGCTCCATCTTTAAGTAAAGATAAAAATATTTGT
>Ga0209343_10006950_pt1 | contig 13443 bp, 14 predicted proteins | sample RifCSPlowO2_02_FD_184026 | JGI IMG/M metagenome (GOLD analysis project Ga0209343, IMG submission 184026) | Groundwater microbial communities from Rifle, Colorado - Rifle CSP2_plank lowO2_0.2 (SPAdes) (version 2) | ecosystem: Environmental > Aquatic > Deep subsurface > Groundwater | place... | reverse complement strand
CGCGAAGCCTCAGGGACAGACCACGGTTTCGAGTTAGCTTGTCCTCCGTAGTCCGGGGTAGTGCGTTCTGAAGGCATGACTTGCGACATTACTTGTGCCCACACCCCATGCCCCGCCGTGCGCGCCTGAGCCTGGCCGGCATTCCCTGGCACATCATCCAGCGCGGCAACAATCGCTCGGTGTGCTTCTTTGCCGAAGAAAACTACCGCTTCTACCTCGATCATCTGGAAAAACTTGCCCGGCGTTTCGATTGCGCCATGCATGCCTACGTGCTGATGACCAACCACGTGCACTTGCTGCTCACGCCAGAGCGCACGGACAGCGTGGCACTGTTGATGAAGCACCTGGGCCAGCGCTATGTGCAATACGTGAACCGCACTTACCGGCGCAGTGGCACCTTGTGGGAGGGGCGCTTTCGCTCCTGCCTGACGCAAACGGAAGACTACGTATTGGGCTGCTACCGCTACATCGAGATGAACCCGGTACGCGCGGCGATGGTCAGCCAGCCCCAGAATTATCGCTGGTCGAGTTATCATGCCAATGCGCTGGGCAAGGCCGATTCGCTGATCAACCCGCACGCGGAGTATTTGCGGTTGGGTCGCGACGATACCGCGCGCAGGGAAGCCTACCGGGCTCTGTTCAAGGCACACCTGGATGCCGAGATGGTGGAGGAGATTCGCAAGTCCACGAACGGCAACTTTGCGTTGGGAGGCGAACGATTCACGCGGGAGATTGAAGAGGCGCTGGCGCGGCGTGCGCGACCTGGGGATTCAGGCAGGCCGCGGCGCAAGCAAGACAGTGCGAGCCAGCGAGACTTGCTCTGAAACAATACAGAAACCGTGTCCCCGAGCGGTCAAGACAGAAACCGTGGTCTGTCCCTGAGGTTCTGCTGAGGTTCTGCCGATGCGCAGGGCGAGGCCGATTCGCTGATCGATCCGCACGCGGAGTATTTGCGGTTGGGTCGCGGCTTTGACACTGGCACGCTCAGTGCTTAGTAACCGGTGAAGCGACCGGAAGCGGAGCGAGCCATTACGATTTTGTGCTGACTTTCAACTGGATGCGCATGCGGCGCAACCCGGAACCCGCGTCCATGACGCTCCCGGCAAACGACCGTGGCGACTCCCCGACAGGAATGGTCGACGTGCCGGGCGGGCCAGCTCGAAAATGGTGACATCAATCCGTCAACGGCGGCGGAGATCGGACGCATGCCCGGCCGCATGCATGCGGCGACGGCCGACAACTTTGCGGTCGCGCGGCGCTTTTTTTCTTGGTTTTGTTGCGAGAATGGCATAAGTGAGAAACCGCGATTATCAATTGTCTCGATTCGATCCCACGGGCGAGGTCGATCTGGAAAATCCCACTGCCGTCGAGATGGCCACCAAGTCGATCCTGGACCGACTTTACGGCGAGAGCTACGACTCGGCGCTGCTCAAGCAGGGGATCGAAGTCCTGGTCCAGGCCTATCGAGGCCGCCATCCCGGCCTGCTTCGTTGCGACACTCTCTATCATGACCTGCGCCATGCTCTCGAGACCGGCCTGACCATGGCGCGTCTTCTCGATGCTCACGCAAAGTCACTGACTTCCGGCAGCGTGGACAACATCGATGGCAGACACGCGCTGCTAGGGGTTCTGCTCGCGCTGTTTCACGACGTCGGTTTGTTGAGACGCGAGACCGAGGCACAATCGTGGGGCGCGGTGTTCACGCCGATCCACGAGGAGCGCGGGGTTGAATTCATGCGGCGCCATCTCTCGGAAACCACGCTGGCTTCGCTCGCCGGGAAAGCCGAGTTGATCATGCCAACCAAGCTCATCTTCAGGATTCCGGACACTTGGTCCCCGCCTGACCGCAAGCTTGCGGGCATGGTGGCGTCGGCTGACTTGCTCTGCCAGCTGGCCGACTGCTGCTATCTCGAAAAATGCTGGCACTTCCTGTTCCTGGAGTTCACCGCCTTCGGACTCGCCGGTACACCCGATAGCGCGTACCCGGACCGGGAAACCCTGATGACCAAGACCTCCGGTTTCTATTCCAAGCTGGTTCTCCCGCGCCTCGAAGAGGAATTTTGCGGCGTGTATCGCCTCATGGGCTCCTATTATTCCGGCACCAATCCCTACCGGGAATCGATTCAGCGCAACCTTGACTATCTGGAGGACATTCTGTCTTCGCAGGATTTCTCGCGCCTGCGCCGTCGCCCGCGGCCCTTCATAGGCGGTCGCTGATTGGATAGTCAGGGGTTGAAGCGGAGCTTCCGGCTGATGCCGGGGGCGCCATTGGTTCCGGCGAAATCCAGCACCTCGGTTCAACGCCCGCTCACTCCCGGTCAAACAGTGTCCGAGTAATTTTTCCGGACTTCAGTTGCAGGGCAATCACCGATGGTTGCGATGGTTGCAATGGGTTGCAACGGGTTGCAATGAAAAGTTGCTCCGGCCTGCTTGTTCCCACTGCCGCAACGGGTACGGCAGCGTTGTTATAATCGACGCTTTTCCAGTGGTTCCAATGATCCCCCGCCTGCCCTTCCTCGCGCTTGCCGCATTTCTGACAACGCTCTGCCTGCCGCTTCCCGCAATGGCCGACGTGCCCGCCCCGCCACCGGTCGCGGCGCGCGCCTGGCTCCTGACGGACACCGCGAGCGGCCAGCTGCTCGCCGCGCAGGGCGAGCACGAGCGCGCCGAGCCGGCCTCGCTCACCAAGCTGATGACGGCCTACCTGAGCTTTTCGGCACTGAAAGCAAAGACGCTGCAGCTTGCCCAGACCGTGCCGGTCTCGGAGCGCGCCTGGCGCGCCGCGGGCTCGCGCATGTTCATCGAACCCGGAAAGCCGGTTACGGTAGAGGAGCTGATCCACGGCATGATCGTGCAGTCGGGCAACGACGCCTGCATCGCGCTTGCCGAAGCCATCGCCGGCTCCGAGGAGGTGTTCGCGCAGATGATGAACCGCGAGGCGCAACGGCTCGGGATGAAGGACACCAGCTTCGTCAACTCGACCGGCCTCTCCGATCCCGGGCATTACTCGAGCGCCTACGACATGGCCCTGCTCGCGACGGCCGTGATCCGCGATTTCCCCGAGTACTACCGCTACTACTCGATCCGCGAGTATCGCTACAACGACATCACCCAGCCCAATCGCAACCGGCTGCTCCGGCTCGACCCCAACGTCGACGGCGTGAAGACCGGCCACACCGAAAGCGCCGGCTACTGCCTCATCGCCTCGGCGAAACGGGGCCAGCGGCGGCTGCTCTCGGTGGTGCTGGGAACGGCATCCGAGAACGTCCGCGCCCGGGAAAGCCAGAAATTGCTCAATTTCGGCTTCCAGTTCTACGACAGCGCACGCCTCTACGATAAAGGCCAGACGGTGAGTACCGTGGCGGTGTGGAAGGGCAGCGAACGCGTGCTGAAGGCCGGCGTTGCCGCTGACGTAAGCGTAAGCGTTCCCAAGGGCATGACGGACAAGGTGAAGGCCGATCTGGTCAGTCAGCAGCCGCTGCTGGCGCCTGTTTCCGCGGGCCAGCGAGTGGGAACCCTGCGGGTCATGCTGGAATCGAAGCCGATCGGCGAATATCCCGTGGTGGCGCTGGAGAACGTCGCGGTCGCGGGGTTTTTCGGGCGCGCCTGGGACACGGTGCGGCTGTGGCTCCAGTAGCCGAGGACCAGAGTCTCTTATCACTCAAGTGCTGACACAATTGGCGAAGCATTTGGTTTTGTATACGTCTCGCGTTTTCGCGCAGTTGCGAAGTTGCAACTGCGCGAAAACGCGAGATTGGAAAAAGGTAAAATCCGCCTCCTCGGTTCCGGCTATGCCGGCCTAGGGAGCGCGGACCGCACCTCATGACCGTCTATCTCAACGGCGAATTCATGCCGATCGAGCAGGCGAAGATCCCGGTTCTGGACCGCGGCTTCATCTTCGGCGACGGCGTCTATGAAGTGATCCCCGTCTATTCGCGGCGGGCGTTCCGTCTCCCCGAGCATCTTGCGCGCCTGAACGCGAGCCTGTCTGCGATCCGCATCGACAACCCATGCTCCGACGCGCAATGGACGCAGCTGATCGGCAGAATCATCGATGCCAACCCGTGGCAGGACCAGGGCGTCTACCTCCAGGTGACGCGCGGCGTGGCGCCGCGGAACCACCTTTTTCCGAAGGGGCTCACGCCGACCGTGTACATCATGGCCGAGCCCCTGGTGACGCCGACCCGGGCGCTCATCGAATCGGGCGCCCCGGCCGTGGTGCTGCAGGATTTCCGCTGGCTGCGCTGCGACATCAAGTCGGTGTCGCTGCTGGGCAACTGCCTGCTGCGCACGCTCGCCGCCGACCAGGGCGCCATCGAGGCAATCCTGGTACGCGACGGCTTTCTCACCGAGGCTTCCGCGAGCAATGTCTTCATCGTCAGGAACGCAACGGTGCTCGCGCCCCCCAAGTCCCGCCTGATGCTGCCGGGCATCACCTACGATGTGGTGCTCGAACTCCTGAGGGCCGACGGCGTGGCCCACGAGGTGCGGCCGGTGACCGAGGAAGAGCTGCGCACGGCCGATGAGATCTGGTGCACTTCGTCCTCCAAGGAGGTTCTGGCCATCACCACGCTGGACGGCAAAGCGGTCGGTCACGGTGCACTTGCGGGCAAGCCGGGCCCCGCCTTCGCCCGCATTTATCCCCTCTACCAGCAATTCAAGGCGAAGTTCATGCGCGCCCAACCCCACAATCATGGCCAAGGCTGACCCGGAGCAATCCATCCTGGCCTTCCCGTGCGACTTCCCGATCAAGATCATGGGCAAGACGCAGGCGGGCTTTGCGCAGGCAGTGATCGAGATCGTGCGGCGCCACGCGCCCGATTTCGATCCGGCGACGCTGGAAATGCGGCCGAGCCGGGAAGGCCGCTATCTTTCGCTCACCTGCACCGTGCGCGCCGTATCACGCGAACAGCTGGATAACCTGTATCGCGAACTCTGCGACCATTCGATGGTGACCATGGTCCTGTAGCGGGCCGGCGGCGAGATGACCTGGACGCTCGGCATCGCTTCGTCGCACGAATCCTCGGCGTGCCTGCTCCACGACGGCCGGCTGGTGGCGGCCATTTCGGAGGAACGGCTCTCAAGGGTGAAATGCGACGGCTACCGTCTGCCCCAGCGCGCCATCGACGCCGTGCTCGCCCTTGGTGGCGCGGGCGGCAGGGACGGCATCGGCCGGCGCGACATCGACCACATCGCGCTCATCCACAGCTTCCTGCCCGAGAAGTACGTGGCGCGGGAAACCTGGTACAAGGAACTGGAAAGCCGCCTCGCGCGCGCGAAAAAGCGCCTTCGCGACAGGCAAGAGCGCCAGCTCAATCTCAACGACATGCTCAAACGATTGCGCGGCACCGACCGGCCGTTCATGGATCTGTTCCGAATCCGCCGTTTCCTCGCCGACGAAGGCTTCAATCCGCGTGCGCAGGTCCATTTCTTCGACCATCATGCGACGCATGCCGCCGCCGCGGCCTTCTACTCCGGTTTCCGCGACGCCACCGTGCTCACCCTAGACGGCAAGGGCGATCTCGATGTCCACCATACGTCCGGCGTCTACTCGGGGGGCCGGCTCGCCGGCCTGCGAGTAAGCGATGCGCTCGGCACCTCGGCCGGGGAGTTCTACGAGGAGATCACCGTCCAGCTTGGCTTCCGCTCGCTTCGGCACGAGGGCAAAGTGCTGGGCCTCGCCGCCTACGGTGACCCGAAGCCCCTTTACCCTGCGTTCAAGCGTGCGCTGCGGCTGTCGCCCGACGGCCGCCATCCCGATTCCGATTTTGCCGGCGTCACGCAGGCGTTCCGCAAGCGCCGCGCGTTCATCACCGAGGCGGTGCGAGGTCATTCGCGCGAAAACGTGGCTGCTGCTGCCCAAGCGGTATTCGAGGAGGCGCTGGTCGAACTCACGCGCAACCTTGTGCGCGAAACGGGAAAGCGTTACCTGGCGCTCAACGGCGGGGTGTTCGCCAACGTCAAGCTCAACCAACGCATCGCCGCGCTGCCCGAAGTGGACGCAATCTTCGTCTTCCCCGCAATGAGCGACACCGGCAACAGCCTCGGCGCGGCCCTTCTGCTCCAGGAGGAACTGGACCCGGGCTTTTTCGCGCGCGAGGCCCGCGCGCTCGAGCATGTCTACCTCGGCCCGGAAGCGAGCATGGCCGGGATCGAGCGCGAACTTTCCCGCGCGGGGCTTGCCTATCGGAAGATGGATGCCGAAACGCTCGTCGAACGCGCTGCCGAAGCGATCCACGCCGGAGGAGTGGTGGGGTGGTTTCAGGGACGCATGGAGTTCGGCCCGCGCGCGCTGGGCAACCGCAGCATCCTGGCGCGGCCGACCGACGCCTCCATCAACAAATGGCTGAACCAGCGCCTGGAGCGCACCGAGTTCATGCCCTTCGCCCCGAGCGTGATGGAGGAGTACGCTGACGAGATCTTCATCGACCTTGCCAAGGCACGGCATTCGGCCGAGTTCATGACCATCACTTCGCATGTCGCGGGCACGTGGCGCGAGCGGATCCCGGCCGTCGTGCACGTCGACGGCACAGCGCGCCCGCAGATCGTCCGGCGCGCGGTGAATCCGCTTTATCACGCGCTGATCGACGCCTACCGGAGGAAAAGCGGCATACCACTGGTGCTGAACACCAGCTTCAACGTGCACGAAGAACCCATCGTCTGCGGACCGGCGGAGGCCGTGCGCGCGCTCGCCGAACAGCGCATCGATTCGCTGGCCATCGGCGAGTTCTGGGTGGAACCAGGCGCCTGAGCGGCCCGACCATGCTGCCAGCGGACATGCCGCGCCAAATCAGGACCGCCACCGAGGCCATCGCGCTTCGCGTGAAGCGGCTCGGCCTCGCCGACTACGGGCCCACCTACGTGGCCATGAGACGGTTCACGGAGACGCGCGGCACCGATACGCCCGACGAACTCTGGCTGGTGCAGCATCCTCCCGTCTACACGGCAGGCGTCGCCGCGCGGCCGGAACATTTCCCGCGCGAAGGTTCGATCCCCGGTTCGATTCCCGTGGAGCGCATCGACCGTGGCGGCCAGATCACCTACCACGGTCCCGGCCAGGCGATCGTCTACACGCTGCTCGATCTCACGCGGCGAAAACTTTCGGTACGCACGCTCGTGCGCCGGCTCGAGCAAGCGGTGATCGATTGCCTGGCGGCCTATAATGTCGAAGCGTCGCGCCGTCCCGGCGCGCCCGGCGTGTACGTGGACGGCGCCAAGGTGGCGGCGCTGGGCCTGCGCGTGCGGCGCGGCTGCTGCTACCACGGCATCGCACTCAATGTGGACATGGACCTCGCGCCTTTTTCCGCCATCGACCCCTGCGGCTATCCCGGCCTGGCGGTCACCCAGACCTCGGCGCTCGGTGTGGACGCGGACAGCGACGCCATGGGCGAGGCGCTCGCGCACCGCATCGCCGAACTGCTGGAAGCCAATCATGCAACCGGGTGACAGGCAGAAGGCGCAGGCCAAGACCGCGCGCATCCCGATCAAGGTGGTGCCTCAGGAAGCGCTGAAAAAGCCGGCGTGGATACGGGTGCGCGCCGCGTCGGAGGGCTCGCGCTTTAGCGACATCAAGCGCATCCTGCGCGAAGCCAACCTGCACACGGTGTGCGAGGAAGCCTCCTGCCCCAACATCGGCGAGTGCTTCGGCAAGGGCACGGCCACCTTCATGATCCTCGGCGATCTGTGCACGCGGCGCTGCCCCTTCTGCGATGTCGCGCACGGCCGGCCGAAACCGCCCGACGTGGAGGAACCGCTGCACCTGGCGCGAACCGTTGCCGGCCTCAGGCTCGCCTACGTGGTGATCACCAGCGTGGACCGTGACGACCTGCGCGACGGCGGCGCCGGCCACTTCGCCGACTGCATCCGCGCCGTGCGCGAGCACTCGCCCAGGACGCGCATCGAAGTGCTGGTGCCCGACTTCCGCGGCCGGATCGAGAAGGCGCTCGACGCGCTTGCCGCGGCGCTGCCGGACGTGATGAACCACAACCTGGAGACGGTGCCGCGGCTGTACAAACAGGCCAGGCCCGGCGCCGACTACACGCATTCGCTCGAGCTGCTCTCCGAATTCAAGGCGCGCCACCCGGCCGTTCCGACCAAATCCGGACTCATGGTTGGCCTGGGGGAAACAGACGAGGAAATCCTCGCCGTCATGCGCGACCTGCGCGCCTACGGCGTCACCATGCTCACCATCGGCCAGTACCTGCAGCCCTCCGCGCACCATCTGCCGGTGACCCGCTATGTGCACCCGGATGTGTTCGCCCTATTCGAGCGCGAAGCGAATGCGATGGGTTTCGCGCACGCGGCGGTGGGACCGATGGTGAGGTCAAGCTACCACGCCGACCAGCAAGCCCACCTGGCCGGCGTCGTCTGAGCCAAACTTCCCTCCTCGCCGCAGGCGGAGGAGGGGTGGCGCGCAGCGCCGGGGTGGTCCGGCATTCGTCCTATTACCGTGACAGCCGCAAACCCCGTCAGCCGATGCACGGCAACGTTTGCAATCTCACTTCTCCTTGCGAACGCCCTTGAACGTGCCTTTGTCCGCCTTCTGGTCCATGAATCGACCCGTTTCCGCGTCGCGCTTGGTCCAGCGGTCATTTTGCGGGTTGTGAACCTGGGATCGCTCCCGCACAGCGCCAACGCGATGGTTGTCTCCAGGTGGGGGATTTTTCGCCATATCCGTACCTTTCATTGAAACGTTAAGCCGTATTGACATGTCTGACGGCGACATGGCATAGTGTACAGATTGACAATTATTTGTCAAGTTTGTAAACCATCGTGTTTACCGAACGGGGGAGAGCAAATGATAGGCGATCGCTTGAAGCGGGCGCGCAAGGCTGCCGGCTTGTCTACGCGCGCGCTCGGAGAACTGGCCGGCGTCAGTGCCATGGCCATCTCGAAGTATGAAACCGGGAAGTCGGTACCGTCCTCGGGGGTGCTCCTGAATTTGTCGAAGGCGCTCGGCGTGAAGGTCGAGTATTTCTTCCGACCCTTGGAGGTGTCGCTGCAGGAAGTCGAGTACCGAAAGCATGCCCACGTCCCCAAGCGGGTACTCGGGCAAATCGAGGCCGACGTGCTCGAGCAGGTGGAACGGTTCATCGAGCTGGAAGGCTTTCTTCCAGGCGGTCCGATCAAACCGTTCAAGCTGCCGGCCGGGCTGCCTAGCCACGTTTCGTCCTACGCGGACATCGAGCATGTCGCGGTTACGGTACGTCACAAGTGGGATCTTGGCCTGAACCCAATCCCGGACATGACCGATACGCTCGAAGAGCGCGGCATCAAGGTCTTTCAGACAGAAGCACTTCACGACAACGCCTTCGACGGGTTGGCCGCGCATGTGGACGGCACCCCTGTCATCGTCCTAGGCGAGGGATGGCCCGGTGATCGGCAGCGGTTCACTCTTGCGCACGAGCTCGGCCACCTGATGCTGAAAGGCCGCCTGGCTTCGAAGCTTGACGACGAGAAAGCAGCGAACCGGTTTGCCGGCGCGTTCCTTGCCCCTGAATCCGAGGTTCGAAAGGAGCTGGGCGAGCGTCGAACCTGGCTTGAGCCGAATGAGCTTTGCGTATTGAAGAAGACCTATGGCCTGAGCATGCAGGGCTGGATGCATCGCGCCAACGATCTCGGGATTCTGTCCGACACGCATTACCGCCGGATGGCGCAGTTTTTCAGCATCCGCGGCTGGCGGAAGAAAGAGCCCTGCGCGGAGTATCCCCGGGAGGAACCGAAACTCTTCGAACAACTCGTTTTTCGCGCATTGGCTGAAGATCTGATCAGCGAATCCAAGGCGGCCGAGTTGCTCAAGCAATCGCTTTCTGATTTCCGTTCGTTGCGTAACCTGGAGCAGGCCTCGACTCCTCGTCAGTGACGCAAATATTCTCATCGACATGGAATGCGGCGGCTTGCTCGACCGCATGTTCGCGGTCGACTATGAATTCGCGGTCCTTGATGTTCTGTTCGAGGAGGAACTGGCGGCTGAGCACCCGGATCTACCTGCGAAAGGACTGCGCGTTCTTGGATTGACGGATGTCGGTGTCACCCATGCCACAGTGCTGATTGCGAATCAAAGCAAGAGCGGTATCGGTCGGATCGATCTGCTGGCCCTGGCGCTCGCCATTCAGGAGTCCTGCCCTTTGCTGACCGGTGATCGCCGATTGCGCGAGCTATGCGAAGACATCGGGCACGAAGTTCGGGGGACGCTCTGGCTGGTCCGGGCGATGCACGAGTCCGGACTGCTAACCCATGCACAGGCTGTCGCCGCCTATGACGCCATGAAGGCGCAAGGTCGCTGCCTTCCCTGGGACGAGATTGCCACGCAACTCCGACACATGCGCCGCAGATAGCCGTAGCCATCGTCACCGGCTTTCTGGTACGGTGTATCGGCAATGATGTCTCGTGGGCGTCCGTGACACGTCAACGGAAACCAGCGGTCGCGCATTACAGACTTGACCTGGTCCGTTGAATTGAACCAATCACTGTCGCATCATGAGTACTTGGCAGAAACCGATTCGAATGACGGAATGCAAAGCGAATTTTTGCCAACCTACTTTAGTTAGCTGCCCGAGAAGAGAGCCGGCGTGTATCCGAGGAGAACTCAGACATCGAAGCCCAATGCACAGTGCTTGACGAAGAGCGCACTGATACGTATAGTCATCACCTACTAATGAGAGCCTCAGATCCCAGATGACAACCGACAAACGCAAATCCCCAAACGGAAAACCAACTAACAATCTCGTGTTCAGCGCCCACACGGCTACGAATGACGAGGTGTTTCCGTTTGTGCTCTCTCTCTACGTAGAGCCCGGTAGCACCGTCGCCGACGTAACTTACGGAAAGGGCGTCTTCTGGCGCAAGGTTCCTCAGGACGCCTACAAGCTCCTACCATCCGACCTCGAATCTGGCGTGGACTGCCGAAGCCTGCCCTACCAAGACGCATCCATCAACTGCGTGGTGTTCGATCCCCCGTACATGCACACGCCCGGCGGTACCGCGCATGTTGGCCATCAGAACTACGAGGGTTACTACAAGAACAATCTGGCGAACTCGGAGAAGAAGTATCACGAGGCCGTGCTTGACCTGTACTTCACTGCGGCGCGCGAGGCGTGGCGCGTCTTGCACCACGGTGGCGTTTACATAGTCAAGTGTCAAGACGAGGTCTGCGCAAATCAACAGCGCTTAACTCACGTTGAACTTATAAACGAACTTCAAAGCTACGGCTTCATTGTTGAAGATCTATTTGTTGTGTTGCGCAATGGAAAGCCGGGGGTCAGTCGCCTGCTTACCCAGGCACACGCAAGGAAGAATCACTCCTACTTTCTGGTTTTTCTCAAGCCGAAAGGCCGCAAGCGATGGGCGGGCCTCAAAAACCGGTTGCATGTTCTAACGAATGGAGCGGGGAAACCGCGTTCACAGCCTGCTACGAATGAAGAACTGCCTCTTTTTCGTTGAAGAACTCGCCGAATTGTTTAATGGCAATCACATCTGGAAACTGGTCTGTTAGCTCTTGATATCGAACTGGAACATCGAAGTAATAGATACGATCCATATGCGCGAGAAGACTTTGGTAGGCGAGCCATTGATCGGGTACACATATCTCGACAACCTCAAGAGACCGCGAATCAAGTTTTGTTTCGGAGAACAGCACCATTATTCCGCGATACGCGCCCTCGCCATACGCCGCGTCCAGTAGTCGTTGATGCGCCCACGCCTGGACTACGCGCTCTCTTGTAGACATCTTCACCGGCAGGTGAACCTTACGATGTTTCTTACCCATGTCGATAAGGAAATCCATCGTCATGAGCACATTGCGACCATGAACGGGAAGCCTGGCTCGCTTTGTGGGATTAATGCCTACTGCCTTAGCGAACAAATGACCGATGTAACACTCGAAGAAAGTCGCCGGCCCCTTCTTGTTCTGACGATCGAATAGTTCCATCGCGAGACAAGGGGCAAGCGCAATCGTGTATGCCAGCTTCGCGAAATCCGTCGGGCTAATTGCTTCTGCCAACCATTGTTTCCAAAGCCGAATGATCGCACTTGAATCGGCGATGAAGAGCCCTCTGTTAGCTGGACGTGCAATGACATTGGCCTTCTTGAAGCTGAAGTACTGTTTCCCGGGCACACGAGAGACTAGGTCAATCGGTTTGCACTTCGTGACAAGGAACTTCAGGGAAATCGTGGCGAGGCGCAGGATTGCCTCGCCCGCTTCCGTGCTCTTCGAGTCGGCGCCGCATTGCTGCTTTGCTTCTTCGTACTCTGCCCTGAGAATTGAATCCGCCATGATCCTCTGGACTAGAGTCCTTCCGTCAGCTCAGACAGCGTCATATCGAGTGCCTTTGCAATACTCTCGATATTCCGAATCGCCACGTTTCGCTCGCCCCGCTCGATCCCCCCGACGTATGTTCGATCAAGGCCGCATTTCGCCGCGAACGACTCTTGCGAGTAACCTTTGCTCAAGCGAAGCTCGCGGACTCGAACGCCGAACCGCGCAAGGATGTCTGGTCGTCGGGGCATCGGCACATTAAATCCGATATGGCGTCTATAAGGCTACGGACTATAAGTATCGGCCTGCTAGACAACGCTCTGAACGTAGGGCTCGCGACGCGTGGGCAACTAACCACCGCATCCACGCCAACGCGTGCAAGAGCGGCGCGCGCGGGTGATGCGGGACGTCAGCGCCACCCTGACCAGCCAGTCGTGGCCGAATGTACGCAGGCTAGGGAGCCGGCATATTCAGCGACGCCCCATTCCACACTCCAGTTCAATCAGCAAATCCTTCGCCGCAACCGATTGACCGAGTGCGACGTAGACCTGCCTGACACCCGCATCGCGCTCGGCGCGCAGCATGGCCTCAAACGATACCAGCGGATCGCCTTTGGCGGCGCGGGTGATGGAGGCATTGACTGGCTATAACGCCGCGCGTTATTGTCGCCCGTGATCCTGAGCTTTCGCTCTAGGGGCACTGTGGCACGACCATGAAAAAGCTTCCCAACATCCATCCGGGCGAAGTCCTGCTGGAGGAATTCCTCGCTCCGATGGAAATCAGCCGGAACGCGCTCGCCCGCGCCATCGGCGTGCCGCCGCGGCGCGTCAACGAAATCGTCCTCGGCAAGCGCGCGATCACCGCCGATACCGCCCTGCGCTTGGGAAAATACTTTGGCGTTTTGCCCCAGACCTGGATGGGTTTACAGGCCGAATATGACCTGCGGCTTGCCCAAGGCACGATCGGCGCGGAAGTGGAAAAACGCGTCCAGCGTCACGCTGCCTGAACCCAATCCCCACCAAACGCTTCGCCATTCCTTGCACAGTGAACGTAGGATGGGTGAAGCGCAGCGCAACCCATCATTCCCTATATCCCTTAACTCTATATTTCACACGAAACCCCCCGCCATTTATTTCCGTAACTGACAACTGTAGTGAAAACCAATACAGGCGCGCACCTCCATGCCG